>ERZ1034377.245-NODE-245-length-13185-cov-82.172338_pt1 | contig 13185 bp, 10 predicted proteins | sample MGYA00520584_ERZ1034377 | MGnify/ENA primary metagenome ERZ1034377 (study PRJEB33736, sample SAMEA104288464) | Azolla filiculoides | biome: Urban; feature: water surface; material: ditch water | place: Netherlands | collected 2014 ... | reverse complement strand
TGATTGATTTTGTTTATATATCCATCAAGCTTTGCACTTATATATATAGATGATTTTAAAATCCTCATTAGTTTTTACTAGGAAATAAGGTGCGTTTCCCCTGATCGGAAGGGTTTCAAGTAATTTACATTTTGTTACATAGTTATATTTATTTCTGTCTACCTACTTACACAAATAGGGTGGGTATCTTGCCCGCCTCACAAGATTTTTTTTAATTAGCAACACCAACTTTTAAAATTAATGTCGGAGTAAGGATTCAGGTGGTGGGGTAGTGACAAGTGTGATAGGTGAGGCAGAATATAGCAGTTATGGAAAAGAAGCTGCCACACTAGACAGAGAGATATTGAAGCAGTTGGCAATAGAGGAACTGGTAGAAATCATTATTGACCAGGGGAAAAGTATAGAGAACCTAACAAATAGAGTAGTAGAACTGGAAAAAGAAATAGAGAAACTCAAAGTCAGTAGAGATTTAGAGACCATAACATGATCCAAACCACCCTTGGGAGACATCCTCAAAAAAAGCGAGAATAAACAAGAAGAGAAACAAGAAGAGAACCAGACACGAAAACGGAAACCAGGAGGACAACCAGGGCATAGGGGAAAAAGGAGAAAGGTGTTTGGTGGAGTAGATAGAATAGATTTGAGATAGTGGGACGGCAAGTATGTGGATGGTGAGGTCAGGGGGAACTGTTTGGTGAACCAATAAAAATCCAAACACAACAAGTAGGGGAGTTGGTGGACAGGCCAATCCAAATAGTAGAATATCAAAGATATACGTGCATTTGCAGTAGACCTATCTTTAAAAGAAATTTTGTGGGAAAATAAACAGAAAAAATATAACTGTGTATATCAATAATGACAAGTCCCCTAGAAAGAATAGAATTATACCCCCAGGAATCAAAAAGATTAATTCAGATTAAGTATGAAGACTTTATCACATGAGTAGCATTAGCAGAAAAAAGGCATCTAGAGAAACAAGCATAAATTGAAAAAAGAAAAATTAGGTTAATAGCGTCTGGAGGAGGACTTAAAGTAGAAATGACCCTAAAGGAGGGAATATGTCTATCCCTAGTAGACCTCAGACAGAAGCCAAAATTTGAAATTTCAGGACTATTGTTTGATCTATGGGGGACAAAAGCAAATAACACATTTAATGATTGCGTAGAAATTCTGAGGGAAATTTTATCTGTCTCCCAAATATAAGATGCAAAAAAAGATGAGCAAAAATATCAAGAATTACGGGAAGGACTGAGTGAGTATAAATAAATGATAGATCGTGCAGAAAGATCTATAGAAAGACCAGGTGACTGACTATCAGGAGCAGAAAGAATACTATTCAGGCAAGAAGAAAATACACACTCTAAAAAATCCATTTAGAGTATTGCCACGAGGTGAAGATATAGTTGATATTTTTATTGGATAATTAGGTAAAATAAGCGATATTACACTATTTAGAAATAATCGCCAAAACCTAGATGCCAAACAAGGATTTTTGGGAGACAAACCTTATATAGGAGAATAATTTATTACCACAGCTTATAAGAAGCCCAAAAAAGCTGAATTTTCACAGGTCCAAAAAGAAGAAAATAAAAAAATATCATCAAGAAGAATTGGTGTTGAACATCTCATAACTTTTCGAGTGGCTAGTAATAGATTTCCTTTAGCTCGACATGGTTATAATCCGGTGATAATAGGAGTATGTGGATTAGTTAGTTTAGATCTAAATTATTCATTTATACTCAGTCATGATATTTGAATTATCAGCCTTTAGATTATCTTTTTTAGAAAGCTATATTTCTCAAAACTTTTAATAATTTTGATATTTTCATCCCCAAACCCTTATTTTTGCCTTCAGCCATAATCAGTGTTTCATCCCAGTTATAGTTCGTGTAAACCTTTCACAGTAAGTTTTTTATCTTTTGTAGACAAGTCTATTGCATATAACAGGGAACAGGGGGGATGAGGGATACGAAAGAGAAATAAAGGCTCTTTATTATTCACTTCTGACTATTTAACTCTGCTGTGATGTAGTAGGAATTATGTCCTGAGATAGTTGAAATTATTACTGTGTACAACTAATATTAAGCCATAAGTAGAACAGCAATAAGTCAGAATCCAAGTGTTAGCGTGTTTAGAGAAGGATTTATTATCAATAATTCAGCAACAAAGCAATGATTTCATCCACATCAATGCCAGAAAAACTGATGTCTTCGATATTTTTGACTTAAGATATTACATTGGTCCAAATCCTTATTTAGATAGAGGTGCCTTAGTTTTTAATTTTGCTTTGACTGGATATGGAGAAGTATTAAAGATTTAGGAATATCTTGAGCACATTAGTAAACAGTATTCTCACTTAGACAAGCAAACATATAATTCCTATGGTGATTTGTTTGCTCGTGTTATCTCCGAAGTGGGAAAATTAGACATGGGTTTGCACATCAATCACTGGAGTATCAAGCCTGATCAGTATTATGTAAAAATCAGCATCCAAGCACTACATGAACTGACCAGTAGAGCAGTAGTTTATTTTGTTTGGGATTGGTGGGAAACTATTCCTAAAGGTGAGGATTTCCTCTTTGAAGAAGGGTTGATCAAACTGCAAAATAGATTTCGTTTATCTGCTTATGGTGGACCCACGGTTTACGCTTTATTGCGAACAGCTTATAACCAAGTTATTCCCGCTTTCTATTTATGGGAAGAGGGATTGATGCAATATGGTTTTGGGAGAAAATTGGTGCGGGGAGTCGCAACTACTTTTGATGGTTATAGTCATATAGATTCCGAATTTACCACTCGCAAGGATGACTGTAAAGGATTTTTACACAATTTTAGTTTCCCTATTCCAGAGGGTGAAATTGTATTTTCTGAACAAGAAGCTGTGGAGGTAGCGAGAGTTATTGGCTACCCGGTTACTGTTAAGCCTGTGGTGGGTCATAAAGGAATTGGTGTTACACCACCTGATGTGCATAATGCTAGAGAGTTAACATCGGCTTATAATAGAGCGTTGATGGCGATTCCTGAAGAACAACCAACGCGAATTATCGTGGAGAAAAGTATCCGGGGAAAAGATTTCCGTTTATTGTGTGTTAATGGTAGATTCATTGCTGCTACAGAACGCTGTCCTGCATCAGTTACTGGTCATGGTCATGCAACTATTAAAGAACTAATTAGACGGGAAAATCGTAAACCGGAACGCTGGGATACACCGACTTCACCCATGGGTAAGATTGAGATTGATGAGGCGTTAGAACGGTATATAGATGAACAGGGTTTGATGTTGGATAGTATTGTCGAGAGCGCTCGCACTGTTTATTTGCGTAAAGTAGCTAATCTGTCAGCGGGTAGAGTCAGTATTGATGCCACAACAATAATTCACCATGATAATATCATCTTGGCGCAAGATATATCCCAATATTTTCGCCTCACTTGTTTGGTGATTGATGTCATTGCTGAAGATATTTCCAAATCTTGGAAAGCTGGTAACTTTGCTATTTTACAAATTAATTCTGCACCAGGAATTTTAATGCATCTTAACCCAGCAGTGGGTGGAAGTGTTGATGTTCCTGCTCATATTTTGTCAACCTTTTTTGAATCTGCTAGAGATTCCAGAATTCCCATTATTACTTTTAATCACATTTCTGTCAGTGAATTACAAGCAACTATTGATCACATTCTTTCACAACATCGTGAATCGACAATTGGTGCTGTTTGTCGTGAGGAAATTTTTGTTAATCGTTCGGAAAAGCTATTGACAAGGGATTATAACAGCAATATCCAAATCTTGTTGCGTAATCCCAAACTTGATTTACTCATTGCTGAATACCCAGAAGATATCCTGGAAGAAGATGGACTATTTTACAAAGGAAGTAATATTTTTGTTTTGGATAATCCCAGTGAAATAGAAATGATGTTAGTCAGGGATATTTTGGATGATTCAATTGTGGTGATTAATAAAGAACAGGATATTTCTATTCGCCGTCAAGGATTAATTGAAGATTATGCTTTGGGTGCTGATGAACCATTCACAAGGGTTTATTTGAAGGAGATTAGCTCGATTTTGTAACTGAAAATAAAAGTATACATTTCAATACTGCTCGGTTAAACGGGAAAGGGGGAAACAAAAACCTTTACCCTTTAATCATAATCATAGTCTGATTCATATATTTCTACATCTGGTGAAACTGTGGCATCAGTGAAATCCATAGCATCATCTGTGAGACGGATGATTTCCCCAGAGAAAAAATTTGCTAAACTTTTAGCCGCTTTTGCCACTTCATCATTATCCCAAGTTGACATAGGTGCTTGTGATATAGGTGCTTGGGTTAGTGGAGGTGGAAGGGTTTGTACTGGGGCTGAGTTCGTGACTACAGGCTCATTTCTGGTTGGTGGTGCTTGGATTGGTTGTCGTACAGGTGCTGGCGTTGGTTGTGGTGTTGCTTGTGGCTGGTTATAGCTGGGTATTGTTGGTGGTTGTTGAACACGATTAGAATCTCGTTGAGGAGGATTTCTTGCGGCTGAAGTGGAAGTTGATGAAGTTGCTTTTTCTAGATTGACTTGGATATGACGCTGAAAAGTCTGCTGAAAAGCAGTTGTAATGATAGGCAAATCCGATTTACCCTTTTCATACCATGCTTGTTTAATAGCAATACGAGCTAAAGCGCCATTAAAGTCCAACAGATTACTCATTTGACGTAACATTTCTCGCCTGGAGGGTGGTTGGAGGTTCGCAAGTACCTGTTGCCAAATCTGAGTTAAATCATACTGTGATTCTGTAACAACTTCCTGTGCGGGTGCTGTAGGATTTGTTACAGCAGGTGGGGGTGGAGTGTATACAGGTTCTGGTGCAGGTGAAGATACTGTTTGAGGTGCTGAATTGTGATTTTTTTGGGTATAAGCTGGTGTGGGTGAAGATATTTGAGAATTATGATTTGTCTGGGTATAAGCTGGTGGTGGTGAAAATGCTGCTGGGTAAGAAGGTGGAGATACAGCAGGTGTATTCAAGACTTGCGAGACGCTGAGTGCTTGTGGCTGAATATTTGCACTAGGTAACAGGCCGAGTAATGTGACTTCTAACCACAATCGAGGCTGGGTGGTGTTTTTTAGTTGGACTTCTGCTGTTCTTAAATGTTGCTGTCCGCGCAAAATTGTAGTTATGTCTAACTTGTGGGCAAAGTTAATTAGTGTTGTCCAGGTTTGTTGAGTACAAGCAACTAAGTCTTGACGATTTGGGGCAGTTTTAGCAATGAGTAAGTCTCGGTAGAAGGCGGCAACATTTTGTAGAATGGTAAGGGGTTCTCTGCCTCGATCTAGGATTTGTCGGGTAGAATCTAATACGATTTCGGCATTATCTTGAGTGATCGCATCTAATAAAGCTAACAAATCCTTTTCACTTACTGAACCCACTAGGTCCCAAACTTGATCTGGTATGACTTCTCCAGGGAACAAAGCTAGTTGATCCAGTAAACTTTCCGCATCTCGCAAGCCTCCCTGAGACATTTGTGCTACTAACGTGACCGCATCAAGGCAAATATTAATGTTTTCTTTTGAGGCGATCGCACCTAAATGCTTTACCATCGCTTCTAGGTGAATGCGTCTAAAGTCAAACCTTTGACAGCGGGAAATAATTGTTGGTAATACTCGCTGTGGGTCAGTTGTGGCTAGGACAAAAACAACGTACTTCGGTGGTTCTTCTAATGTTTTTAGTAACGCATTGAATGCTGCGGTACTGAGCATATGACATTCATCAATCACATAAACTTTGTACCGACACTGTACAGGAGCAAACTGTGCCTTTTCAATCAATTCGCGGATATTATCGACACCAGTATTACTAGCCGCGTCGATTTCAATTACATCCAGGGAATAACCTTTAGTAATACCTTGACAAATATCACAAACTCCACAAGGTATGGGGGTTGGCTTGTCACTTTTAAGACAATTTAATGATTTAGCTAAAATCCGGGCGCTAGAGGTTTTCCCCGTGCCTCTGGGTCCAGTAAACAAATAGGCAGGGGCAATTTTTGCCGAACTAATGGCATTAGTCAGGGTAGTAGTGATCGCCTCTTGTCCCACCAGTTCAGCAAAACTCTTGGGGCGATACTTGTGGTGCAGGGGTTCGTAAGACATGGAGAGCGTAATTACTAGCTAAAAACAAGGACACTTTCCGAATCAGTTTAATATCTTTCGCGTTTCAATACCCTGGTAATTGCTATAACCATCAAAAATTACACCTAATATCATGTCTGTTTAATTATCATATATTTTATCGTACTCCCCATCTTCCCCAAACAGTGATTGCCTACGGCAGTGCGCGGGAGCCCAATCGCCCTTACTAGACTCCTGCGATTCGTACGGAACCCTTGCGCTATCGCTCTTCCTACACTCACTACATCCCCCAAATAGCGATACCTTCGGTCAGCTGAGTGCAAGGCATACGTTCCGCGAATGCTAACGCACCTCCCCATATTCTCAAAAAGCGATACCTACGGTTAGCTACCGCTAACGCTAACGCGCTGCCTGCATTTCCCAAAGGGAAGTGACAAGTCAGCGCAATCGCTGTGTATGCCAAGACCAAGAGCCAACGATACTGAACAAGACAAAATAGGTCGATTTGAGCGGATTAAAAATTGGGCGGATTAAAAAGGCGATTACAGCTTTAGAAAAACAACAAGCTATGATATCAAGTCAAGGCAGGGGGCTTACCAAGTCCGTCAAAATTTAAAGAAATCTTGGTACTACAAGTTACAAGTTCCGACTCCATGTTTACCATGCGCGACATCGTCACAATTGAGTAAATACATGCATTTAGGCAAAGCTGGTACTCAAGAACATAATATTCACTGTAAATATTTATTAGGTAAGGTTTAAATTACGTAAAGAATATATGCGCTATGTACAGAATTATAAAATGTCAATATTATAAAATGTCAATTATTCAAATAGTATAGATATACACATATCAAACTAGCGGATCTGGGAAGGGCTACAAAATTCACCCCTATTCCCTGATAACCCAATAGCAGCTTGTCACGGACATCGCTAAAATTTGAAGAAGCAACATTCAATGGTGGAGCAGATGCTCAAGCGGCTAATTCAGTGGCTCAAAAGATTATTGCGAGGTTTATTTGGGAGCAGAAAAATTCCCATTTCTACCAGACAGGATGCGGACACAACAGTAGCGCCACCTCTTACCGATACGGATCTAGAATTTTTGTTTACAGAACTTTTAACAGGAGTTCATCAATCCAGAGGCCAGGCTTGGACGCAAAACTGGTTACATAAAATACAGCATCGTGTCACTACGCAACGTTGGTTAGAATGGTTAAATCAATTTGGCGAAAGATTATTAGCATCGAAGAAAGCTAATAACGAATTAGCAGCGCGATTAGTACACCTAGGTGAGTTAGGCATAGGTGAGATTGGCGACCTTGCCTATAGTATTGGGATGCAATTGTTGACGCGTAATCAAGGTGAACCAATTTGGGAATATGCGGGTCCTGATGTTGTTAGCCAAATTACTTTAGCACCTATAACTTACATGGCATCGGAAGATGAAGATTTTGCAGAGGAAGAATACCAAAGTGTAACTTGGGATGAATTATTGGTGATATTGCAGGAGCATGAGAACCTGCGCCAGCAAATTGCTCAAGATTTGGGAATTGAAACTGATGATCCACAGATGATGATTCAGATGCTGATAAATCAATCACAGACATTTGGTTAGTCTTCTCCACAGAAAAATTGAAATGATCAGCAGAATTCAGAATTGCAGAAGTAAAACCCTGATGTATAAAGAGTTTCATGATCACTCGATATCCTAATGTCCTTGTCTGTTGCTATAATTCACCAGTCTGTTAGGTAATTCATGATTTTTTTTGACACAACGATGGCTACAATCTAGGAGAGAGAAAATGCAAGAATGTGGCAAATGCTCAGGTGGCTATTGCAGTGGCTTAACAGGTTTATGAAGTATCCTTTTAACAGTCGTCGGACTCATGATGCCAACGATAAAAAGGGTCATCAGGTGGTAGAGTCTCTACCTGAATTAACCAATGCTGATCTAGAAGTATTGTTTAACGAGCTGCTTGAAGGTGTGCATCAGGCGCGGGGAAAACAATGGGCGCTGAAGTATTTGCAGCGGATGGAACCACGAATTACTGTTGAACGTTGGATAGATTGGCTGCTGATATTTGGTGAAAGATTGTTATCTTCACCTGCACCAAATAGTCAGATAGCAACGCGAATGGTTAAATTGGGTGAACTCGATGTTGGTAAAGTTGGTGAACTTGCATCAGAAATTGGTGTCCAGCTATTGAGTCGTGAGTTTTTAGCCCAAAGGTATGTCGAGAATCCACAAGCAGTGGAGGTGGAAACAGCAGTAGCAGTAGTGGCAGATACTCCTGGGCAACAATTACTGCGGGACTTTGGTGAAGAGTTATGGGAGCATGATCAGGAAGAACCGGTGAACAACATCACACCAGTATCCTTAAGCTTGGAGGAATCATGGACAGGGAACTCAGAACAGTGGAGTGCTCAAAATTTAGAACAACATACATCTGAGGCTGTTATTTTTGAGTATGTCCAGGAAGATAATCCCACTGCGATTGAGGAAGTAGAATCTGTTAGTGATTCTTCTTTGGCAGAGAATTGGGATCAGTGGCTGGTAAGTTTAGAGCCCAAGGTGGCACATACTCTGGATGAGTTGGTGGTAAGGTTGGAGCAAAGCACCAATTTAGTCCAGCAACTTGCTTCTGAATTAGCTATTCGCGATGAACGCCAAGCATTAATTCAGCGTCCTAGTTTTCAAATAACTGTAACTAATCAAGCTCAAGCATGGTTTTATCAAGGTTTACAGCAAGCTAAATCTGGCGATTTGTTAGGGGCGCTGGCTTTTTATAATCAAGCTACTAAACTAGAACCAGAATCGGCTGAGTATTGGTTTAATCAAGCTTTAACCTTATTCCATTTAAAACGTTTTGAAGAAGCGATCGCAGCCTATGACCAGGCGATCGCACTCAAGCCAGATTTCTTTAAAGCCTGGTATAATCGGGGGGGAATTATGGTCGAATTTGGCGACTTTGACGGAGCGATCACTTCTTTTGACAAGGCTATAGAATTGCAACCCAACTATCAAGAAGCTTGGTCTAGTAGGGGTTTAGCGCTGCTGAAATTAGGACTGATTTGGGAAGCAATTTCCAGTTATGACCAAGCCTTGGAGTTACAACGCCAAGACCAGGAAACTTGGTATTATCGAGGAGTTGCCTTGGCTGTAGGAGAGCAATATGAAGATGCGATCGCCTCATACAACCAAGCTATAGAAATTCAACCAGACTATCACGAAGTTTGGATTGACCGGGGAGTAGTCTTATTTAACCTCAAGCGCTGGTCAGAAGCCATTGAATCCTGGGATCAAGCCCTCTCTATTCAACCAGACTTTTACTTAGCCTGGTATAACCGAGGCATCGCCTTGGAAAACCTAGCCAGACGAGAAGAAGCCATTACTTCCTATCAAAAAGCGATCACCATTAAACCCGACTTTCACCCTGCATGGTACAACCAAGCCGTAGCCTTCTATTATTTAAATAGATTTGCAGAAGCCATTTCTTGCTATGACAGCGCCTTAGAAATCAAACTAGACTACTGGGAAGCTTGGCTTGGTCGTGGTGGAGCCGTTGGTAACTTAGTCAATGACAAATTCTCCCTGAGTTTATCCAGTACTATAGCCGCATCCAATCCCAATCTAAATCAGCTTGGCTATGAGGGCAAATTAGCCACATATCAAGAAGGCTTTAAATATCTTCGTCCAGATACTCACCCCGAAGGTTGGGGAAGATTGCATCTAGCTGCTGGTAATACACATTACGAACACGGCAAAAAACAATCCACACCCCGCTATTTTTGGCAAAAAGCCGTATCTGAATACCAACAGGCACTCTTAACCCTCACAGCCGAAGATTTCCCAGAATTACATCTTGATGGTTTACAATCTCTCACCAAAGTGCTTATCCGTTTGGGACAAACAGTAACAGCCCAAGAATTACACCAACATGGACTAGGCTTATTACAACAATTACTTAATCAAACAACCCGTCCTGAACACAGTAAGAAACAACTAGCTTTAAAATTTGCGGGTTTAAGACAAATGGGAGTTGACTTAGCAGTCAATATAGGTGATTTAGTAGAATCTTGGGAAATTGCCGAACATTGTAAAAATACCTGTTTAAAATTACTGCTTTCTGATTGCCATGATGAAATTTACTCTCCCAACTATGAAGCCATTCAACCTCTACTAAATTCTACAACAGCCGTGATTTACTGGCATCTTAGTCCAGCAGCCTTACACACCTTCATTATTAAACATGAAGCTCCTTCACCCATACTGTTATTAACACCAATACAAGATATAGAAGCTATACCCGAAGCCGTGCAACGTCTAGTTGAATTTGAAAACTGGCTAGAAGATTGGGAAAAACAATATCAAGAATATCGTCAAATACAAGATATAGAAAATCAGTACAAACATTCTTGGTGGGTAGATATAGAACAGAAGTTGTTACAACTGCAAAACATCCTCAATATTTCTACAATTATTCAAGAACTTGAAGGTATCTCCAAACTGATTGTAATTCCCCATGGTGATTTACATAAATTACCTATCCACGCACTTTTTCCACTCAATCAGAAAAATTCACTCAATTACACCATCAACTATTTACCCAGTATCCAAATAGGCCTGGACTTAAAAACATATTCATTATCAAATTGGCAACAGCAAAAGTTCCTCAGTGTTGAAAATGTAGAACATACAAATGATAGCCAGATAAAATGTGCTGATTTTGCATCGGCAATTATCAGAAAAATGTTTGATAATGCCCAACATATCCAAGGTTCACAAGTTACGCAAGATAATATCGAAAATGCCTTAGCGGCAGATTACAATATCTTTCACTTTACTGGTCATGCTATCAACAATTTGAGTGAAGCTCAAAAATCAGCTTTAGTTTTAACAAGTGAAGAAAAACTGACTCTAGCAGAAATTAGTCAACAGACTTTTAATACTTACAATCTGTTTACTCTCCCAAATTGTGAAATGGTTAGTAATCACAGTCAGAATATCAACAGTGAATATGTGGGTTTAGCAGCTGGTTTACTAATTCGTGGAGTTCCAGAAGTGTTGAGTACACTTTGGATTGTTGAATCATCTGCGACAGCTTTAGTAATTATCGAATTTTATCGCAGATTACTTTTCCATAAATCTCCAGTTACTGCTTTAGCTGAAGTCACAACTTGGCTGAGAGATATAACAGTTGGTGAACTAATCACATGGTATGAAGATTTACTCACTAATCTGCATTCAGATGAAGTTAAATTGAGGAATTATGTAATGATGGAAGTTGATAAATATCGTCAGTTATCACCTCACAAACAGCCTTATCAGCATCCTTATTATTGGGCTGCATTTATCATTACAGGATGCGTTCAAGCAGATGAGAATTGACTTTGAACCTAATTCATCAATAAAATGAAAAGCAATCAAAATTTTGAAAATAAGTTACTAAACCTCTTGCAAAATTAATTCTATGGTATAGTCGGGGTTTGAAGTTTTGTTACGGCTAAACTTAACTCGTAGTTGTAATTGATAAGCTGTGAAAGATACTCGCCAAATTGCGACAGTGTAAACCTCGCCAATAGAGTAGAAATAGAGTAGAGAATATTCCAGTATTTGAAACAGTGGCGACATTTTGACGCGATTGCACGTTCCCGCCCAGTATGAAGGCGATAGCCTCCGGTCAGAATCAATCAATGGAGGATTCAGACCCGCCACGTTTTTGGATCAATGTGATCGTTTGCTGTAGGCCAAGGATTCCCTAATAATCCAGGTCTGACTATGTAGCGTGTTACATAGATTGATTAATCATTTTATGTGACTTTGATTAATCAATCTATGTGACGCGTTTATCAAATTATGTGACACAACTTAACCACAAATCAGAACCGAAGTCCAACCGTAAATTTTCAGCCTTGGATATCCATGCTTAAATAGCTAATCCATGATCAGCATTGATAAAAATCATGGAAATAGCCGACCTAGAGTTTGACTCTATAGAATTTCAAGATATAACCGGACAATATCGCCTCATTCAGGGTTACTCACTGAAAAACCGTGAGGAATTACGATCCTGTCTTTCACAAGTACAAAAATCTTGAGACAATAAATATCCATCCCCTCTGGGATAATCACCCCCGCATCCTGAGCCAAAGCCCGCAGCGTATTTAGTAGCTTGTTCTGCTCCTCTTTAGTTGGATTTTGTCCATACTTACCCACAGCAGTTGGCATCCCAAACTTTTCACAGAAAACCGACCAAAAACTAATCCCCTACACCCTAAAGATAGGTAACGGGACGTAAACAAAAATCAAGCCCAAATGTAGCCTAAACTGGCTTGATAAGAAGGAAACACCTCCGGATTCCAGTTGAACCAATCAATAAATAGAAAAGATATGGCTGTTCTCAACCCTTCTAAAGCTGCAGTAAAAGTATTCAAAGGTTTCTTAGCCCACCTTGGTCTTAATCCTCCAGTCCACTGATGGCAAATAATAAAAGTGTAGGCACAGAAAACCAAAATAAAATGGCGCAGTCAACTGCTGTTATCTCAAACTTGAGATTCGTTGAGTCCTAACCATCCCTTGGCTTCCCTGTAAACAACTTCTACCCAATTTCTTTGAGAATATGTATCGACTATCCATTGGGGTGTGACAATTGATGAAGAAATATTGGTCATAAAGTAGTCAATATCAGTGGCTTGAGAGAAAGTTGAAGCATTGATGACGATAGTAATATTGCCCTTTCCAGTTAAGGGTGATATTTCTACTTCTTTAGTTACTACCCATAATATTTTGGGTTTATCTAACTCCAGTTGAATTTCTGTAAAAGCCTCTTGGGGTCAACTTTATGCTAATTCATCTAATACCAATTCTCTATGAGGCTGCACAGAATAAAGCTTGGTGAAACAGAGCTTCAAGGATGAAATTATAACTGGTCAAAGAGGAGATGACCTCAGAAGATAATTGAGCTAATTCATGTTGAACTCCTTGACGCAATTGGTCGAGATGTGAGAAACTTTCACCTTTGAACTGACGTTTAATAAACTCCCATAATCGCTCCATGGGGTTAAGTTGAGGAG
>ERZ1034377.243-NODE-243-length-13191-cov-69.082355_pt1 | contig 13191 bp, 14 predicted proteins | sample MGYA00520584_ERZ1034377 | MGnify/ENA primary metagenome ERZ1034377 (study PRJEB33736, sample SAMEA104288464) | Azolla filiculoides | biome: Urban; feature: water surface; material: ditch water | place: Netherlands | collected 2014 ... | reverse complement strand
TAATCAACGAAAACCCAGTGTTTATTGGGTTTTAAAACCGAGGATGCACGTAAAAAAATGCAGCGTTTATATCCGAGCATTTAACCTAGCAAAATTGCCTTGGCAGACTACTAGGTCCGATGTATATTTACTGGACTGGCTATCCAATTCTTGTTTTGAGTCAGCCAAAAGTTATCGAAGACACCATTGTTAATGGAATGAGAGACGGTAGCTTAGTTAGATCCGAGCGAGCAAGCAAAGCTTGGAACGATATCGGTGGACCAATTCTTTTGGGTCAAAATGGCAGCGAGTGGCAGTGGTGAGGCAAGGCTTGGAATCCTGAATTTAGTTCTAGTGGTCTCTCCAAATATGTGGAAATTATTAGTCAAGCTTGTGAACAAGTAATTGAGAAAAAAAAAAGAACTTCAAGTAGATCCTCTGTTTGTGGAACTGACAATGAGGGTGATTTCCTCTTTAGTGCTGGGTATTCCTGTGGATAGAAAAACTGTTAGTCCTGAAGGTCCACCCCTCAAGGTTGCCAAGGTGTACGAAGCGATGTCTATTTTAGGCTATCGGTTCTTACGAGTAGCTACTGGCGAGAAGATATGGATGAAATATCTACCAACTAACAATTCACGAGATTATTGGGCAGCAAGGCTATATTTAGAGGAGTTTCTTACTCCCCGTGTAGACTTGGCTTTGCAAATGACAGAATAAAACAAAACCGATTTAGCACAGGTAAGTTCTTTGTTTCAGGAATCAATGTTTCAGGAATCAATGTTGGTGAAAATAGCTGCTAAAGAACCAAACTATAATCAGGAATCACTAATAGCAGAAGCTACTAAATTAGTAATACCTGGTACTGATACAAGACCCCATACTTTATCCTTTGCGGTAGCAAAGTTATCTTTAAATCCCAGGGTTTTTCAACAAGCACAGGCGGTAGTTGATCAAACTTGGCAAAGTCAAGGCACTATTAATACAGAAAGTTTCAAGGAATTCAGTTACATCCCCGGTATTTTTAAAGAAACTTTGGGCCTTTATTCGGTTGCTTCCGGCTCAAATTCATTGGAGGCTAGACTAGAAATAGTAATTGAAGGTCAAGTGATTCCTCGTGGTACGAAAATATTCTGGTCTATGCTTGCTACTACAAGAGATCCAGAAGTTTATTCTCGTCCTGATGAATTTCTACCAGAGCGTTGGTTATACAAAAGCAAGAAAATTAGTCAACTGCCAATGATAGATTTTAGCTCAGGTTCTCATCCTTGCTTAGGTGAACATCTGTGAATGTTGGAAGCAACGGTGATGCTGGCGTTACTGTTGCGCTACTTTGATTGGGAATTAGTCAATGGTCGTTCATCTGTGGAACAGTTACAGCAGAACCTTTTGATTTATCCATCTGATGGAATGCCAGTACGTTTTCGGTTGAGAAAATAGGTATTGTCAGGGTTTGGCTTTTGTACAAGATGTTTAATTTTAAAGTTATAGGTAATTGCGCGTCAATAAGCACAATGCCTATAGCTACATAACTATGAATATTTCAGGAAGATGATTTACCTGAATGGTCTTCAAAATGTTTCGAGTAAAAATTTGTGGTTTTAAAGGTATTCTTTGTAAGAGTCAGGATATCCAGGATTTGAGGATGTACAGCATGGTAATTCTGTTGACTAAAGATGTAAATATTTATCATCAGTCTAGTTCTGAGATAAATTGGAAGTATCTGGAAGCATCCCAATGCAGCTAGATAAGCAAAGGCTTGAAAAAGGTCATACTGAGTTAATTGACATGGTTAGATGGTTACTAAATTCTGGGTATCAACCTGCATCCAAAAACTTAGAACAAGCTATTCGCATATTAGCTGAATGTAGTAGAATAAATAAAATTCGAGCCAAGTATCTTTACGAAATAGATATAGATAGCCCTTTTACATAGAAAATCACAAAAAATATATTTGAAAACTTCTCTTATCTTCGTGTTATTTGCGTTCTTTGCAGCTCATTTATTTCTATGGTAATTATCATTTATAATTTTATTTTAAATACCGGAATTGTTCAAAAAAATTGGTATCTTTATTTACTCACATCTTGTCTTGCGAAAATAAAAATTGATGTAATTTAATTACACTGTATAATCTTAAAACCCTTGATTTACCGATAAAACCCAATATCAATCAGGTAGCTTTATCGTGCATCTTTTGAGGTTACCTGGGTTTGTACGGAGAGCTGCAAGATATGAGTTTACCAATCCTGAAAATCCTTAAATCCTGGACATCCTGATTCAGACAAAAACATGTTGACAAAATCAAAGAATTGTGGAAAACGAAAATCATTGCAGAATAGATATGTTTTACACCGGATCTTGCTGAATAACCAACATGGCGCTTAAAATCCCCAACTCCATGTACAATATAGATTCCAGACTGTATTTCCTCAACATCATGGGCAGCACTTTTGGTCATCTTTTCCGTATTACGACTTTTGGCGAATCTCACGGCGGCGGTGTGGGCGTTATTATTGATGGTTGTCCTCCAGGACTGGAAATTTCTGCTGAGGAAATTCAATTTGAGTTAGATAGAAGACGGCCGGGACAAAGTAAAATTACGACTCCACGCAAGGAAGCTGACACTTGTGAGATATTATCAGGAGTATTTGAGGGGAAGACCCTGGGAACACCGATCGCAATCTTTGTGAAAAATAAAGATACTCGTGCCCAAGATTATGATGAGATGGCGCAAAAGTATCGTCCTTCTCACGCAGATGCTACTTATGATGCTAAGTATGGATTTAGAAATTGGCAAGGTGGCGGTAGGTCTTCGGCGCGTGAGACAATAGGTAGAGTTGCTGCTGGTGCGATCGCTAAAAAAGTTTTACATCAAGTTGCAGATGTGGTAGTTATCGCATATGTGAAGCGCATCAAAGATTTAGAAGGCGTAGTTGATACCAATACCGTCACATTAGAAGATGTAGAAAGCAATATTGTCCGTTGTCCAGATGGTGAAATTGCTAACCAAATGATTGAATTAATTGAAAAAACTGGTAGAGATGGTAATTCTATCGGTGGTGTAGTTGAGTGTGTGGTGCGGAATGTTCCCAAGGGTTTAGGCGAGCCTGTTTTTGATAAGTTGGAAGCAGATTTAGGAAAAGCAGTAATGTCACTTCCTGCAAGTAAAGGTTTTGAAATTGGTTCTGGTTTTGACGGAACTTTGTTAACAGGTTTTGAACATAACGACGAATTTTATATTGATGAAAATGGAGAAATTCGTACCGTAACCAATCGTTCTGGTGGTATTCAAGGAGGAATTTCTAATGGCGAAAATATCATTTTACGAGTTGCTTTTAAACCAACTGCGACAATAAGAAAACAACAAAAAACGGTGACTAAGGAAGGTGAAGAAACGGTTTTAGCAGGCAAGGGAAGACATGATCCTTGTGTTTTACCCCGTGCTGTGCCCATGGTTGATGCAATGGTGGCTTTGGTTTTATGCGACCATCTTTTACGGCATTATGGACAGTGTAAGGTATTGTAGAGATTTGCTATTTGTACAGGTTTGAGGTGCATAAATAGCGATCACACTTCACTCTGTTCTTATCCTACCGTTAAGTTGTGGGACACTTACAACATTTTTTGGCTCATTAGACCACAGTGTAGAGACGTTGAATGCAACTTCTCTACAAAGTTTGTCAGATTTTTCTGTGGTTTATTTACCTGAAAATCGCCGTAATTTTGCTCAGGTACTTAATCAAGCTGATGTGCATATTGGATAGTATTCCGAGCGCATCAAGATTTCCGTCCCCTGGAAGAATTCTCCTCACCCCACACCCTATAGAAATCGGGTAATTTTACGTAATAATTGGGGTTAATTCCCTGGGAAATTTGTTGTATATTGCATCTATTATTCAGTCACAGGATTTGCAGGTGCATTGAAAGAACGATAATGTTTTACTAAAAATAGAGTAAGCATTTTTGATTAGGTGTACCTAATTATCAGACAATAGTACATAGGAAAAACTAACTTAAGTATTACAGTTTGGAGATAAGTAAGTTATGTTGGGTGCGATCGCAGGTGATATCATTGGCTCAATTTATGAGTTCTACAATATAAAAACAAAGGACTTTCCCCTTTTCGATGATAGATGTCATTTTACAGATGACACAATATTAACCCTTGCCGTTGCTGAAGTCATTCTCAATGCAGACGAATTTCCAGACAAAACTAAATATATTGACAAATTACAATATATTCAACAATTCAAATCCTACTACGGTGAATATCCCTCTGCTGGTTATGGTAGTACTTTTATAAAATGGGCAAATTCTGGTAGCACAGAACCATACAACAGTTGGGGTAACGGTTCGGCTATGCGAGTCAGTCCCATAGCATCTGCATTTGATGACCTCAATATTGTGTTAGAAGAAGCGCGACATAGTGCAGAAGTTACTCATAGCCATCCTGAAGGCATTAAAGGCGCACAAGCAACAGCAGCATCTATATTTTTAGCCCGTACAGGTTATGATAAGACCGCTATCAAATTCTATATCCAAAATTGTTTTGGTTATAATTTAGAGCAAACTTTAGACGAGATTAGACCAACTTACAAATTTGATGTTTCTTGTCAAGGTTCTGTTCCCCAAGCCATCATTGCTTTTTTAGAATCAACTGATTTTGAAGATGCAATTCGCAATGCTATTTCTATTGGTGGAGACAGTGACACCATTGCTTGTATTACAGGTAGTATTGCTGAAGCATTTTATGGTGGTGTTCCAGAACATATTGCAGAATGGATATTCACTACATTAGATGATCGTCTTTGGACTATTACGGACAAATTTATGTCTCAATATTACGCCTAAATTCAGGTACAAAGGCAGGAAGTAGGAAGGAAAAGGTTTAAGCTTTTGCATATTTTGCTTAGCTCATATCTGTTTGTATCATGTTCATTCCCTGAATCTCTACCTCCACACTCTCTGCTACTGGAGAGGATGTTTCACATAAGTAGCTGGGTGTTAAAAATTGTCGTTATAACAAGGTAAGAGGCACTTATGCAATAGGGAAGAGGTTTTGGACAATTTTACTTTTCGTTACATACTACTCTCCGAGAAGCCGCTGCGCGTCTACGGTTCTTTTGTCCCTTGCTACTTATTATATTATTTATTCTTTGGAATATGCCTTAAAATAAATATGCAATATAATAATATATTCATCACTATTGCCACGGTTAATTTTGATAATTTAGTGAATTTCTATATTCAGTTACTAGAACAAGAACCGAAAAACCTGATTCCCGATGTCTATGCTGAGTTCCAAATTTCTAGCCTTTGTTTAGGTATTTTTAAACCAAAACAAAATTATGAGTCAGAATTTGCTGTAAATACCAAAAGTTCGCTAAGTTTGTGTTTAGAAGTCGATAATTTAGAAAGTGCGATCGCACATCTGCAATCTTTAGGCTATCCCCTACCAGGAGATATTTCCACAGCTTCCCACGGTCGAGAAATTTACACCTACGACCCCGACGGCAACCGTCTAATTTTACATCAAAGTCATTAGTCATTGGGAAAAGGCAAAGAGCAAAAAGCAAAAGATAAATATTCTTTCCCTGATCTTTTCCCAGTCCCCAATCCCCAATCCCCAGTCCCCAATCCCCAGTCCCCAATCCCTAGTCCCCAATGTCCATAACTCAAAACTACAAATTAAATCTCATTCAATGGTATCCCGGTCACATTGCCAAGGCTGAAAAAAATCTCAAAGAACAGCTAAAGCGGGTAGATGTGGTCCTAGAAGTGCGGGATGCACGTATTCCCCTAGCGACAAACCATCCGCAAATGAATGAATGGGTGGGGGGTAAATCGCGGGTATTGGTAATTAACCGATTAGATATGATTTCACCACAAGTGCGATCGCTTTGGGTAGACTGGTTTAAAAGCCAAGAACAAGTACCTTATTTTACCAATGCTCAACACGGTCAAGGTATCACAGCTATCACCAAAGCCGCACAAGCAGCAGGAGTAGAACTTAATCAACGCAGAAAAGACCGGGGAATGTTACCCCGTCCAGTCCGTGCTGTAGTTATTGGTTTTCCCAACGTTGGAAAATCAGCATTAATCAACCGTTTGCTAGGAAAGCGAGTCGTTGAAAGTGCAGCGCGTCCCGGTGTTACTCGTCAACTGCGTTGGGTGCGAATTTCCGATCAGTTGCAACTACTAGATGCTCCCGGTGTCATTCCTTCAAGAATGGAAAATCAAGCTGCAGCAGTAAAATTAGCTATTTGTGACGATATCGGAGAAGCATCGTATGATAATCAGCTAGTAGCAGCAGCCTTCATAGATATACTCAATGAACTCCAAGAAACACATCCTCATTTGTTACCATCGCACCCCTTACTTTCACGCTACGAAGTTGATTCCATCATCCATACAGGAGAAGCATATCTGCACATCTTAGCAGAACATCGTTATAAAAGAGATGTAGAACGCGCTGCGAGAACACTAATCACCGATTTTCGCAAAGGACTTTTGGGTACTATTCCTTTAGAAATTCCACCCCATTGATATATAAGGCTTTCAGGGCTTTTTTTGAGCAGAAAATGAGTAGTTTGAGTAGCAAATGAGTAGTGATTAAGTAGTTAAAAGTCGTGACTTTAACTGATATTTGACTCATAGTGGATTAAGAAGACTATTCCTATAAAGAAATAGGCTGAAGTCTCTTGTAGGGTGCGTCAAATGTCGAAAATCTGTTGATATTAACCAATATATAGGTCTGACGCACCCTAATAATTAATATGCTAAATCTGCCAATAAATGTAAGTTGGATGTGATCGCCTAAATCAACGGGAATAATTAACTTCTAGCCTTCAAATATTCAACTCTGAGTCTGAAAATTAACATTGTTACTACCGTAAATAATATTCCCAGGAATATGTTTTTCCAACTCAGTGTTTTAGGAGTTTCACTAATTAAAATTCAAGGATTTTGAACCTGTTTTTCCATAAAAAGAACTGAAGAACCAAATTAAGTAACTCTTTTGAAATTGAGAGACTAAAGTTTTGATGGTGGCTTCTATAATGAATCTGTGTAAGACTGGTAAGCTACTTCAAGCTATTTTTGAACGGGAGGTCAGGGAATGGCTATTGCTACCATTAATCCCGCCACTGGGAAAACGCTGAAAACTTTTGATCCACTGAATAATGGGGAAATTGCTGCTAAATTGGATTTGGCACAGTGGGCTTTTGAGGAGTATCGTAGGACTAGTTTTCCAGAGCGCTCGCAGTGGTTGCAACAAGCAGCAAATATTTTAGAGCAGGAAAAGGCAGATTTTGCCAAATTAATGACCCTGGAAATGGGTAAAACCTTGAAATCTGCGATTGCAGAAGTGGAAAAATGCGCCCTTGTTTGTCGTTACTATGCCAAAAATGGTCCTAATTTTCTCGCTGATCTCACCGTCAAAACCGATGCTAGTCAAAGTTTTGTTAGATATCAGCCTTTAGGTGTAATTCTCGCTGTCATGCCTTGGAATTTCCCTTTCTGGCAAGTTTTCCGCTTTGCTGCACCAGCACTCATGGCTGGAAATGTGGGTTTACTCAAACACGCATCCAATGTACCTCAGTGTGCTTTGGGAATAGAAGATATTATCAACCGTGCAGGTTTTCCAGTAGGTGTGTTTCAAACTTTATTGATCGGTGCTTCTCAAGTTGCCGATTTAATGGCTGATCATCGGGTAAAAGCAGCCACCTTGACGGGAAGCGAACCAGCAGGAGCTTCTTTAGCTGTTGCTGCTGGCAAACAAATTAAAAAAACCGTCTTGGAATTAGGTGGAAGTGACCCCTTTATAGTATTAGAAAGTGCTGATTTAGAAACAACAGTATCGACCGCAGTTAGAGCACGGATCTTAAATAATGGACAATCTTGCATAGCAGCTAAACGCTTTATTTTAGCAGAAATAATTGCTGATAAATTTGAAAAACTGCTGTTAGAAAAATTCCACACTCTGAAAATTGGTGATCCTCTGGCAACAGAAACAGATATCGGTCCATTGGCAACACCCGATATTCTCCAAGATTTAGACCAAAAAGTCAAAATTGCTATCGAAAGTGGTGGTAAAGTCCTCACAGGTGGATCTGCTTTATCAGATATTCCTGGGAACTTTTATCCACCAACTATTATCATAGATATTCCTTTAGATCATCCGATTGCCAAAGAAGAATTTTTTGGACCTGTAGCTTTATTATTCCGAGTTGCGGATATTGATGCTGCCATCAAATTAGCCAATGATATACCCTTTGGTTTGGGTGCTAGTGCGTGGACAAATAATGAAACAGAAAAAAATCGCCTCATTCAAGAAATTGAAGCAGGTGCAGTATTTATTAATAGCATGGTTAAATCCGATCCACGCTTACCTTTTGGGGGAATTAAACGTTCTGGGTATGGTCGAGAATTAAGTATTCAAGGCATACATGAATTTGTGAATGTAAAAACTGTTTGGGTTCAGTAATTGGTTATTACTCATTGGGTTATTAAATTCCCCAGTCCCCAGTATTATTTTGAGGAAATAAAATGAATACGGCAGATTTGTTAGTACAGTGTTTAGAAAATGAAGGAGTGCAATATGTTTTTGGACTGCCAGGTGAGGAAAATTTGCACGTTTTAGAAGCTTTAAAAAACTCATCCATTCAATTTATTACTACTCGTCACGAACAGGGTGCAGCTTTCATGGCGGATGTTTATGGGAGGTTAACTGGTAAAGCCGGAGTCTGTCTTTCCACTCTTGGTCCTGGTGCTACTAATTTAATGACTGGGGTTGCAGATGCTAACCTTGATGGTGCACCATTAGTAGCAATTACCGGACAGGTGGGAACAGATAGAATGCATATTGAATCCCATCAATATTTAGATTTAGTGGCTATGTTTGCGCCAGTTACTAAGTGGAATAAGCAGATAGTTAGACCGAGTATTACACCAGAAGTTGTGAGAAAAGCATTCAAGCGCTCGCAAACTGAAAAACCTGGTGCAGTCCACATAGATTTACCCGAAAATATTGCTGCTATGCCCGTAGAAGGCAAACCTTTACATAAGGATAACAGCGAAAAAACCTATGCTGCTTTTGCTAGTATTCGCGCTGCTGCTGCCATAATTTCTCAAGCAGTTAATCCCATTATCTTAGTGGGAAATGGGGCGATTCGCGCTCAAGCTAGTGATGCGGTGACGCAATTCACCACCCAAATAAATATTCCAGTCGTTAATACTTTCATGGGTAAAGGCGTAATTCCCTACACTCATCCTTTAGCACTTTATTCTGTAGGATTACAACAAAGAGATTTCATTACTTGTGGTTTTGATAATACCGATTTAGTAATTGCAATTGGCTATGATTTAATTGAATTTTCTCCCAAAGAATGGAATCCTGACGGCAAAATTCCTATTATCCATATTGCTGCTATTTCAGCAGAAATTGATAGTAGTTACATTCCTAAAGTCGAAGTTATTGGGGATATTTCTGATTCAGTTAATGAAATATTAAAATTAGCAGACAGACAAGGAAAACCCAATCCCTATGCCATCAGTTTACGTTCTAATATTCGCGCTGATTACGAACAATATGCCCATGATGATGGCTTCCCAATAAAACCGCAAAGATTAATTTATGATTTGCGGCAAGTGATGGGACCAGATGATATTGTCATTTCTGATGTAGGTGCACATAAAATGTGGATTGCTAGACATTATCATTGTCATAGTCCTAATACGTGCATTATTTCCAATGGATTTGCAGCAATGGGAATTGCCATTCCTGGGGCTTTAGCTGCTAAACTTGTCTATCCAGATCGTAAAGTTGTAGCAGCTACAGGCGATGGTGGCTTTATGATGAACTGTCAAGAATTAGAAACAGCTTTGCGTGTTGGTACACCTTTTGTTACCTTAATTTTCAATGACGGTGGCTATGGTTTAATTGAATGGAAACAAGAAAATCAATTTGGTAAAGGTAATTCATGTTTTGTGCATTTTGGTAATCCTAATTTTGTCAAATTAGCCGAAAGTATAGGATTAAAAGGTTACAGGGTTGAATCAGCAACTGATTTAATTCCTGTCGTCAAAGAAGCCCTAATTCAAGATGTTCCTGCGGTAATAGATTGTCCTGTAGATTATCGAGAAAACCGCCGTTTTAGTCAAAAAGCTGGGGAGTTAAATTGTGATATTTAATAGGTAATCGTTAACGATTACCTATTAAATATCACCAATCACCCCTTCACATTTTCCCCACTCTTCATCTGATGGGACGTAAAAATTCCATGTCTAGGACTAAACAACAAAGCTAATATAAATAAACCAGACACTACTAACACAATTGCAGGGCCGGAAGGTAAATTATAAAAATAGCTGAGATACATTCCGCTAATACTAGAAATAACCCCAATTACCGCACCTAAAATCATTACCTCATGCAAGCGTTTGACTAATAAATAAGCCGTTGCACCAGGAGTAATTAAAAGTGATAATACTAAAATCACTCCTACAGCTTTCATGCTGGCAACAATTGTTAAAGCAATTAACAACATTAAGCCAAAATTTAGGCGATTAACTGGTAAACCAGCGGCTTGTGCGCCCAAGGGATCAAAGGTGTAAAATAAAAGCTCTTTGTATAGTGCAACAACGACTATTAATACAATCGTTGCAATGATACTTGTATCTCGTACTTCATCAACAGTTACGCTGAGAATATTACCGAAAAGGAAGTGATTGAGGTCGATTTTATTGCTTTTTTGAATCACGGTAATGAGGGTGACACCAAGGGCAAAAAAAGCTGAAAATACTATTCCCATTGCTGCATCTTCTTTGATGGGGGAACGGGTTTTAATAAATGCTATGGCCATTGTACTTAAAATCCCGGCAATAAATGCCCCGGCAAAAATATTAGCACCAATCATGAATGCGATCGCTAATCCTGGTAATACGGAATGACTAATAGCATCTCCTAGTAATGCTAGGCGTTGTACCATTAAATAACTACCAACTACTGCACACAATAAGCCTACTAAAATAGCGATAATTAGGGAACGTTGCATGAAGCCATATTGCAACGGTTCAATTAGTGTATTAAGCATGAATGAAAATGAACCACGAAGGTACGAAGTACACGAAGGAAAACAGGAAGAGGAGGAGAGAGATCAATAATCATGACTAAGCTGCAAAGTACATGACTTTCCCGTTGTAAGCACGATGGAGGTTTTCTTCTGTGAGGACTTCTTGGCGGGAACCTGTGGCGATTAATTCGCAATTTAGTAAGATTAAATCATCAAAATGGGCAGTGGATTGGCCTAAGTCGTGATTAACAACTAAGAGAGTTTTATTCTCTGCTGCTAGTTCGTGGAAAATTTCAAAAATTATGGTTTGGGTTTTTTGATCGATTCCTAGAAATGGTTCATCAAAACAAAATATCTCTGCTTGTTGGGTTAAAGCACGCGCTAAAAATACCCGTTGTTGTTGTCCTCCAGAAAGTTCACCAATGGGGCGGTTTTGTAATTCTTTCATCCCCACTCTTTCTAAGGCTTCTTTAACTACTTGGCGGCTAACTGTGGAAAAACTACGCAACCAACCTGTTTTTCTTACACGCCCCATCATCACTACATCCCAAACTGTAGCTGGATAGTTCCAGTCAATTTGGCTACGTTGTGGTACATAAGCGACTTGATCTAGTTGCTGCATTAAAGGTTGATTCTTGTATAAAACCTGACCGCTACTTATAGGAACTAATCCTAAGATAGCTTTCATCAAGGTACTTTTACCAGCACCATTAGGTCCAAAAATTCCTGTCACTTTTCCTGATTTAATAATGCAGTTAACATCCCCCAAAGCTTTCTGTGTCCGGTAATGTACTCCTAAATGGGAGATGTTAATGGCTGCTGTAGAATTCATATCAGTAGATTTTCTGGCTTGTGTGGGTGTCTCTTCTACTTGTATCCGTAAGGGGCTAAATTTTTCGTAAAAAGAAATATTTTGCATAACCGTAGTTAAATAATCATTCTTTGAGCTTACTATAAAAATGAGATAAATATGAAAGAATCTATAATTAGAATTTATCTCTAAGATAAATGAAACAAATACTCGGTATCAAGGGCAATACTGTGTTAAAGAAAACAAAGATTTCTCAGTTGTGTCTGGGAATGTTATTACCTTTAGCATTATTCAGTTGTAATCCATCAGACTCTCAAGCACCAGGAAATGGAAAGCGGCACGTTGTAGCAACAAGTACCATCATTGCTGATTTAGCCCAGGAGGTTGCAGGAGAGGAAGTAAAGGTCACTGGTATCCTCAAGCCTGGTGCAGACCCTCACGTTTATGAACCAGTACCCGCAGATAGTCGAGTTTTGGAAACAGCAGACTTAATTTTATATAACGGTTATAAGTTAGAACCGGGAATTATTAAGTTAATGAATGCTGTTGGTGGGAAAGCACGAAAGTTAGCAGTAGGGGAAGTTATCAAACCTTTAAAGTTACAGAAAAGTAAAGGAGAAATTGTTCCCGATCCTCATATTTGGGGAAGTGTAGAAAATGTCATATCTATGGTAAAAGCAATTAAAGAAGCATTAATTGAGTTATCACCAGAAGACAAAGATAAATTTACTCAAAAAGCTGCCGAATTGACTGAAGAATTACAACAATTCAATAACTGGATTACGCAACAAATTCAAACTATTCCTCCAGAAAAACGGAAACTTATCACTACCCATGATGCTTTTCAATATTATGGAAGTAATTATGGGATGGAAATTGCGGGAACTTTAATTGGTATTAGCACAGAAGAACAACCAAGCGCCCAAACGGTCAGTAAATTAGTAGATTCAGTTAAAAAAATAGGCGTACCTGCAATTTTTGCGGAAACCACGATTAACCCAGCTTTAATTACCACTGTTGCCCAAGAAGTAGGGGTAAAACTTGTCAAGAATCAACTTTACTCTGATTCTATTGGTGCAAAAGGAAGTGATGGTGATACTTATATAAAAATGATGGAAGCTAATACCCGCACTATTGTGGAAGCCTTGGGGGGTAAGTATACGCCCTTTGTTTTGAAGGGAGCATCGGGTTTTGGCAGAAAGACTCAAATAGGAGGCAAACCATTGAGATAAGCACAAGGAAGGGAAAGGACTTGGTAGACACTTTCAACATTCCACTGTGGGCCAGAAATTTTAATCCTTGCTCCAATCTGTTGAATAGCAGATTCGA
>ERZ1034377.239-NODE-239-length-13409-cov-76.044029_pt1 | contig 13409 bp, 19 predicted proteins | sample MGYA00520584_ERZ1034377 | MGnify/ENA primary metagenome ERZ1034377 (study PRJEB33736, sample SAMEA104288464) | Azolla filiculoides | biome: Urban; feature: water surface; material: ditch water | place: Netherlands | collected 2014 ... | reverse complement strand
CACAACAGAATTATCCACAACTCCTGTTGTGATTAAATCATTTCTTCTTCTGTTCTAATTTAATTTTTAAATCATTACATTTTCTTTTCTTTTATCTTATTTACAAAACTTTATTCTCTCACTCTATTACCATTTTAATCATACTATTCTCATTAAGCCTTTTCTTCCTTGCAGGAGCTTTAGTTTTTGTGTACTACTATCTGTGACAGTTAGGGTACAGTTAGGGTGCGGAAGGTGGGTTATATGAGTGTCAGGAATTGCTTCTGGAAATGATGGCTTCCGTTCGCAATAAGCAGGTATTTTTCTGCTTATCATGAGGGGCTGAGGGCTATGATGCTTATCCAGCGACATCTTTAACTTCTTTGTCGCCCCCTTAAACAATACCCCTCTCCGCCACCGGAAAGGGGTTGATCAAAGATTAAAACTCAGCACTACCTAATAAGCATCTTGCAACTCATAGAAATCAGGTGAGATGTAATCCTTGCGTAAAGGCCAACCTACCCAATCTTCCGGCATCAAAATCCGCTTCAAATTGGGATGACCTTCATAGATAATACCCAACATATCGTAAGACTCGCGCTCTTGCCAGTCCGCAGTCTTCCAAATCCAGTACACTGAAGGCACAGTTGGATTGTCTCTAAGTAAGAATACCTTCACCCGGACTTCTTCAGGTTTATCAGCATTATCACTCACCTTCAACAAGTGATAGACACTGACCAATTCCTGTCCCGCACCCAAGTCAATACCTCCCTGAAACTGGAGATAATTAAACCCGTAAGCGTACAAAGCTGTAGCAGTAGGAAGCAAAAAATCTGCGTCTACCTTAATAATCTCTACCCCATTAGCATCGGGGGCCAAAGATTCATGGTGAAAGCCATTTTCAGTTAACCACTGGGAAACCTGACCCGCTGGAACTATAGACTCTTCAGCTGCTGGAACTATCTTAGACTCTTCATCAGCCACGCTTTTCTTCCTCCTTTGTCTTGGATGTCAGCAATGCTGGTGGTACAGGCATACCAACTGCTTCGGTCAGTTCCTTGGGTGGATTGAAGCGAGTTCCTGACTGCATATACTTACCAGTTAAAATCTCTGGTACTGGCTTCATGCTGTGAGTTGTACTGTAATAGCGGTGGGTTTGCTTGATTTGACCCCGTTCTTGCATCGAATCATTAGCGATTTTCTTCCGCAACTTAATAATTGCATCAATAATCGCTTCTGGACGGGGAGGACAACCAGGTAAATACACATCCACCGGAATTAGCTTATCAACTCCGCGCACAGCTGTAGGCGAGTCAACACTGAACATCCCGCCTGTAATTGTACAAGCACCCATAGCAATTACATACTTAGGTTCGGGCATCTGTTCATAAAGACGCACCAATTGAGGAGCCATCTTCATGGTAATTGTACCAGCAGTGATAATTAAATCAGCTTGACGGGGACTAGAACGGGGAATTAACCCAAAACGGTCAAAGTCAAAACGAGAACCAATTAAAGCTGCAAATTCAATGAAGCAGCAAGCTGTACCAAATAGCAACGGCCACAAACTAGAAAGCCGCGCCCAGTTGTAGAGGTCATCAACGGTAGTCAAGATGACATTTTCTGACAGTTCTTGAGTAACTGTAGGACGCTCAATGGGGTTGATGATTAGCTCTTTGTCCTGAGTGGTTATATTAGAATTCAAGACCATTCCAAAGCTCCTTTACGCCATGCGTAAACTAAAGCGACTACGAGAATCGCAATAAAAATTAACGCCTCAATAAACGCCAATAAACCCAAACGGTGGAAAGCTACCGCCCACGGGTACAAGAAAACAGTCTCAACGTCAAAGACAACAAAGACTAAAGCGAACATATAGTAGCGAATATTGAATTGAATCCAGGCACCACCGATGGGTTCCATGCCGGATTCATAAGTTGTGCGCCGTTCCGGGCTGAAGCTACTAGGTCTGAGGAGTTTGGACGCGGAAAGCGCCAGGGCTGGTACTAGGCTACAAAGGAGGAAGAAGCCTAGAAGATATTCGTAACCTTTGAGGACAAACACAATGGATATCTACCGCTGATGGTGGAAATAAAGCTGTGAGTTTCTTTTACATTATATCTTTTAGGGTTTTCTGAAATCTGGGAAACAGATGTGCTGCTTGTATTTGATTCAGTTTTGAGAGCTATAGAAAAGTCTAATAATTATGTCATAATTTTTAACGTATCTTTAAGATTTCCCCTCTAGGAGAACCCAGCCATGAGCGCACAAGCTGAAGAAGCTCTTGAAACTCAGGTTTTAGACCGTTATGAATGTCGCTCCTGCGGTTATGTTTATGAACCGGAGAAGGGAGACGACAAGTATGATATTCCTGCTGGGACGGTTTTCTCAGAATTGCCTGTCAATTGGCGTTGTCCAGTTTGTAGCGCTAAAAAGGTGGCTTTTGCCAATATTGGGGCTGCGGGTACGGCATCTGGTTTCAAAGAAAACTTAGGTTACGGCTTAGGTGTGAATAAACTTACACCAGGGCAAAAGAACATATTGATATTTGGGGCTTTAACCCTTGGCTTTTTGTTTTTTATCAGTCTTTACGGCTTACAGTGAAACTGCTTTGGGGATTGGGGACTGGGGACTGGGGATCTGAAAGAATCACCATCTCACTCCTGATAGCACAGCTTGGTGTATGACTTTTACGTCGTCACGCAAATAGCTATACTCCTTGAACTCCTAAACTCCTATTCCGTCTCATCTTAAATAAGACTTCCGCAAATTTAGATAAACACTAAGAAATACTGATGCATTCAATTGTAAAAAAGTGGCAAGGAATATTTGCCGCACTCATAGTAGTCCTAGCCTCTATAGGTTGTAGCAAAGTTCCCTCTGTTAGCTATAATCCCTGGGCAGTTATTAATGTGCCAACAGATGCGAAACTTTTCGATATTGCTTTTACTGATAACCCTAACCATGGTTATTTAGTGGGTAGTAATGCGACTCTGTTGGAAACTAATGATGGTGGAAATACTTGGCAACCGCTACAACTAGCAGTTGATGAGCCAAAATCTCGATTTGATTCAGTAAGTTTTGCAGGTAAAGAGGGTTGGATAGTTGGAGAACCTTCTTTATTGCTGCATACTACTGATGAAGGTAAATCTTGGTCGAGTCTGCCCTTGAATGAAAAGTTACCTGGTAGCCCAATTTTGATTACTGCTTTGGGTGAAAATACAGCAGAAATGGCTACTGATGTGGGAGCTATCTATAAAACTACAGATGGTGGTCAAAACTGGAAGGCACAAGTAGAGGCTGCTGTTGGTGTGGTGCGTAACTTGGAGCGCTCGCCTGATGGTAAGTATATTGCTGTTTCCTCTAAAGGTAGTTTTTACTCTGTCTGGGAACCAGGACAAGCTGCTTGGGATCCCCATAACCGCAATAGTTCTAGGCGTTTAGAAAATATGGGTTTTGCTGGTAATGGCCAATTATGGTTATTAGCACGGGGAGGTCAAGTTAAATTTAGTGATTTGACTAAATCTGATGAGTGGTTGGATGTAGAATATCCAGAGTTAGCTACTAGCTGGGGTTTACTAGATTTAGCCTATCGTACACCTGAAGAAATCTGGATTGGTGGTGGTAGCGGCAATTTGCTACGCAGTACCGACGGTGGTCAAACCTGGGAAAAAGACCGTGAAGTGGAAGGAGTCGCTGCTAATTTTTACAAGATTGTATTTTTTAACCCTGATCAAGGTTTTATTATTGGCGATCACGGCATTCTGCTCAAATATAACCCCAATGCCAATTCATCATCCCAACCAGAGGCTGCTTAGTTACAAGGTGGGTTAAGAGATGATAACCTTTTCTGAGAAGAACGTTGCAACTTGTAACTCTTTCTAAACTTTGTAGGATAATAAACTCAATAGTAGTTTTTGTGAAGGTAGTCACTTAAATGTCAGGTACCACTGGAGAGCGTCCATTTTCGGACATTGTTACCAGTATTCGTTACTGGGTAATTCACAGCATCACCATTCCAGCTTTATTCGTTGCTGGTTGGTTATTTGTTAGCACTGGACTGGCTTATGATGCCTTTGGCACACCCCGTCCTAATGAGTATTTCACCCAGGTACGTCAAGAAGTACCAATTGTGAAAAACCGTTTTGAAGCTAAAAAGCAAGTAGAAACATTTATCGGAAAGTAATTTGAAATCATGGCTAGCGGCAATAACATCAATCAACCAGTTACCTATCCAATTTTTACGGTCAGATGGCTTGCAGTTCACACTTTAGGTGTGCCAACTGTCTTCTTTTTGGGCGCGATCGCCGCAATGCAGTTTATTCAACGCTAGGAGCAACTCATGGAAAGATCCCCAAATCCTAATCAACAACCAGTTGAGTTAAACCGTACTTCTCTGTACCTGGGACTTCTACTAATTTTCGTTCTAGGGATTCTTTTCTCCAGTTACTTCTTTAACTAACTGGAACTGTCACTGCTAATTTCTGTTGATTTGTTGTTAAGGGAGGAGAAAACTGTGTCTGGAAGTGGGAGAATTCCCCTGTGGGTTGTCGCTACAATCGCAGGTTTAGGTGTAATTACTGTTGTAGGTATATTCTTTTATGGTGCCTACGCCGGAATAGGTTCTTCTTTATAAGACTAACCTGATCCGCATTTTCGTTCAAAAACGAACTTTGAAAAACCGCCTTTCTCAAAGAGATTGGCGGTTTTTCAGGTAAAAATGGATAATTTGGTGATTGGTGATTGGTGATTGGTGATTGGTGATTGGTGATTGGTAATGGGAATTAAGAGGTAAGTAATTATCCCCAGTCCCCAGTACCTAATTAAGCGATATCTTCACGTTCAATGTATAAAAATAAGAACGCGAAAACTACTGCTGGTAAAACTAGACCAGTCAAAGGAACGAAGATGGAAGGTAAGAACGAAGAATAAGCCAAGATAGAGGGCAAAAATGAGCCTAACATAATAAAGAATCCTTTGAAGTCACACTACAATTCAAAATGAGCTTACTGTAAAATTCTAACTATTTTTGCAAATTCTCAAGATTTTTAACAGTTAGTAACTTTGCTCTCAAATCTCGCTGCTCTCAAATCTCACTGGATAAGTTATCACTTATAGCACATATAACTCGTCTTTTCTTCAATCCATCCCTGACATTTTTGAGGAAAGCAGCAAGATGTTAGTATTTGATAGAAGATGAAGGATGAAATTAAGGTAACTATGAAGACATTATTTCATGCGCTCGCTACGCCCACTACAGGCATTGCACTTTATAATAAACGCTGATTCTGTGCAATCATCCAAAATTGTTAAATGTTCACTGATGGTTAGTCTTTTTGTTGTTTTAACCTTGCTGGAACTTTTACAACTGCTGCTGTAGCTAAAGTTCTTAGGATCCAACAAACTAATGTAGTTGCACCTACCCAAGCAAATGCTATGTCTGATAAACTCTACCGTATGCTCAAAGCGATAGAAAATGGTGATACCAGTGAATCGTAAATATTATTGCGTGAACTACAACTTGTGTGAACTACAACCAGATGGACAACATTGGCTAAATCAAAACTTACCTAGTAATAGGATTGTGACAGGACTCACAAAATGAATACTAAACTTAACTGCCCTGTGTGTGGATATCAAGAACTTGCAGGTGACATTTGTCCTAATTGTGATACTGATATTTCTCTAATTCGCACAGTCCATAATTTAGTCCCAATAGAAAAAAACCACTACAAAAAAAATTAGTAGTTGGAATTTGGGAGTTGCTTTATTGAGCCTAATGATAGGTATGAATTTGGGACTCGGAGCAAGTTTCTTGATCATGTAACCCCGTCTATATAATGCAAATACTTCTGTTCCTAATTCTACGGTAGTTAGTAAATATAAATCACTAAAAAATACTCCTATTCCAAAATTACCAACATTAAATATCTACATTATTATTGTCAAACCAGGAGATAACCTCAGTGCAATTGCTGAAAGATTCTGTCTAAAAGGTAATGCTTGGCAAAAGATAGTTAAAGCCAATCCCCAACTACAAAACCGCAAAGATTACTATATAGATCCGGGGGAAGAGTTAAAAATTCCCAAGTGTCAGGAGAGAACTGAATGATTATCCTGGATACCCTCAAGAAAGCCAGCCAAAAAAACTGAAAAATTACAGTTAGCTTATCGAGCATGGCAAGAAGTATCTGCTGAATCAATAACTGAGCAACGAGAAATTATTAAACGCATTGCTAAACATAAACGGTTGCTATTTTTACACGAAACTGAAGCATTAGTCAAGGCTGAAAACTTAGAGAAAGCGAAAATAGTAAGTACACAATTTCTTCAAAAGATTGGCACTAATGCTTTAGTTGAAGGTAATTTGAAAGAGTATATTCAACCAAGTTTAGAAGCCGCAGTTTGGAAAGATTTAAACTGGGACAATATTGCTAATGAAATTAAAAATGTCTGGATTGTTAAGCCTAATATCATTACCTTGCACAATTGGAAAGTAGGAACTTATTTCTATTTCCAAAAAATCTCTATAAATTAGTTGATTTCATTATCGCCTTATCCACAGCCCTAGCAAATTTAACCGCTGATTATACCCTCAAAGATGTTCATAGGTTGGGGAATCGAACTGTAGATTATTCATCAGTATCTTTAGAATTAAAACGCCGTTTATCAGTAGCAAGTAATATTGTGAAAGATAATAATACTGAGGGTTATTTAAATCTGCACGCTCACTATCGTTGGGAAATAGTTGCACTCAGATTTATGGGAGAACCTGCCAAATCAGGAATCCAATTCAATGATGTATTTATCACTCAAGCCTGTTATCATAGGTTTATTTCCCAATGACAAAATATTATCTTATATAAAACCTCATCAGAAAATTCTTCATTCCCTTTATACACGAGATTAGCTGTAGCCGCTTGCTTAGAAGGAAACAGTCAAAGAGCAATTCAAATTAAACCCACAACTCAACCGACTACTGGAGTTGGAAAATTTGCTGATGATTTCGTTGCCTATTCTGAATTTTACTATTATCTACAACAACGAAAATGGCAACAAGCAATCCCAAAACTCAAGCGAGCAAAAGTAGAAATTAAAGAGAATCAAGATTGGCAAGAAGAACTAGATAAACTTTGTAATTATCAACGTCAAATTATATCAGAACTTCGTGAAAATCTAGAACTTCCTCCATTGTGGTAGTATCTTATAGATATTACGTATTCTCGCAGTTATTTAGCTGAATATAAAGCAGAATAAATCAGACATAAATTTGTTGATGAATAAATTTATCTCAATCAAGCCCTGAAAAAGCTGCAAGAAATTAAAACAATTGATAACACTAATCCCTATTTTAATGATATTAGACCTCTTGCAGAATTAATCTTATGTTATAATAGGGTTTGTCTTTGTTTTAGCCAAAAGTTAGAGTTACACGGTTATGTTTGAATTAGCCAGCCCAAAGAACACCAAAAATACATAAATTATAAAACTCTCTATCATACCACAGAAACAATTTTGCAAGAGGTCTATTATAGAAAGTGTTGAATTCAATCATAAATTAGAAGAAATTAATTTGCTGTTGAAAACTAGACAGTATGAAGAAATGGTGAGAAAAGCTAGACATTCAAAACGAGAACGAATTCGTTATGTTGTGGCTAAGTTTTTTATAGATATATTAATTAATGGATTAAAAGAAGGTAGTTTATATGACCCAAAAGTTATGGTACAACTACGACGTTGGGCTTATGAAATTTTTCCAAATGAACGAGGATTTCAAGAAATTTCCCGAGGTTTAAAATTGTGTTGAAAAGTCAGAGTAAGTAGGTTGGCGTTCAAAATTGTCTTTATGATAGGCAAAAGGTAACAGGGAAAAGGATTTTGGTGATTTTAATTTTTGTTACATACTTCTGTTTTTTCCCACAGACGTACTTAATTTTAGATTTTAGATTTTGGAATGGGTATGGAAAATAACCCATACGATATATTAGGTGTATCTCAATCCGCATCGAAAGTAGAAATTAGCAAAGCTGTCACTTTAGCCATGAAGCGCAAGCAATACCCAGTAGATGTGATTGCTAAAGCTCAAAAAAGCTTGATGAAATCAGAAGAAAGAATTATTGCTGATTATTTCCATCCCATATGACCAACTATCAAAGGATTCAAATATAGTGATTTATCACCTTTAAATCAACCAGCACCTACCTTAACTTTATGATCATAATTTGACGGTTTAGATTTAGCGAGTGCATAAGCCAACCAACAGAAAACCTAGAGCCCGAAACCTTAGTACTCCCCTTATCAGAATTATTCAGCGAAGGCCTTGCAGCTTGTCAAGACGGACGTTACCCAAAAGCGATAAAATACTTGGAGGACTACTGCCATAGTTGTAGAGAACGCAATAGGCAAAATTATCTGCAAGCTACAATGTGGTTGATTAAAGCCTATCAAATGGGTGGATAATTATAGAGAGCGATCGCCCTTTGTAATTCCTTGATTCATCATAGTCATCCCCAAGTCAACACTTGGGCTAACAAAATTTTAGCAAGATTAACTAAAGAGAGTCCCCGTGTCTGACTTAAATCCAACTTATTTTAGAAACCAAGAATTACGAGATTTACTCATAGAAAATCTTGGTAATGTCGGAAAGGAAAATGTTGTTTTACAGGAATCTTTACGAGAAGAGCAAACCAAAAATACAGCAGAAAGAGAAAACTTATTTTTAGAACTTTTAGAAGTTGCTGATGCATTAGAAGCATTACTAGATTATCTGCACAACAACCCTAAAGCCCAGTCCAGAATTTATAGAACGCCTACCCCGTTCCATAGCCGCAGTTAATCGCAAGTTTCTTAGCGTACTTGGAAAACGTCAACTCATACCCATAGAATTAGAAAGTACAGAACCAGATTTTAACCTATGTCGTGTAATTGATCGGGAAGAAAGAACAGATGTTCCAGACCAAACAATTACGAAAATAGTCCGTCGTGGATTTCGGTGGGGAGAGAGAATTTTGCGCCCTACAGAAGTAATGACTGCTAAAGTAGAACCAAATTTAGAATTAAGTGTAGATGGTAGTATAAATGAAAGTCTAAAATAATATTTAGATTATTTGTATGGGTTCACACAGAACAAAAATTACTAATAATTCTACCTTTAGAGTCACAATAGTCAAGATAGTTCAAACTTTAAACTCACCGAGAAATTCTATGAATCCTCACGAAAGTAATATTCAAGAAACTGCCACAGCGTCAAAAAAATGGAGTAGTTGGCAAGAAAATTTTACCTTAATAGCGATCGCACTGACCTTAGCATTGCTAATTAGGACATTTGTCGCCGAACCCCGGTTAATCCCATCAGAATCAATGTACCCAACCTTACACACAGGGGATCGCTTAGTAGTCGAAAAAGTATCCTACCGTCTTCAGCCTCCCAAAATCGGCGATATCGTTGTTTTTCAATCACCACCAGAATTACAACGTCGCGGATATGACAAAAACCAAGCCTTGATCAAGCGCGTTATCGGTCGGCCAGGAGAAGTAATTAGTGTTTCTCAAGGTAAAGTTTACCTCAACGGTCAACCCTTACAAGAAGACTACATCGCCGAACCCCCAAATCAACCATTTCCAGCAGTTACAGTTCCCCAAGACGGATTTTTCGTCATGGGAGACAACCGCAACGATAGTAATGACTCCCGCTACTGGGGCTTCTTACCCCGCAAAAATCTCATCGGTCGCGCCACTTTCCGCTTCTGGCCTCTAGACCGCATCGGATTAATTTAGTCATTAGTTATTAACTCAAGTTGCTAGTCATCTAGTTGAGCCTGGTAATGGGTAATGGGTGATTGGTAATAGGTGATTCAAATCCCAGTTTTCATCCTTTAGTCCTGGACATCCTGTATCCCGTACGGGACCGTAAGCCATTTCTGACAGTTTCCCTTCAAACACCACTGATAACTGATAACTGCCTAAAACCGTAGATAATACATTAACTGTGCAATCGCTTCACCAGACAGTTTTAACCGTTGCTGAAAATCAACCAGATTACGGTAAGACCCAGCAGTGAGGCGATTCCGTACCACTGCTTCAGCCAGATATAAATCCATCAAAGGAATATTCATCAAAGTTTCTACCGTTGCTGTATTTGGATTCACTTGCGTAGTATTAGCTAAAGATTCATCATCATAGTAATTAAAATTTAGGAGTGGTTTGAGTATTTCTATTCGATGAACTGGTACACTCAACGCTGCAGCAATATCTTCAATACAGTAAAATTTTACACCAGAACGTGAAAGTTCCACAAGTGATCGTCCTTGGTGAATAGACAAACCCGGTAAGCATAGCCAATCATCTACACTCGCTTGATTAGCATCAATACGCATCCCTAATTGTGCCGCCATCTGAATTTCTTCCCCAGATTGTAGACGATAGTAAGGATCATTGAGCAATTTAGCACGGAGTTTTTGCAATTTGAGATTGATAGGTAGCCAGTTGTTCATTGTGTTACTTACATCAAGAAATCTGATCAAGCATCTGGCGGCGTTTTTGCTCAAATTCATACTCAGAAATTAATCCATCTTGGCGGAGTGCATCCAACTCACGCAAAGCATGACCTACTGATTCTACTTGATTACTTACCTGTGGAGAAACCTTCACCACTGACTGACCTAAATTAAAATTCCGGTCAAAAGCTTCTTTATCTTGGGTTAGATACCAAACCCCTTCTATAGCACTAGCAACCTTGGGAATTGGTGTCCAAGATAACAAGACATACAAAATTCCCCATAATGGCTGCCCCAAATAAAATTTGTGTAAACCTGAAATTGTGACTATACCAGAAAAAGCTAGAATAGCCGCAATGCTTCGACTTTTCCGTTTAGTTAACATCATCTCCATCAATCTCCAAATACCAAAAACCCTACAACGAGACACCCCCTAATCGTAAATCAATTGTATTAATTCCGCTTAGTAAAGTTCAGGAGGAAAAACACATATCTGAATCTATTGTATGGATTTAGCCGACAGGTAACTGCTACTCTTGACAATCTAGGTAAATTAAATTCTAACTGTATCAATACATATAAAATAAATAAACACCTAAAATAAATAAACAATCTAGATCAATTTACCTAATTCCACAGAAAAGTCTGCATTTAGCTTTGATCATACCTTAAAGCTCTTATTTGCAAATATTACAACAATGTCCCAAAACGCCCTCGCACCAGAAATACTTGAATTACTTATTGACCCCTATGCTGTTTTGGGAGTTTCTGTGAACGCTGATGATCGCCAGATTTATAAGCGTTATCATGCTTTGGCAAAGCAACTGCATCCTGATATTTATATAAATATTCAGAATAGCGATAAAGAAATATCTAGACTTATATTAACTCGTTTAATCAATCCTGCTTACCAGCTATTAAAACAAGAGAAGAAACGTCTTAGCATAGTATCGACATTACGATTAAAAGCAACATCCTTAGATCAGGAGAACTTGTCCGAGTTAAAGAAAGCTATAAATATGCAAATTAGACCAATTTCAGCACAAGAAGCTGATTTCTTTTATGAACAAGCGATCGCTGCTTGCGTAGCAGTCCAATATAAATCCCTACGAAAATCACATCAAATAACTAAATATATAACTAAACTAAATTTAGTTTATCTATCCCTACTAAAAAACAACAGCTTTGAAACAGAAACACTAACAACTGAATCCAAGTCAATTGTCCCTCGTCCAGAAATCCCAAAACTTACACTGGTATTATCTGATGACAGTAATTCTAAACCCACTTTCATCAACTACGCTCAACGACACTACGAGCGAGCTGTTCAGTATACACAACAAGCAGAATGGGCGCTGGCCGTCAAAGAACTGCGTGATGCCATCAAATTAGAGCCAAACAACAGCGACCATTACGCCTTACTAGGAGTAGTTCATTTTCAACAGAATTTCCCAGGAATGGCAAAAGTTTATATACGTCAAGCCTTAAAACTAAATGCAAAGCACCCACTAGCCTTGAAATACGTAACTCTACTGAAAATAGAAACGGCTGAAAAATCTAATCCTAAATCGATCTCAAAAGCTTTAAACATAGCCAGCTTATTAAGCCGCTTTCTCTTTGGTCATGATTCTTAACTCAACACGAGACAGTGAACAGACTGATAGCTGAATGCTTACCCAGAAAGTTTTTAGAATCTCTTTTGTATATTCACCTTATCCTTAACCGATGTAGCAATACCACGCTTCACCAAAGCTGCCTCTAGTTCCTGAATCAATTGCAAATCTTCACCCAACAAAGGCTTATGCTCCCTAACGGGACTTAAACAAAAGTTAAGAGTAAAAATGAGTATAATGGGATTTCGGTGTAGCTTTCACGTTAAAAGAAGCTGATGACAGAAACCACTGTCCCAGCAATGGCACCATGGTTTGAAAGATGGTGTCATTTGATGATTTATTTACTCATCAAGCGCAAAAAAGAGAGTTTAGACATGATTTAGGGGGATGATTGGGTAAAAGTGAGAGAAAAAACCTATTTGAAATGGCAGAGAATGCCATAGGGGTGACTTACCACCGATTACACCACTTTTTAACTGAAGCACCTTTTTCAACTGAAGCACCTTAGTCCAGTTCCCAAGTCAATGACCGTCGGTTAGAGATTATGAACAAGTGTAGTCAGAGGAGAATCACCAGAGGATTTAGCTTAATAGTTGATGATTCTGTCCATAGAAAAAGGGGGAATCTTAGGGATGGAGTAAGAAGAAAATATATTGGAGAAATTGGGAAAAGGGATACTGGAATAGTAGTAGTAACAACACATACATATATTATGATGGCAGTAAAAGCTTACCATTACATATAGAGTTAGATCACCACGGTGATTCTTTACTCAAAGGGAAACAAGAGCCTCTATTTGAGAATAAACCTGAGTTAGGAATTAAATTAATAGATCTGACCTTAAGCCGTGATTATCAACTAGGAATAGTAATTATAGATCCTGGATATGGCCACAATACATCTTTCTTATTAAAGATAGAAAATTGGAATTTAAAGTATTTAGGAGGATTAGCTAAAAATCCCACAGTCCTTAGCAGTGACCAAGAGGATAGTCCACAAATAATTAGGTTAGATGAATTAGCACAAAGTTTACCCCAAGAGGCTTTTACAGAAATTCAACTGGGGTTAGATAAAACCAAAATATTATGGGTAGTAACTAAAGAAGTAGAAATATCACCCTTAACTGGAAAGGGGAATATTGCTATCCTCATCAACGGTTCTACTTTCTCTCAAGCCACTGATATTGACTACTTTATGCCCAATGTTTCTTCATCAGTTGTCACACCCCAATAGATAGTTGATAGATATTCTCAAAGAAATTGGGTAGAAGTTGTTTACAGGGAAGCCAAGGGATGGTTAGGACTCAACGAATATCAAGTTG
>ERZ1034377.237-NODE-237-length-13536-cov-2.991010_pt1 | contig 13536 bp, 11 predicted proteins | sample MGYA00520584_ERZ1034377 | MGnify/ENA primary metagenome ERZ1034377 (study PRJEB33736, sample SAMEA104288464) | Azolla filiculoides | biome: Urban; feature: water surface; material: ditch water | place: Netherlands | collected 2014 ... | reverse complement strand
TCCGGATGAATGGCTGCTGATCGACGAAAAGGGCGGCGACCTGATGGCCGATTGTGCGGCCTCGGGTGTCGCGCATTCGGCAACCGACGTTTCGCATCGCAACACCGCGATCATCGTGTCGGGCCCGGCATCGGCTGATGCGATCAATGCAGGCTCGGCGCTGGATCTTTCGCTTGCCGCATTCCCGGTCGGCGCCGTGACCCGCACCGTGTTCGGCAAGATCGAGATCGTGTTGTACCGCGTCGAGGCAGAAACTTTCCGTGTCGAATGCTGGCGATCCTTTGCCACCTATGCCTTCGGCATGCTGTCCGAAGGGGCGCAAGACGCCTCGCTCTGAGGGGCGGGACATCGGAATGGATTTGCAAGAGGCCGGGGTGACCCGGCCTTTTTGCCGTTGAGGTGTACCTCGCGCGCCTTTCGGTTGCGTGCTATGCTTCCGCCAAGGAGAGAATGATGACCGGTACATCCCGAACCACAATCACTTTGCGGAACGAAACGCTGGATGCTGTGCATGATCTCGTCGATGTCGGCGACTTTGCATCGGCGGACGATGCCGTTTTGGCGGCCATTGATGCCTGGCGTGAGACGCGTGAAGACCAAGGCCAGCGGCTTCAATTGATCCGGGAGAAAGTTCGCCACGCGATCGATGATCCACGACCCGACTTCAGCATCGATGAGATTGATGCAGCCCTCGACCTGATGATGCGGGAGGCCAAGTCGGAGGCGGGGCGTGCGGCGGGCTAAGGTCCGCTTTCGTGCGCAGGCGTTGGATGATCTCCGTGAGATCTTTCGCTTCGTGCTATCGCTCAGCCAGTCACCGGAAACCGCGAGACGATATGTCGGGCGCATTCGTGCCCGTTGCGAGAGCATCGGTGATGTGCCGCATGCAGGCGCGCCGAGGGATGATCTGGCGGTGGGTTTGCGCATGGTCGCCTTCGAGCGCAGCGCTATCATTCTCTATGAAGTCGAGGACGGCAAAGTCCTGATCACGAACATATTTTACGGCAGGAGGGACTACGCGGTTCTGTTCCGATCAAGCGGATAGGCTGCTGCTTCAGCTCCACCCCACCCATTTCACCCAGCGCCCGTGAAAATCGGCGCGGCCGATCTCGCGTGTCTCGCCGCTCGGCCACAGGGTGAGCAGGATCGCCGCGCCCTCCGGTTTGCCATCGGCTTCGAGCTGCAGGCGGGCAAGTGGGGCGTCTGACGTGGCGCGGGAACCGGCCTCCGCGATCAGGGTTTCGCCTTCGGCTTTCAGATCTGCCGGCAGATATTGCCAGGCGATGGTGTGGTAGATGACGTGAGTGATGCCAGGATGCGGTTGCGAGAGGCAGGTGCGTAGCCAGTCGATGGCGTCGGCTTTCTCGACCTTGATCCGGGTTTCGGCGGCGATGGAAAGGGCTGCTGCCGTTCTCTGCAGCCGATCCTCCTGATCGGCCCAGATGTAGGAGAAAAGCAGGAGCCGATCCGCTTCCGATGTCGGGTCGAGCGGGTTCAGGTCGCAGCCGGCGCGATCGATGATCTCGATTGGGGCGCTTGGTGGCGATGGGCCTTGCCATGCGGGCTGAAGCACGACGGTGGATGGACCGCCCCATTCGACCTCGCCCAGCGTATAGGCATATCGATCCCAGTGCAGGTTGAGACCGGCGCTGGCGCCGATTTCGGAAAGACGCAAAGGTTTTCCCGTCATCCTTGCGATTGTCAGGAAGCCTGGTAGGAGAGCCGACGATCGGCGGACCTCGTTGGTCTGCGGCGCCGATTTGAGGCGTTCAAGGATGAAGTCCTCATTGTGCTTCAGGGCCGTTTCTATGGCCGCCCAAAGCATCTCGTCTTCCGCGGCGTGCGGCGGGTAGACCGCAGCAAGTTCCGGGTTTTGGCCGCTGCGAACGAGGGCATGCAGCGTGCCGGCGAGCCGCAAAGCGAGCGCATCATGGGTGCCATCCGGATTGCCGGACCAGCCGAGGATTGTGGCGCCGACCGGTGTTTCGTCGGTCAGGCGTTCTGCTGCGAGCAGGCAGAGCCTGGCGGTAAACGGCGAGCCGAGATCGGTGCAGGCCTTGGCCTGGCGGCGGAAACTCTGGCGAATGGTCTCGGCGCGTTCGTTCGGCATAGTCCGCTTACACCCCTTCCGGACGATCCTTCGGGTCGAACTGCGATATGGTGATCCAGCTTGCCGTCAGGGCCGGCTTGCGTTCATCCTCGATCTCGACGGTCAGGTCATAGGTGTTCATCAGCATGCCGGCGCCGCGAAATCTTGCGGCCGCCAGCAGAAAGGAGCCGCGAATGCGTTTGTTGCATTTGACCGGCGACATGAAACGGACCTTGTCGAAGCCGTAGTTGATGCCCAGCGTCTGTTCGCGGATCTTGGGCAGGCAGTCATAGTTCATCGCCGAGAGTAGCGACAAGGTCAGGAAGCCATGGGCAATCGTGCCGCCATAAGGCGTCTCTGCTGCTGCACGGACGGGGTCGGTGTGGATGAACTGGTGGTCATTGGTCGCGCCGGCAAAGGCGTCGATCATGGTCTGGTCGACGGTGATCCAGTCGGAGACACCGACGACGGTTCCAAGCAGCCCCCGAACTTCGGACAGGGAAATCTCACGTGGCATGGAACCTCACTCTTTTGTCGATATTTTCCTATAGGTTATAGGTGGTTCCTGTCATGCGGAATAGCTGGACTGTCCATCCATGCAATAAATCATGCTTCGAGCCAGAATTCGACCGAGCGCGGTTTCAGATGAATTGCCGCAGCACCGCGCCCCGAGGACAGCTTCTTCCATTTTCGTCCCGTTTCGGGACTGAGGATCGCGTCGCGTGTCTCATGCGCACGGTTGAACAGGACGGCGATGCGGGCGGGCTTTCCGGTCTGGCGATCCAGCGTTTTCAACAGCATGGCGAAGACCCGCAGGTCCGGATCTTCCCAGTCGGCAACGGTCATGGCTTCACCGCTTGCTGAAAGCCATTCGACGTCGCCATTGCCATCGAGGAATTGCGTGTCGGAGAAGGCGGTAAAGCGCTGGCGCATGGCGGCAAGGCCTGCGGTCGTTTCCAGCAGCTCCGTGTCGCGGTTCTGCCAGTCCAGCCAGGTCAGGGCATTGTCCTGGCAATAGGCATTGTTGTTGCCACGCTGGGTGCGGCCGAATTCATCGCCGGCCGTCAGCATGATCGTGCCACGGCTGGCAAAGAGCGTGGCGAGCAGAGCTGCGACGTCCTGCCGTCGGTTGCGCAGGATCGTGCGGTCAGTGGTCTCGCCTTCGGCGCCGTTGTTCCAGGAATGGTTCTCGTTGTGGCCGTCGCGATTGTGCTCGCCATTGGCCTCATTGTGCTTGTGTTCGTGGGAGACGAGGTCGAGCAGGGTGAAGCCGTCATGGGCGGCGATGAAATTGACGCTGCGGGTTGCCCTGCCGCCGTGGTGGGCAAAGAGGTCGGCGGAGCCGGCAAGTGCCGTGGCGAGATCGCCTGTCAGGTGGCTGTCGCCGCGCCAGTAGCGGCGGAAGACATCGCGGGCGCGGTCGTTCCATTCGAGGAAGGGGGCCGGGAACTGGCCAAGCTGGTAGCCGCCGGGGCCGATGTCCCAGGGTTCGGCGATCATGATGCGGTCTTCGAGCACATCATCCTCGAGCATGGCCTTCAGCGTTGGCGCATCGCGGTGGAAGCCGTCCCAGTGGCGGCCGATCACCGGCGCGAGGTCGAAGCGGAAGCCATCGACACCGCCTTGAAGAACGAAGTGGCGCAGCGAATCGATGATCAGCCGGCGCAGCATCGGATGATCGCAGGCAAGCGTGTTGCCGCAGCCGGTGTCGTTGACCAATGTCGCCGGATTATTCGGCAGGTGGCGATAGAGCGATCGGTTGTCGATGCCGCGCATCGAGAGCGTCGTTCCCTGCACATCGCTTTCGCCGGTGTGGTTGAAGACGAGGTCGAGGATGACGCCGATGCCTTCATGATGCAGGGTGTCGACCGTTTCGCGCAGTTCCTTGACGCCGCCCGGCACGAGGCGCGGATCGAGCGCCATCAGGGCGATGGGATTGTAACCCCAGCTGTTGGACAAGCCCAGCGGCGGCAGGTGACGCTCGTCGAGCCATGCGGTGATCGGCATCAGTTCGACGGCATCGACGCCGATCTTCTTCAGATGGGCGATCACCGAGGGATGGACGAGGGCTGCCAGCGTACCGCGCTGCGCTTCCGGCACATCGGGATGCAGCATGGTGAAAGGCTTGACCGCGACTTCGTAGATGAAGCCGCCGCGCGGCAGGAGCGGCATCATCGCCTTGACCGGCACATCGCGCGTCACGATGGCTTTCGGCACGAGGTCGGCTGTGTCCGTGCCGAATTCTGCAAGCCGCGGATCATGGACGAAGGGGCGGTCGAGCTCCTTGGCGTATGGATCGACCAGCAGCTTGGAGGGATCGTACCAATGGCCCTCCGCCGGATCGTAGGGGCCATGGGCGCGAAAACCGTAGCGGGTCCCTTCGCCTGCGTTCCCGACGAAAAGCCGATGGATATCGTCGCCATCGCGCGTCATCGGCAGGCGGGCTGTTTCCGTGCGGCCATCGGCATCGAACAGGCAGAGTTCGATCAATGTGGCATGATGCGACCAGAGGGAAAAATCTGTGCCGGCGGGATGCAGCACGGCTCCGAGAGGATTTTGGCTCATGACGTCTTCCGCGGTTTGGGGTGGCGAATCTGTCTGTGTCACGCAGACAGGTTAGCAGTTGCTGAAGCGCGCGAAACGCTTGCCTGCCATATCCCTGTTGCTTTGTTCCATTTTCACCTGCCGGGACCGAAGAAAGTTCGCCATTGACAGCATACCAACTGGTTGGTTTAATAATTGCAAGAGGACAATGCCGACATGAACGAAATCATTCACCCGTCACGCATGAAACTGCTGGAGGCCACGCTCGGCCTGATCCGGGAGCAGGGTTATGCGGCGACGACGGTGGAGGATATCTGTCGACGGGCCGGCGTCAGCAAAGGCAGCTTCTTCCACCACTTCAAGAGCAAGGAAGAACTGATCCTCGGCGCGGTCGAGCATTGGAACCAGTTCACCACCGAAGTCTTCGAGCAGGCGCCGTATCAAAGCCTCGCCGATCCGCGCGACCGCATTCTCGGCTATGTCGATTTCCGCATGGCCATCCTCGATTTCGAGGTGCCGGAATTCACCTGCCTGCTCGGTACGCTGGTGCAGGAGACCTATCAGTCGCATCCCTCGATCCGCGAAGCCTGCGACTTCGGCATGTCGTCGCATATCGGAAGGCTCGCCGCCGATCTCGAACAGGCCCGCGCCCACTATGCTCCGGATGCCGACTGGACCGCGGAAAGCGTCGGCTACTTCATTCAAGCGGTGCTGCAGGGGGCGTTCATCTTTGCCAAGGCCAAGCTGGCTGCAGAAACCGCGCGTGAGAATTTGCGGCATCTGCGTCGATACCTGGAAATGATCCTGCCTGCGGAATGCTGAATCCAGAAAAATCAGAAGAGGAGGAATGACAATGCCCCATACAATCCGACTGCACCGGGTGCTGAAAGCGTCGCCGGAGAAGGTCTATCGGGCCTTCATGGATGGCGATGCTCAATGCAAGTGGGTCCCGCCCTATGGCTTTGTCGCCAAGATGCATCACTTCGAACCGAAGGTGGGTGGCACATTCCGCATGTCGTTCACCAATTTCACCACGCAGCAATCGCACAGCTTCGGCGGCACCTATCTGGAACTCATTCCCGGCAAGCTGATCCGCTACAACGACGTGTTCGATGATCCCAACCTGCCGGGCGAGATGAATGTCACGGTGGAGCTGACGGAGGTTTTCTGCGGTACCGACATCAAGATCACGCAGGCCGGCGTGCCGGAAATGATCCCGGAAGCGGCATGTTATCTCGGGTGGCAGGAATCGCTGGCGCAACTGGCTCTGCTGGTGGAGCCGGATATCCAGCAAGACGGTTGAAACGCCAAGCCTGAAGCCAAAGGGCGGAGGTCGAACCTCCGCCCTTTCAGTTTTATCCTGCGGCTTCCACTCTTGCCTCAGGTGATCACGGTCGGTTCGTCGAAAGCCGTGCGGCTCTTGATCTCGGCCAGCGTTTCGGCAGCGGCGATCAGGTCGGCAAGCGCTGCCTGGGTTTCGATGTCGTGGCGGGACGCATCCGGCTCGTAGCGCTCGATATAGACACGCAGGGTCGCTCCGGACGTGCCGGTGCCGGACAGGCGGAAGACGACGCGGCTGCCGCCTTCGAACAGGATGCGGATGCCCTGGTTGTTGGAGACCGAGTGGTCGACCGGATCATGATAGGAAAAATCGTCGGCGGCAGCGACGGTCAGATCGCCGACCTTTGTGCCCGGCAAGGTCGCGAGCTTGTCGCGCAGCATGGCGACGAGGCCATTGGCGCGTTCGGTCTCGACGCCTTCGTAGTCGTGACGCGAATAGTAGTTGCGGCCATAGGTTGCCCAATGCTGGTGGACGATGTCGGTGACACTTTCGCCGCGCACGGCGAGAATGTTCAGCCAGAGCAGAACGGCCCAGAGACCATCTTTTTCGCGGACGTGATTGGAGCCGGTGCCGGCGCTTTCCTCGCCGCAGATCGTCACCTTGCCGGCGTCGAGCAGATTGCCGAAGAATTTCCAGCCGGTCGGCGTCTCGTAGATGCCGATGCCGAGCTTTTCGGCGACACGATCAGCGGCCGCACTGGTTGGCATGGAACGGGCAATACCGGCGATGCCGTTCGCATAGCCCGGCGCGAGATGGGCATTGGCGGCGAGGATCGCCAGACTGTCAGAGGGCGTGACGAAGATGCCCTTGCCGATGACCAGGTTGCGGTCGCCGTCGCCATCGGAGGCGGCACCGAAATCGGGCGCGCCGGCACCGCTCATCATCTCGTCGTAAAGTTCCTTGGCATGCACCAGGTTGGGGTCCGGGTGGTGGCCGCCGAAGTCGGGCAGCGGAATGAAATTGCGCACCGTGCCTTCCGGTGCGCCCAGTCGTCCCTCTATGATATCCTTGGCATAAGGGCCGGTGACGGCGCTCATGGCGTCGAAGACCATGCGGAAGCCGAGGCCGAACATGTTGCGGATGGCATTGAAGTCGAACAGGCTTTCCATCAGCTCGGCATAGTCGGCAACCGGGTCGATCACCGCGACCTTCATGCCGGCAAGCTCGAACGTGCCGACCTTGTCGAGATCGATATCGGCGGCATTGACGGTCTTGTAGGTGTCGATGCCCTTGGTGCGGGCATAGATCGCGTCGGTGATCTTTTCCGGGGCAGGGCCGCCATTGCCGATATTGTACTTGATGCCGAAGTCTTCGGTCGGGCCGCCGGGGTTGTGGCTGGCTGACAGCACGATGCCGCCGAAGGCCTTGTATTTGCGGATGACGTGCGATGCGGCAGGCGTCGAGAGAATGCCGCCCTGGCCGACCAGAACCTTGCCGAAGCCGTTGGCCGCGGCCATTTTCAGTGCCTTCTGGATCACTTCGCGATTGTAGAAGCGGCCATCGCCGCCGATCACCAGCGTCTTGCCTTCGAAGCCATCCAGCGAATCGAAGATCGACTGGATGAAGTTCTCCGCATAGTTCTCCTGCTGGAACACCGGAACCTTCTTGCGCAGTCCCGATGTGCCCGGTTTCTGGTCCGCATAGGGTTTCGTGGTGACGGTGGAAATCATGACGTTACTGGCCTTTCGACACGAGGCGTTGATAGAGATCGGCATAGAGGGCCGCGCTCCGGTCCCAGGAGACGTCGGATTTCATGCCCTGCTTCTGCATCTGCGACCAGAGCTTCTGGTCTTCATAGAGACGGATGGTGCGGCGGACGGCCCGGCGCAGCGCATCGGCCGTGACCGGTGCAAACTGGATGCCGGTGGCGACACCCGCGGAAATGGCCGCTTCATTGGCATCGATCACGGTGTCGGCAAGACCGCCGGTGCGGGCGACGAGCGGAATGCAGCCATAACGCAGGGCGTAGAGCTGGGTGAGGCCGCAGGGCTCGAAGCGGGACGGAACAAGGATAACGTCGGCGCCCGCCTGCATCAGATGGGACAGCTTTTCATCGTAGCCAAGCACCATGCCAACGCGGCCACGGTGCTGGCTGGCGGCCGCCTGCAGCGAGGCTTCGATGGCACTGTCGCCGGAGCCGAGAATGGCAAGCCTTGCACCGGCATCGACAAATTCGTCGATGATTTCGCTCAGAAGGTCGAGGCCCTTTTGCCATGTCAGCCGAGATATGACGCAAAACAGCGGTCCGTCATCGCTGTCCAGGCCAAAACGCTTGACCAGCGCTGCCTTGTTGGCCGGTCGTTTTTTCAGTGTGGTTGCCGAGTAGTTGGAAGCGAGGAGATCATCGCTGGCCGGGTTCCAGACTTCGGCATCGATGCCGTTGACGATGCCATAGAGATCGTCGGAGCGGCCGGCGATCAGGCCTTCAAGGCCCATGCCGAATTCATGGGTGAGGATTTCCTCGGCATAGGAGGGACTGACGGTGCTGACGGCGTGGGCGGTCACCAAGCCACTCTTCAGGTAGCTCAGCGTGCCGTAGTATTCGAGGGCTTCGGTATAGGCGTGTGGCGGCAGTTCCAGATAGGGGAAAAGTTCGGCGAAGAACTGGCCCTGGAAGGCGATGTTGTGAATGGTCATGAGGCTCGGCTTTTCCGGGACCTCGGCATAACGCATGTAAACCGGTGTCAAGGCGCCCTGCCAGTCGTGCACATGGACAAGGTCGGGCACGAAATCAGGCAGGATTCCCGCTGCGATTTCAGCGCCTGCCTTGGACAGAACAGCAAAACGTTTCCAGTTGTCCGGATAGTCTCGTGCATTACCATCGACATAGGGACCGCCCGATCGCTCATAGAGCGCCGGGCAGTCGAGCACGAGAATATCCAGGCCGTCGTGCTTCACCTCAAGCATCGTCACATGTTCGCCAAGCAGATTGTCGAACTGGTGAACCTTCTTCGGTCGCTTGATCGCCTTCATCACGGCCGGATAGCCGGGAATGAGCGTCTTGGTCTCGATCGCATGGGCGCCGAGTGCCAGGGGTAGGGCGCCGGCGACATCCGCGAGGCCGCCGGTCTTGATCAAGGGGTAAAGCTCGGAGGCGACCGAAAGAACTTTCATGGACTTGGCTAACCCAATTTGTCGATCATCGCCTGGGTGATCAGGCAAATCCCGTTTTCACTGCGGCGGAAGCGCTTGGCGTCCATTTCCGGATCCTCGCCGACGATCAGGCCTTCGGGGATGACCACGCCATGGTCTATCACGACATTGGTGAGCCGCGCATGACGCCCGACCTGCACCTTGGGCAGGACGACAGCACCTTCGAGGCGGGAATAGGAATTGGCACGCACGCCGGTGAAGAGCAGGCTCTTGTACAGTGACGAGCCGGAGATGATGCAGTCGCCGGAGACCAGCGACGAGATCGCCGAACCGCGGCGGCCTTCGTCGTCGTGGACGAACTTGGCCGGCGGTGTGTTTTCCGAATAGGTCCAGATCGGCCAGGACTTGTCGTAGAGATCGAGTTCCGGAACGATGTCGGTCAGGTCGATATTGGCCTGCCAATAGGCATCGATCGTGCCGACGTCGCGCCAGTAGGGTGTCTTTTCGAAATCGGAACGGACGCAGGAGCGGGCGAAGCGATGGGCGACCGCCTTGCCGCTCTGGACGACGTAAGGAATGATATCCTTGCCGAAATCGCGGCTCGAATTCGGATCGGCCGCATCGCGCCGCAGAAGTTCCATCAGAAACTTGGTGTGGAAGACATAGATGCCCATCGAGGCGAGCGCCATGTCCTCGTTGCCGGGAATGCCCGGCGGATCGGCCGGCTTCTCGACGAAGTCGATGATGCGGTCGGTCGCGTCGACATGCATGACGCCGAAGCCGACGGCTTCCATGCGCGGCACTTCCAGGCAGCCGATGGTGACATCGGCGCCGGTGTCGACATGCTGTTGGAGCATCTGCTCGTAGTCCATCTTGTAAATATGGTCGCCGGCCAGGATCACCATATATTCCGGGCCATAGGGCTCGATGATGTCGATGTTCTGGAAGACGGCGTCGGCCGTGCCTTCATACCACTGGGTTTCCGAAACACGCTGGGAGGCCGGCAGGACGTCGAAGCTTTCGTTGCGTTCCGGGCGGAAGAAGTTCCAGCCGAGCTGCAGATGGCGGATGAGCGAGTGCGCCTTGTACTGCGTGGCGACGCCGATACGGCGGATGCCCGAATTCAGGGCATTGGAGAGCGCAAAATCGATGATGCGCGCCTTGCCGCCAAAATAGACGGCGGGTTTTGCCCGGCGATCGGTCAATTCCTTGAGACGACTGCCGCGTCCGCCGGCCAAAACATAGGCCATGGCGTCGCGCGACAGGCTCTTGGTCCGCTTTTCTGTCATGTTTTCCTCCCCTTACTGTTCCAATTCCAGCATGATCACGGCCAGAGGCGGCAGTGTCATCACCGCCTTTGCCCATCCTTCGCCAGAGGTGTGGGCCTCCACCCGACCACCATTGCCCTTGCCGCTGCCGCCATAAATTTCGGCATCGGTATTGATGATTTCACGCCAGCGACCACCCGCAGGCAGGCTTATGCGATAGTGCGAATGGAAGGTCGGCGTCAGATTGCAGATGACGGCGATCGGTTTTTCGCCCGGTGCCTTGCGTAGCCAGGCAAAGACGGAATTGTCCTGGTCCTCGCTGATCAGCCACTCGAAGCCCTCGCCCTCGCAGTCGCGTGCATGCAGCGCCGGCTTCGAGCGATAGGTGAGGTTGAGGTCGCGGATCAGGCGGCGCATGCCTTCGTGAGGTGCGTATTGCAGCAGGTTCCAGTCGAGGGACTGGCTCTCGCTCCATTCGCTCCACTGGGCAAATTCCTGTCCCATGAACAGCAGCTTCTTGCCGGGATGGCCCCACATGAAGCCGTAGTAGGCACGCAGATTGGCGAACTTCTGCCAGTCGTCGCCGGGCATCTTGGCGATCATCGAGCCTTTGCCATGCACCACTTCGTCATGCGAAATCGGCAGGACGAAGTTCTCCGAGAAGGCATAGAGCAGGCCGAAGGTCAGTTCCTGATGGTGATGCTTGCGGTGGATCGGATCACGGGCAAAATAGCTCAGCGTGTCGTGCATGAAGCCCATGTTCCACTTGAAGCCGAAGCCCAACCCGCCCTCGTGAACCGGCTGCGACACTTTCGGCCACGACGTGCTCTCCTCGGCAATGGTCATGATCCCGGGATGGCTGCCATAGACATGGCTGTTCATCGACTGCAGGAAACGCACGGATTCGAGGTTTTCGCGCCCGCCATATTCGTTGGGCACCCATTCGCCCTCTTTGCGCGAATAGTCGAGGTAGAGCATCGAGGCGACCGCATCGACGCGCAGGCCGTCGAGGTGGAATTTCTCGGCCCAGTAGAGCGCGTTGTTGATCAGGTAGGACAGCACCTCGATGCGGCCGAAATTGTAGATCGCGGTGTTCCAGTCGGGATGGAAGCCCTGACGCGGGTCCTCGTGTTCATAGAGCGCCGTGCCGTCGAAATGGCGCAGGCCATGGGCGTCGGTTGGGAAATGCGCCGGCACCCAGTCGAGCAGCACGCCAAGGCCGACCTTGTGGCAACCGTTGACGAAGCGGGCAAAACCTTCCGGCTCGCCGAAGCGCGCCGTCGGGGCAAAAAGGCCTGTCGTCTGATAGCCCCAGGAGGGGTCGTAGGGATATTCCGAGATCGGCATGAACTCGATATGGGTGAAACCCATGTCGACGCAGTAAGGGATCAGGCGCTCGGCCATCTCGTCCCAGGTCAGCAGCGAGCCGTCGTGGTGGCGCTGCCAGGAGGCGGCGTGAACCTCGTAGATCGAGATCGGCTGCTGTCGCTGGTTGATCGACGCCCAGTGCTTGCGGTGATCCTCGTCTTCCCAGACCTGCTCCAGTTCTGCAGCCGTGACCGATGCGTTCTTCGGGCGCAGTTCGGCACGGCGGGCATAGGGATCGGCCTTCAACGGCTGCAATTCGCCATCCTTGCCGATGATCTCGAATTTATAGGCCGAACCCGTGCGCACATCCGGAGCGAAGATTTCCCAGATGCCGGTGTCGCGGCGCAACCGCATGACATGACGGCGGCCGTCCCATTCGTTGAAGTCGCCGACGACCGAAACGCGCCTTGCATTCGGCGCCCAGACGGCAAAATGGAAGCCGTCGACACCCTGATGCTTGAGCGGATGCGCGCCCATCTTGTCGAACAGGCGCAGATGCGAGCCTTCGCGGATGAAATAGTCATCCATGGGTCCGAGAATCGGGCCGAAGCTGTAGGGGTCGGTCACCGTCCATTCGGCATCGCCGCGCGATGCGCGGTAGCGCACCGGCTGCAAGCCCTGCGCCTTGACCGGACCGGCAAAAAAGCCGGCCGGATCGAGGCATTGCAATTCACCGATGACGGCGCCGTTCAAGGTCGTGGCAGTTACCGTTTCAGCGCCCGGTACGAAGCAGCGCGCGACGTATCCGCTGCCGATCTCGTGCATGCCCAAAATTGCGAAAGGATCGTTATGGGTGCCGTGGATAATTGCCTGCACGTCTGCAGCCGGCGGTGTTTCCGGCTTACCTGTCTCACCGATCTTCTTCGGCGATCTTGCCATCAAGCTCTCCAGATGTCCGCATTGTACTGGCGGATCGTACGGTCTGAAGAGAACCAGCCCATGCGCGCCGTATTGCGGATCGTTTTAGAGTACCAGCCAGAGGTGTCGGTCCAGATCTGGTCGACCTGCCGCTGGGCCTGGGTATAGGCGTCGAAATCAGCGGCGACCATGAACCAGTCATGCTGGTAGATACCCTGCATCAGCCCGGCATAACGCTCGCGATCGTCGGGCGAAAACACGCCGGAGGAAATCGCCGCAAGCGCCTGGGAAAGGTCGCGGGAGGCATCGATCGCCGCACGCGGATTGTATCCCTCGGCGCGGACGCGACCGACTTCGTCGGCGGTCATTCCGAAAATCACGATGTTTTCCTCTCCGACATGATCCCGCATTTCGACATTGGCACCATCGAGGGTGCCGATGGTCAATGCACCGTTCAACGCGAACTTCATGTTCCCGGTTCCCGATGCTTCCATACCGGCGGTCGAAATTTGTTCGGAAAGGTCGGCAGCCGGCACCATCACCTCGGCCAGCGAGACATTGTAGTTCGGCACGAACGCCACTTTCAGAAGGCCGCGGATCGTCGTGTCGCGATTCACCGTGTCCGCGATATCGTTGATGAGCTTGATGATCAGCTTGGCCTGATGATAGCTCGGCGCCGCCTTGCCCGCGAAAATCTTCACCCGTGGCGTCCAGTCGGCATTCGGATTGTCGCGGATCGCGAGATAGCGCGCGATGGTGTCGAGCGCGTTGAGCAGTTGGCGTTTGTATTCGTGGATGCGCTTGATCTGAATGTCGAACATGGCCGCCGGATCGAGCCGCAGCGACATCGTGCGTTCGATCATCCCCGCGAGCGCGACCTTGTTGTGCTGCTTGATGGCGCGGAAGCGTTGCTGCAAGGCCGGATCTCCGGCGTAGCGCTCCAGTTCGGTCAACGCCGAGGGGTCGTCGAGCAC
>ERZ1034377.235-NODE-235-length-13594-cov-69.552268_pt1 | contig 13594 bp, 10 predicted proteins | sample MGYA00520584_ERZ1034377 | MGnify/ENA primary metagenome ERZ1034377 (study PRJEB33736, sample SAMEA104288464) | Azolla filiculoides | biome: Urban; feature: water surface; material: ditch water | place: Netherlands | collected 2014 ... | reverse complement strand
CCTCCTAGTCTCCTTGAATAGCTAGAAAAACATGATAGTGATTATGCCATGGCGACTCAGAACAAAAGGCAGGAAACAAAGAGTTGTCCACCAAGGGTATTGTTGTTGAATAGGTCATTAGACTTGTAAAAATATTCCGGGTACCTCAAGAAAGATTTCCCCTGAATTCCCAAATTTACTCACAAGTAATTCTTACTATTTGTGGTTTAGTCAAATTAGGAATTGGTTCATTAGTTTTGCCCATTTCATAAATGTTATGGATATGAGGTCAGTTATAAATTAGTCATCAACATCGTCATGGATAGTTCCTATCAGTTACTATTCCCAACCCTGCTTCTTTCCTTGGCTCTTTCCTAATCTTAACACTATGGAAAGCCAGACACAGACTCATTTGTAAATTTTCGGCCCTCTCTATTGGTAATTAAGACATACTGCTAGTAGAGTATTATTGTTGTTCCATTACACCCACTAAGGATTGCAAGTCAAAATCACGATCGCCTCCACTTAGACAAATACCAGAACTGACAACAGTCAAGTCAATTTTAGTTATCGCACTACTGTGACGAACACCATCTGCAGTTGTCCAATCAACTGTCCAATAATCACCGCAATCATGGAATTGGCGTAATTCACCACCCCCCATCTGCAACGCCTTTCTAAGGCGCCTTTCATCCTGTTGGGGTTGAGCAAAGCCCTCAATCCGCTGACTTGCTAATTCATACACCGTGCGGATTTCTGGAGTAATGCCTTTCAACTGCAATTCCTTTGTAGGAATGAGTTGTTTAATTGCAGATTGCAGAGTTTCCACCATTGTCGGATAGGTATGGCGATCAACTTCCTCGAACCAGGAGGATTGTCCATACTAACCAGCAGTGATTTGCTCAAAGGCAACACCTTAATTTACTAAATGTACTGCGATCATGTTAACCACCTTCAACCCTTCAACCGTTGATGCATATCTGCTTCATTCACACCGTATGCTAACCAAGTTAGTCGTTGCAGGTTATGTGCTAACCGCAGTCTAATTTGGAAAAGTTTTGCAGCTATTCGCCAACTTGGGGTAAGTCTGGTTCTTCTACCAGCTTTGCTGTCTTTTCATCCACAGCCTGAAAGATGCCCAAACCTTCAAATTTATTACTAGGCTTTGGCATGAAGGTATAAACCATCCCGGGTACTCCTGTGCGGACTCGTCCACCCTTGAGACAAGGCGCAAGGAATTGGGTTGCAGATAACTGTGCTTCTGCGATCACAATTTGGTTGATTAGCTTAGATATATCAGTAATAAATAATACTTTTTATTCAAAATAAGCTACAGATGCAACCTAGAAACCGGAATGAAATCTAACTGCCTTAATCACGAACGAATATAGTTTCCTGCGTGTAAGTTGGTGGAGCATTACGTGTTCTCAGTTACTAGAGGGACTCCCCTGGTGAGTTGTTACACACTCTTTAAAAGATGGCTACTTTTTTTACCGAACCAATTTCAATGAAAATATTGCCATTTCTATAACAAAAAATACTTAGAACTAAAATTCTCACTTTGCTATTCGTCATTCTCATGCAGTTTCTTTAAAGTTCCAACAACAAAAATAAACTGTTTATGAATCTTCATAAATCTCTCTTTTCTAATATGAAGAGTTACCTACTGAATAAACATTGCTCAACATTTTTACTGGCAAGCAATACTAGATTATAACCTTATTTATCTGCCCTTACAGGCAAAGGCATATCCAGAATCTCCATCAGCAAATCCAGACGAGAGGGGGGCGTCAAGAGTGGGACAAGTTTCGGCAAACTGTAGTAGTCCCCCGCAAAGGTAAAGGTATCTACAGGTGCTTGTTGCTGCTTCAGTTGACTTGCCACTCAGTTGTAATGAGAACCAACACGGACAATCACCACATTAGGCATGACCGCAAACTCACGGAAGTAAGTATTGTAACAATCAACAAAGTAAGGATCAGTATTTTCACCTTCATCCGTCATCAAAATAATCTGGTCAACAACCTGCTTCTTCTTCCCCATGGCTTGCAATGCACAACCGATACTAGTGCCACTACCTGCATTTATGTAATGAAAAGCATGCTCCCAGTCAGTCAACTCCTTACCCTTTGCCGTCATAGAAGACAGAATAGTATCGAACGGATAGACAAACAGTTCTGCCTGAGTGATACCAGAGATTAAAGCAGTGAGTTGCTTACCAACTGGGATAACATCCTCCATTAATCCAGATTTATTAACAAGTATCTTATTAATGGATCTGATAGGGACTGAACCGATACTCTCCCTGTGAGAGTTGCACTCACACCTCGTGTAAGTTGAAAAAGCTGTGGTAACACCCCAGGAATTGAACCTGCACTTATCATTTCAGATTATCGCTCTACCACTGAGCAAGTATGTAAGCTTTTTCGTCAGAGAACTGCATCGTGAATCACGGTCTAAAAACGAGACATCCCCCGACCAGAGATGAGCAAAATTAAGGTGAACGACCCACACTGCCCTAATAGCTTCCTGCCCAACAGAAAGCACAGTAGTAGATTTCTTACTGTGTGTACAGGGTAGCTAGTTGAACGGTGCGATAGTTTCCACAACTTCCCAACAAAGATTCCCGCTTCTGTATTAGCGAGCTTTCCCAAAAAATGGGTCGCCCGGGATTCGAACCCGGAACTAATCGGTTAAAAGCCGAGTACTCTACCGTTGAGTTAGCGACCCTTTTGCATTTCGTAACTTTCTAAGTTTTGCAAACTATCTCTAGAATTGTCAAGGGTTTTTTAGAAATAATTCACCCTTAATCTCACAGAGGTACTTTTGCTTGCTCCTGGCTCCAACATAATCAGGTTTTCACCAGTATTGAGCGAATTACGCCCAGCCATCCAAGGTTCAAGACAATAGAAATCTTTGCCCTTGAGAGTCCAGAAAACAAGCATAGCATAGATATGATCATAATTAAGAGTTAATTTCAATTTACGGCTATTATCTGTCACCGTAGCCGACAGACTCTGCAAATATCCAAAAGCAAAATCTATTTCATCGCGGTTAAAGTCGAAATTGCCGCTAAAGGGGTGCATTTCCTTGGTTCTCTGGTCTAGATACTGTCCAGAGGGAATTTCAAACTCTAATTGTGACTTATTACCACACTGGAAATAGGGATGAAACCCAGCCGAAAAGGGCATTGGTGTGGATGACAGGTTTTGATAAACTTGGTGAATCACTAAAGTATTACCTTGGAGGGTGTAGGTAAAAGTTACTTGAAAATCAAAAGGATAAACAGCGCGTGTTGATTCATTGCTTTTAAGAACTACGCTTAAACTTACCTTGCCTTCTGTGTTTTGTTCAGTCACTTCCCAGGGTAGATCTCGCCCAAAACCATGTTGTTTGAGAGTATATTGTTGTCCGTTGTAGGTGTAAGAATTATCTAGCAAGTTACCACAGATAGGAAACAAAATTGGTACACCACCACGAACGCTTAATTCCGGGTTAGCAAACCTTTCCACATCTAAATAGAGAATTTCCTCTCCCTGCATCCGCCAACGGGTAATAATGCCACCTCTTTCTGGTACTACTTCCAGTTGGGAGTTAGCGGTATTATCTGTGAGGATATAGGTTTTGTATTGTTGTTGTTGTTGCGTAATAGTAAACACAATATTTCGTGATTGGTGATTAGTGATTGGTGATTGGGCATTGGGCATTAGGAAAATTACTTCCCTGTCTCCCCTATTTCCCTCATCACCCCCAGTCCCTAGTCCCCAGTCCCCAGTCCCTAGTTCTCAACTTACTCGTCTTCTGCAAAGATGAAGCGATATAATTCGCTGGCATCTGGTTCAGGGCTGCTTTCGGCGAATTTGACTGCTTCGTCGATAACTTCCTGAATTTTCTTCTCAATAGCTTTGAGTTCTTCTCCTGTAGCGAGGTTTTGTTCTACTAAATAAGTGGCTAATTTTTTAATTGGGTCACGAGAAAACCAATATTCTTTTTCTTCTTTACTGCGGAGTTCATCTGGGTCAGCTAGGGAGTGACCACGGAAGCGATAGGTCATGGCTTCGATGAGGGTGGGTCCTTCTCCTGCACGAGCGCGGGCTACAGCTTCTTGGGCGACTTGCCGAACTGCTAAAACGTCCATTCCATCTACTTCTACCCCTACCATGTTAAACACGCTGGCTTTTTTGTGAATTTCGGGATCTGATGTGGCGCGATCGTGTGCCATGCCGATCGCCCATTTATTATTTTCTACCACAAATAAGATTGGTAATTTCCATAACGCTGCCATATTTAATGTCTCGAAAAATTGACCGTTGTTAGCAGCGCCGTCACCAAAGAAACAAGCGGTTACTTGGTCGGCGTTTTTGTCTCCTAATACTTCCCGGCGATATTTGCTTTGAAATGCTGCACCAGCCGCAACAGGAATACCTTCAGCTACGAAAGCATAACCACCTAATAAACGGTGTTCGGCTGAAAACATATGCATGGAACCACCGCGCCCTTTGCTGCAACCTGTGGCTTTACCAAATAGTTCTGCCATGACTTCTCTGGCTGGTACACCTGAACTCAAAGCATGAACATGGTCACGGTAGGTACTGGAAACGAAGTCTTCCCCTGGGCGCATTGCTCCTTGAATAATACCTGTGGAAACGGCTTCTTGACCGTTGTACAGGTGGACAAAACCAAACATTTTGCCTCTGTAGTACATTTCGGCGCATTTGTCTTCAAAAAACCGCCCTAATGTCATATCTTCGTATAACCGCAACCCTTCTACTTTGGTAATTTGGACGGTGGCAGAGTTGAATGTGGGTAATGTGCGTTCTTGAACCATGCTTGTGAAATATCCCTGTAGTACAAGTTAAAGTTACGGTCTTAAAATTAAGTTGCTCTTATATAACGTTAGCTACAAATAGGCCAGTGTTGACAAGAGTCCGCAGTTAAATCTTATTTATGCACTAAAAAGCTCTGTAGGAAATTGGTAAGTTGTAATTTCTCCATGTTTTATGTTTATGGATTGTTGGTGCGTGATCAGTTTCAAAATCGCTACCTTTGGTGTTCGTTTCTTAATTTAGCAATCAGGATGGCTGCATTTCTGCATAGCCATTAACAATTTAGGTAAACTGGGGTGATGAGGGGGATGGGGAAGATGGGGAGGATGAGGGAGAGAATTAAAATATTGCTCGTGGCTCCTGATAACTGATAACTGATAACTGATTGCTTAAGTGCTGGAAAGAAATAAAAAGAACTGTTAAAATATACACTTGAATTATATAATGGACACGGTATTATTAAAGCTATGATTATGGCACGGTTTTACATACCTGGAATAGTCTAGGTGAATTATGCCGATCTCTATGAGACGCTACGTAAACACGTTGCAGGGGAAGTAGGCTGTGCGAATTCCGCTAGATTACTACCGAATTTTAGGACTACCGTTGGCGGCAAGCGAGGAACAATTGCGGCAGGCTTATAGCGATCGCATTGTTCAGTTGCCCAGACGGGAATATTCGATTGCAGCTATCTCTTCTCGTAAACAACTCATAGAAGAAGCTTACGTGGTTTTATCAGATTCCAAAGAACGCGCTATATATGATCAGCTTTATCTCTCCCACGCCTATGATCCTGACCGGGCAGGGACGAAATCGCTGTTGGAAAACCGTGTCGAAAATAACAACCGCAATCACGATGTCCAAAGTCTCAGCATCGAAATTGCCCAAGAGCAGTTAGTAGGTGCTTTATTACTCCTACAAGAGTTGGGAGAATACGAATTGGTACTGAAACTAGGCCGTCCATACTTGGTAAATAGAAATAGGAAGGTTGGGGTGAGAGTAGGTAGTTATCTGGCCAGTGAGGAATTCTCCTCCAGTCCTGAATTACCTGATATTATTCTTACAGTGGCTTTAGCCTGTTTAGAATTGGGGCGGGAACAATGGCAGCAAGCTCACTATGAAAATGCAGCTATATCTCTAGCAACTGGCGAAGAATTACTCATGCGTGAAGGTTTATTTCCCAGTGTGCAAGCGGAAATTGCTGCGGATCTTTGTAAGCTGCGACCATATAGAATCCTAGAATTATTGGCACTTCCTCAAGACAAGACTAATGAACGCCGTCAAGGGTTGGAATTATTACAGAATATTTTAGAAGAGCGTGGAGGTATTGATGGTGCTGGTAATGATCAATCAGGTTTAAATATAGACGATTTTCTACGATTTATTCAACAGTTACGCAACCACTTAACTGTTGCAGAACAGCACAAATTATTTGAAGCTGAAAGCAAGCGTCCTTCTGCTGTGGCTACATATTTAGCAGTTTATGCCTTAATAGCCAGGGGTTTTTCCCAACGTCAATCAGCTTTAATTCGTCAAGCTAAGCACATGTTGATGCATCTAGGTAAACGCCAAGATGTACATTTAGAACAATCTTTATGTGCTTTGTTACTCGGACAAACGGAAGAAGCAACCCGTGTTTTGGAATTAAGTCAGGAATATGAAGCTTTAGCTATTATTCGGGAAAAATCTCAAGATTCTCCAGATTTGTTACCAGGACTTTGTTTGTACTGTGAACAGTGGTTACAACAAGAGGTTTTTCCTCATTTTCGAGATTTAGGCAGAAAACAAGCTTCTTTAAAAGAATATTTTGCTGATAGACAGGTACAAGCTTATTTAGAAGATCTACCTACGGATACTGAAGCCTCTAATGAATGGAATGCAGTTAATCATCAAGCTTTTCCTGGTTCACAAGTAAATAGTCCCCGCTATCGTACTCCTGATCATGGAACTAGTAGGCAAGTTAATCATCACCACAATTTTGAAACTGAGTTACCATCAGCAGTAATTGGTGAAATACATGATTCTAGCCATGTTTCTCCACCTCGATGGAATGCTTCACTGGGATACAGTGGTGGTCAAATACCGGAAATGGCTGGAGAACAGTCTGCTGGGGGAAATGTGGCAGCGTCTGGACATAACCAGCAGATGCCTGTCAGAACTCAGATAGATGCGCCAAAACAAACGCAAAGACGTAGGCAACGCAAGCCTACTCCTGCTAACAGTCGAGACAGTGGTTCAAAACATCATCCTTATTTACCTAGACGACAACGCGGTTTTGCTGGCAACTTAGATGCAAAAACCCGGTTAGTTTGGCTGGTGTTTTTATCTATGGGAGGTTTATGCGTTTTTTGGTTGTTGCTTTCTACAGCTTGGGGATGGGTAAGCAATGCGTTTTTCCCTAGACCATCTTTGCTGGGAACACTGTTGGCTATAGAACTGAATCAACCAGTAGTTAGCATTCCTGACCCGAACAGCAAACCAGAAGTGTATGACGGGATGGTGACAACTGCGATCGCAAAACAAGTGATTGAAAATTGGTTATCTACCAAAGCTGCAGCTTTCGGACCTGATCATGAAATGAATAGTTTAGATGAAATTTTAACTGGTTCTGCACTATCACAATGGCGAGCAATTATCAAGCAACAGGTAACAGAAAGCAGTTATCGCAAATACGAACATGATGTGAAGGTGGAATTTATCAATCAAAAAGAGACGGTTGCAGATAACGCCGTGGTCGAAGCTACAGTGAGGGAAATTACCCAGTTTTATGAAAATGGTGTGAATAAAAGGTCTAATGAGGATCGGTTACGGGTTCGTTATGATTTGATTCGCAAAGAAAATTCTTGGCGAATTCAGAATATGACAGTTGTCAAATCAGTTAACAGTTATCATTTATCAGTTATGAAGGTAGAATAATCAAGTGTTTGGGAATATGCCAACTTTAAGCGGCCCATAGCATTTTTGACACAGACAATATTTCAATATGAACGCTACACAAGAAAAATTGAAACTGAAATTAGCACAGGCTTTGGTGGCTGCATTTGGTGCTGAATACACCGGAGTAGACCCGATTTTGGTGACTGCGAGTAATCCTAAATTCGGTGATTTTCAAGCCAATGTGGCTTTATCACTAAGTAAAAAATTGGGAATGCAAGCAAGAGTGATCGCATCTGCTATTGTAGAAAAACTAGATGTATCTGATATTTGCAAACCACCAGAAATCGCTGGTCCTGGTTTTATTAATTTAAGATTGCAAACATCTTACCTAGAATCACAACTCAACGCCATTAAAACAGATTCTCGGTTAGGTGTGCCAAAAACGAAAAATTCACAAAAAGAAATTGTCGATTTTTCCAGTCCAAATATCGCCAAAGAAATGCACGTTGGACACTTACGTTCGACAATTATTGGTGATTGTATTGCAAGGATTTTAGAATTTCATGGACATGAGGTATTGCGTTTAAATCATGTCGGTGATTGGGGTACGCAATTTGGGATGTTAATTACCTATTTGAGGGAAGTTTATCCAGAAGCACTGACAACCGCTAACGCTTTAGATATTGGAGATTTAGTTACTTTTTATCGTCAAGCTAAACAACGGTTTGATGCAGATGAAACATTTCAAGAAACTGCACGTCAAGAAGTTGTCAGATTACAAGCAGGTGTAGAAGATACACTTCATGCTTGGAAGTTACTTTGTGAACAATCACGGCGTGAATTTCAGGTAATTTATGATTTACTGAATGTCAACTTAATTGAACGGGGAGAATCTTTCTATAACCCATTTCTGCCAGCAGTTGTAGAAGACTTGGAAAAAACTGGATTACTAGAAGAAAATCAAGGTGCAAAATGTGTATTTTTGGATGGTTTTACAAATAGAGAAGGTGAACCTTTACCCTTAATTATCCAAAAATCCGATGGTGGATATAACTACGCCACCACAGATTTAGCTTGCCTCCGTTACCGCATTGAGAAAGATCAAGCCAAGCGGATAATTTATGTAACTGACGCAGGACAAGCAAACCATTTTACTCAATTTATGCAACTAGCAAAGAAAGCGAATTGGATACCTGATGATGTGGAATTAGTTCACGTTCCCTTTGGTTTAGTTTTAGGAGATAACAGGAAGAAATTCAAAACTCGTTCCGGGGATACAGTCCGGCTAAGAGACTTATTAGACGAAGCAGTTTCTCGAACTCGTGCAGACTTAGAAGCGAGATTAATAGAAGAAGGTAGAGAAGAGACTGAAGAATTTATTAAAAATGTTGCTGAAGTGGTTGGTATTAGTGCAGTAAAATATGCCGACTTAAGCCAAAATCGCACTAGTAATTATGTTTTTAGTTATGATAAGATGCTTGCCTTAAAGGGAAATACAGCACCTTATATGCTATATGCTTATGTGAGGACTCAAGGCATTAGTCGAGAAGGAAATATTGATTTTGAAAATTTGGGCACAGATACCAAAATTCTTCTGAAAGAAGATGCAGAACTAACTCTAGCCAAGGATTTGTTACAACTGGATGAAGTGATTAGCGAAGTTGAACAGGATTTATTACCAAATCGTTTATGTGATTATTTATATAATCTCAGCGATAAGTTTAATAAATTCTATGAAAATTGTCCGGTGTTGAAATCTGAAGAACCGACTAGAACATCGCGGTTGATGTTATGTGATTTGACAGCTAAAACCCTGAAGTTGGGATTAGATTTGTTGGGGATTAAGGTATTGGAGAGGATGTAGAGGGAAGAGTTCTTAACGCAGAGTCAAGCGGAGAGACGCAGAGTATTTTGTAGCTTTGCGTCTTTTTTGCTGTGAGGCACTCATTTTAGGTGGAATAGGTAATGATTATTAATTATGGCAAATAGTGGGGAGGAAAAAATAAAATCAGCCGTTATTATTAAAACTCTTATCACTTCGGGTTTCCGTGGGTGCTAAAGATGGTGATGTTACTTATGCTATGGGTCCTAAAGCTTTAAGTTTAGGTGTGCAAGTGGGAATTGGTGCTGATGCTGCGACAGGTGTAGATGTCTTAAAATTTATCAAATTAGCTGTAATTTATCCTTATGTTGGAGTTGGCTACTATTCAGAAGATAAGGGTGTTGCTTTTTCTGGTGGTGTCCAAGCAAATGCAACTGAACACATTTTCCTTGGTGCTGGTTATAATTCTGTGGCTGGTTTCAATGGACAGCTAGGAATCAAATTCTAGTTTTCAACTATACTAACAACGTTTTAAAAGTGTCATTCTGAACGTTGGCCAAGCGTCTCTGAAAGAGATGGTGAAGAATCAGGGATTTGTTAGGTTTTTCGAGATTTTACTCAACCTACCTATGTGTCCCATTCTTTGTTAGAGGTAGGTTGGGTTTCTCTGCCTTCTACCCAACCTACCTTTCTGGTATTATTATTATTTCTATAAACAGAAACTATGGCTTAAGATAGTAGTATAGTTGTTATCTACTTAATTTATCTATTACTAATAGAGGTTAGTAAAGAATATTACTCAACTTCTTATTAGGCTGTTAATATAAGTTACTTGACAGAAAAATACTTATGCAACCGGGTTTAAATTTACTAATTCAACTAGTATTAGAGTTTGCACCTGTGATGGTAAACATCATCCAAAACCAAACACAAGGTAATTTAAAAAACAATACTTCTCCAATCCCTAAAGTAACTCAAGACTTTATTAAAACTGTAGATAAGATTACACAAATAGATATTACTGAGAGTGAATTTACTCAGCAACAGCAATTAGCTATTTACCACCACGCAACACAACTAAAAATAGCTAATCAAGAAAGAGAAACAGCTATTAAGCTGCCGGAAGTGCATAAGATTCTGGATAGTTGGCCTTTGCGGTTGTATCCTTCCCAACTTTTAGAATCTTTTCCCAACTATAAACGTACTCCATTAAAATTGTTTATTGCAGCACCGCAAATTCAGTTTGATAAATTTGATTTACAAAATTCACAAATTACTGATGAAATTGAGTTGAAATTGGCTGAGGGTTTGCGAGAGTTTATCAACAATCATTATTCTCTAAATCATCCAGAAAGACCAATAGAATTTTTAGCCGGTGCTTGGGATAGTAAGCGTTTTCATAGTGAATCTAGCATCAAGGCTTTATTTAGTGGTTTGAAAAACCAGCCGACTTTAATTTTAGAATCGGAAAAAGATGGAGATTATTTTAATTTTCGGATCGCCTACTGGGGATTAGGACAGGAAAATTATTACTATAAAACTATTTCTCGACTACCTTATCGACAAATTTTACAAGAGTCTGCTAAAAATCGGGCTTGGGAATGGAAAAATATTAAAAATCAACTTTCATCGCTGGGTGAAGATTTAGAAGTAGTTAACAATTTAGGTAGAGAGAGAAATTTCAATTTAGAACTTTTAGAAAAGGTAGAAAAATGGCAATCTCAACGAGTTGATGTTAATAAGTTATCCTTGGAATATCAAATTGGTAGTCAAGATTGGCAGCATCTTTATCAAGTCTTAATTACTTGTCACTGTTTAGTTACTGCTTGGGTGACTGATGCTTATTACTTGGTTAATCATGGTGTACATCCTTTGCTGCCAGAATTATTACCAAGTTTAATAAGTGAGGCTATAAATTTACAATCATTACAGGTAATTACTGATAGTTATAAACAAGTTTACCAAGCTTTGAGAAACGAGCAAATTGCTAAAATTCCAGAATTAGCTTTGCAATTAGCTCAAGGTTTATCTCATTTTTCTAGTTCTCATTGGTCACGAGAACAAGTAGATTATTCTATTGATACTTGGTTAGAAATAAGGCAAGTTTCAATAAGAGAAGTAACTCATCCTTTAAAGGCTATGCAATTAGCAGTGAAAATAGAGGATGAGACTTATATTACTAAACTAAAAGAATATTTTACTGCTGTTGGTGATGGTGAAAATCTTATTTATGTGGAAAGTATTCTAGAAGAAATATCAAGTCTTAAAGCTAAATGTAATTTGGAGAAAATTCATCTTCAGTATACTCTAACTGGACATTCTGGTAAGGTTTCTTCTGTGGCTATAAGTCCAAATGGTGAGGTTTTAGTGAGTGGATGTGCAGACAAGACTATCAATATTTGGAATCTGCAAACTGGTAAATTAATCCGCACTCTAACTGGAAATTTAGGTGCAATTTCTTCTGTGGCTATGAGTCCTAATGGTCATTTTCTCGCTGTTGGTAGTTGTGAACATCCACAAGGTAATGTTAAGGTGTGGAATTTGAAAACTGGTAAACTTATCCATACTCTTTTGGGACATCAAAAACCAGTTAATGTGGTGGCTATTAGTTCGGATGGGACAATTCTGGCTAGTGGTAGTAATAAAATCAAAATTTGGAATTTACAAAGAGGAGAAAGAATTTGCACTTTATGGCATTCTTCAGCAGTGGAAGCTATTGCTACCACTGCAGATGGGACAATTCTTGCTAGTGGCAGTTCTGATTATAAAATCAGATTGTGGAATCCATTCACGGGTGATCCTTTACGTAGTATGATAGGTCATTTAGGTGAAGTAACTTCTATAGCTATCAGTGGAGATGGAGAAGTTTTATTTAGTGGTAGTGCTGATAAAACTGTTAAAATATGGCATTTGAGTACAGGTAAGTTGCTAAAGACTTTGAATGGACATACAGATAAGGTAAAATCTATCGCTGTGAGTCCAAATGGGGAATTTATATTTAGTGGTAGTGTGGATAAGACTATTAAAATATGGCATTTGAGTACAGGTGAAGTTTTACAAACTCTCACTGGACATTCTGGTGTGGTAACTTCTCTTTCTCTAAGTGCAGATGGTAAGTTTCTAGCTAGTGGTAGTGCTGATAAAACTGTTAAAATATGGCAGGTGATAAAATAAGTATAAATACTCCTGTAAAATACATTATAGATTTCGGCAAGGAAACAGGGAACTCTTTTTAGTTCATCTTGCTTCCATCTTTTGGAAAATTGTTTTGTTTGATTGAATTGCGTAACCAACAATTTGCTTCATCTTGATCGCTCAATACACTCCACAACATCGAAATCACCCACAGTTTTGTGGGAATTGGTAGTTCAAAGATAGTCAAATTGCAGATCATTGCAGAGCGGAGAGCAATGCGGTAAGGAAGTGCTGCTACTAAGTCACTGGATGTAATCGCAAAAGGTAAGACCAGCATATACGGCGTGGTTAGTGCAATGCAACGTTCTAAATTCTGCTTATTTAACGCTTTATCAATTTTTCCAATGGTATCTCGTCGCAAGGTGGTGAGGGCATGGGAAAAGGCCATGAATGCTTCTAAACTCATTTTTCCATCCCTGATCCCTGGACGTCCTTGACGGCCAATTCCCATAAATCGTTGTTCAAAAATGGGTTCCCATTGGGTTTGCCGAGGTGGCTTCGGGAAGACGCCTAGCTAGTGCAATATCAATCAGTCCCTGTTCCAACAAATCTCCAACACTATCTTTCTTAAATCCAATCATTTGAAAATTGAGCAACGGGGCGTTTTGATGGCTAAACTCCAATAGACAGGGCCGAAAATTTACAAAGGAGTCTGTGTCTGTCTTTCCATAGTGTTAAGATAAGGAAAGAATCAGGGTTGGGAATAGTCAATGATAGTTCTTATCCATGAAAGTATTGATGACAAATTCATACCTGACCTCATATCCATAACATTTATGAAATGGGCAAAACTAATGAAACAATTCCTAATTTGACTCAACCACAAATAGTAAGAATTACTTGTGAGTAAATTGGGAAATTCAGGGGAAATCTTTGTTGAGGTACCCGGAATATT
>ERZ1034377.232-NODE-232-length-13657-cov-75.698159_pt1 | contig 13657 bp, 10 predicted proteins | sample MGYA00520584_ERZ1034377 | MGnify/ENA primary metagenome ERZ1034377 (study PRJEB33736, sample SAMEA104288464) | Azolla filiculoides | biome: Urban; feature: water surface; material: ditch water | place: Netherlands | collected 2014 ... | reverse complement strand
TGCCTCATGTCTCATATTTTATAACGCCCTGTGTCCCACCCTCAACTTTTTCTTTTTTTCTCTTACCCCTACTTATTGCGCCGATACGTTTTTAGTCAATATTGGTGTATATATAGCTTTTTAAATAAGGGCTATAAGTTTACGGGATTTTCTCTTCAATTTTAGTTTTTTTAATAAAATTTTTCTCTCAAGAGAACCATAAAGATTTTCAATTATCGCACGAATTATACCAGTATCAGATGCACATTCCTCACTAAGGAATCTAACAAATATTCTGATTCCCTATATACAAGTATTAGCTAATTTCTGAGGAATGCATTCTGGAAATATTCGAGATAAAATTTCCTTGAGTGCATACAAAAAAATTCGATCACGCACAGTTGGAATAGCTAAGACTCTTGCTTCTTTACCTCTTCCTTTAGATTGGAGTAGTTCTAGATAGGGCGAGAATATATATTCTCCTTTTAAACACTTTTTATTAATTACTTTTAACTGAAACTTGGCTTGTTTGCTAAATTGTAATCCACTCAGTAGGTCAGTGCCTTTATTTAGACTAGATTTACACTTATCATTATAGATATTTATGAGTGATTTACTCGTAAAGTATAATTTGAGTAACTGAATAGGGTGTGTAGGACAAATTGCTCATCATATAAACGTAAGTATAGCTTTGAAACGATGCTAATTATACTTTTAACATATGGGCTAATACAAGTGCCATCATCCCATCCCAAAAACCCACCCCCCAATTACCCAACTAGAGTAAAATTAACATCCAACCCCAAATTGCATCTATAGCCCATGTATTGCGACTACCTGGTACAAATCCTCACTGCCCGCGTCTATGATGTAGCCCAGGAAACACCACTGGAATATGCCCCCAACCTCTCGAACCGCATCAATAACAAACTGCTGCTGAAGCGGGAAGATATGCAGTCTGTCTTCTCCTTCAAGCTGCGGGGTGCATATAACAAAATGGTCAACTTACCACCAGATTTACTGAAACAAGGTGTGATTGCTGCTTCTGCTGGAAATCATGCCCAAGGTGTGGCCTTGGCTGCCGGTCGTTTGGGAACAAAAGCAATCATCGTTATGCCGATGATTACGCCCCAGGTAAAAATCAATGCAGTCAAAACACGGGGAGGAGAAGTTGTACTACATGGCTATAACTATGATGATGCTTACGCCCACGCCCGGCAATTGGAAGCAGAAAAAGGGTTAACCTTTATACATCCCTTTGATGATCCTGACGTTATTGCTGGCCAGGGAACAATCGGCATGGAAATACTGCGACAATATCAGCAACCTATCCATGCAATATTTGTGGCTATTGGAGGTGGAGGTTTAATTTCCGGGATTGCGGCTTATGTGAAACGGTTGCGTCCCGAAATCAAAATTATCGGTGTCGAACCTGTCGATGCTGATGCTATGTCTCAATCTATTCAAGCGGGTCATCGGGTGCGGTTGTCTCAGGTGGGTTTATTTGCTGATGGGGTAGCGGTGCGGGAAGTGGGGGAAGAAACCTTCCGGTTGTGTCAGCAATATGTGGATGAAATTATTTTGGTGGATACGGATGCTACCTGTGCAGCGATAAAAGATGTGTTTGAAGATACCCGTTCTATTTTAGAACCTGCTGGAGCATTAGCGATCGCAGCTGCTAAAGCCTACGCGGAACGAGAACAAATCCAAGAACAAACCCTGATCGGCGTGGCTTGCGGTGCTAACATGAACTTTGAGCGCTTGCGTTTCGTGGCAGAACGGGCAGAATTTGGGGAACGTCGAGAAGCCATTTTTGCTGTGAATATTCCCGAAAAACTAGGCAGTTTGCGCCAGTTTTGTGAATGTTTAGGCGAGCGTAATTTAACAGAATTTAACTATCGCATTGCTGACAATAAAGAAGCCCATATATTTGTCGGAGTGCAAATTGAAAACCGCGCCGACGCAGCTAAAATAGTTGATAAATTTGAAGCTAGTGGTTTAAAAACAATTGATTTAACCGATGATGAATTAACAAAATTGCACCTGCGGCACATGGTCGGTGGACATTCTACCCTTGCTCAAAATGAATTATTATATCGGTTTGAATTTGTTGAACGTCCTGGTGCATTAATGAAATTTGTCGGTTCTATGTCTCCCGACTGGAATATTAGCTTATTTCACTATCGCAACAACGGCGCAGACTATGGGCGGATTGTAGTCGGAATGCAAGTACCACCCCATGAAATGGAAGAATGGCAAATATTTCTTGATTCCTTGGGTTATCACTATTGGGATGAAAGCCAAAATACCGCCTATAAGTTGTTTTTAGGTTAATAGGATGTATAATCAATGACATATTTTTTTTCCATACACCCCTTAACCCCTTGGAAATGACCTGTTATATTGTCAAGGATAATTAATCAGTCTGCCTAATGCCAATCCCTAAACTATATATTAGGGTAACTGGAAGCGGAGGAACCATATTTGGGGCTAATCTTTATAGATTTCGGAATTTGAAATCCAAAATCCAGACAAGAAGAACATCTCTCAGTTCTAGCCCGTCAGCTAACTTCGTCGGCATTGAGAGGAGACTGAACGAGCAACATTATTACAAGTAATGTCCTGTTCTCGTTAGTATCCTTGGCTGGTAACTTTGCGCTTCGTTTTACCTGCCCTCGACCTTTGAGGAAATAATAATTATAAGTTCAATTCTAGCGTCTGCGGCAGGATTAGTTGCCTTGAGGAGAAACTCAACTATGTTCCAGACTACACAAAATCGGGTTGCGCTTATTTCCGTTGATGGTGATCCATCTGCAAAAATTGGTCAAGAGGAAGCTGGGGGTCAGAATGTTTATGTGCATCAAGTAGGTATGGCTTTGGCTGAACAGGGTTGGCAAATGGATATGTTCACTCGTCGCAGTTGTCCGAGACAGACAACAATAGTACCCCATCATCCCAACTGTCGCACCATTCGGTTAAACACTGGGCCTGCAGAGTTTATTGGGCGAGATCATTTGTTTGACTATCTACCAGAATTTCTAGCGGAATTTCAAAAATTCCAACAGCAGCAAGGATTATATTATCCCATAGTGCATACCAACTACTGGTTATCTGCTTGGGTGGGTATGGAACTGAAAAAACGTCAACCACTGATTCAAGTGCATACTTACCACTCTCTAGGGGCAGTTAAATACAGAAGTGTGGGTCATATTCCCGTGATTGCTATCCAAAGGTTAGCAGTGGAACAAGCTTGTTTGGAAACAGTAGACTGTGTGGTTGCTACCAGTCCCCAGGAACAGAAGCATCTGCGAATACTAGTTTCTTACAACGGACGGACAGAAATGATTCCCTGTGGTACTGATCTTCAGAAATTTGGTGGACTTCCCAGGTTAGAGGCTAGGGAAAAGCTAGGAATTACCCCTGATGCCAAAATGGTTTTTTATGTTGGGCGTTTTGATCAGCGTAAAGGAATTGACACTCTGGTAAAAGCCGTTGCCCAGTCCACGTTTAGAGATGAGGGAAAGGTGAAACTGGTAATTGGTGGTGGTAGTTGTCCTGGTTACATTGATGGAATGGAACGCGATCGTATTACCACCATTGTTGCAGAACTAGGACTGGAAGATATAACCATCTTTCCCGGTCGCCTAGATCATAGCGTCCTCCCTTACTATTACAGTGCTGCTGATGTCTGCGTTGTTCCTAGTCACTACGAACCCTTTGGTTTAGTGGCTATTGAAGCAATGGCTAGTCAGACTCCCGTTGTTGCTAGTGATGTCCGTGGGTTGCAATTTACAATTGTACCAGAGGTTACAGGTTTACTCGCCCCTCCCAAAAACGACGTAGCTTTTGCAGCAGCTATTGACCGCATACTTGCTAATCCATCTTGGCGTGACGAGTTAGGTGTAGCTGGACGCGAACGGGTAGAAATTGCTTTTAGCTGGAATAGTGTGGGTTCTCGACTATCTCAGCTTTATCTGCGGCTGATGATGCAAGCAGCAGAACAATATCAAAACCAAACTCAGATTCTTGCGGCTTAAGAAGATTTAATCCCCTCACCCCCTATTTACAGCTACCGTGTACACACAAGTCCTATCTATCTTCGTTTGAGCCTATTTCGCCCCCTAAATCCCCCAATTATGGGGGACTTTGAAAATTCTTTTCCTCTCCTCCCAGAATTGGGGGTTAGGGGGCGGTTCAGTGAGGGCTTGGCTCAAATTAAAGACTTAATCATAGGACTACGCAAGTGTCACAATCAACTCTCTTCTAGGGTGCGTCAGACCTAATAAATTGCTTAATATCAACAGATGCTTAATATCAACAGAAGATTTTCGGCATCTGACGCACTGTAATGATATGCCAGTTGCGTAAGTCCGGAATCACTCTAACAAGTTAGCACTTCATAAACTGAGAATTTATAGATAAGTACCTGAGCAAAATTAATTGCACATTTTCTTAAAACCAGAAATCTCTGTATTTTTTTCTGTTCCCTCTCCTAAATATGCAGTTTATTTTGCACGACTAAGTAGGTAGACACAAATAAACATAACTATGTAACAAGATGTAAATTACTTGAAACCCTTGGGATTGCTTGATTCTCCTTTGCTGCATTCGCCATGACATAGTTATGAATTTTTCCGCCCACCTACTTACTTAACAATTGAAACTTAAAATCAATTATGATAATTGTTTTTAGTATAAAGTAAATATAATTTTTATAATGGTATATACATAGATTAAAAAATATCTTGACTTTACTTAGATATTAAGAATTTTTTACTTAGCTAAAATTAGGTAATGATAAGAACAGCGAAAATTTATGGCTCTACAGTACTTATTATGCTAAATCTCACTATTTAAATCATATTGCCCATCTATATTTGGATGAGAAGAGCATGAAGATTCCTCCAGGAATCACCTATGGTAATCTAGAAAAATCAGAAGCAACTGATTATTTAGTGCATAAAAAAATAGCCAAATTAGAGCATATTTGTAATTACATCAATAGCTGTCATATTTCTTTTAAAGAAATACATGACTGACCTCGGGCTAGTTCTCCTTATCGAGTCAAAATTGATCTCACAGTTCCCCCTGGTCATGAACTGGCAGCAGAAAAAAATCCCGATGAAGGTATTCAATATCAGCCACTAGAAGTGGTAATTAGAGAAACCTTTGATGCCATGCGTCATCAGTTGGCTAAAACACTCAACTTCAATGTGCTACTGAGCAAGCTAACAGATATCCAGAAGCACAAGAAACTACAGCTTTTGTAACTAAGTTATTTCGAGAAGATGGCTATGGTTTCTTAAAAACTTTAGATGGTCGAGAAATATACTTCCACCACAAAAAATAGCATTTTACATAATGACTTTAATCGTTTAGAAATTGGGACTGGTGTGAATTTTTCTCTAGAACAAGGTGAAGAATGACCCCAAGCAAGCACCGTAAAAATAGTTGACAAACCTGGTGTACGTGCTGGTAAATCCTCAGAAACTCTGATTGAAACGCCCTTAGATTGACAGGAATAGGTGCATGAATACACTGATAAATTGAAAAGAACTGCATCTCAATTGCTGGCTGCAATGCTATCTAATCCCTATATTTACCCCCAACTTAGTGATGAAGGAGGGTATGGAAATATGGAACAGCAATTAATTATTGCCTCTGTAGAAATGGGAAGAAGCTTAATTCAGCACATCGGAAAAGATGATCCCCAAAGTGAACGGCAAGTAATACCAAATAAGAAAGAATAAAAAATAAAAGTTTGTAGTCAGTGCTTTCGTGCTAACTACAAACTACAGAAATTATTGCTTCTGTCTTCCTCATTTTCTACCACTTCCTGTGAGATTCTCTTGAATAGAACGACCTAAACGTAAATATTCTTGCAAAAGAGGCAAATTTTCTGCTGCCCAATTTTTCAAATCTTTATCATCAATTTGTTAAGATTGACGACGATATAAAGCAATATCTTCGTTATGATCTGCTACCATCTGCTAGATGTATGCTCTATCAAAATCAGCACCAGATAACCTTTCTAAATTGGTTTTTATTCTTTTATTTTCTTTACCAATATCTGAAGCAAAAGTAGCACCTTTTTGGTTAGCCAAGTCTTGAAGTTCTTGATTTAGTCGCGTATAATTATGTCACCATAATTCGTCCAAATTCCTTCACCTTATTACTTTCAGCCTTTTATTCCCCTAATCGTCCTAATTCAATCTCAGCTAAATTCCCCTGAGCAACTTTAGTTATCAATTGTTGTTCTCTTTACCTCACATTGTTTTGAGTCAATTGAATGTGTATTAAATTTGGCTGAGATAAAGCAATTTTGTGTCCAGAAGTAATGGTAAATATGCTGGCTGTTAACAGAACTACCATGACCATGGGTTGTTTTTTCATGATTCAGTTTTCCAACAATTTCCCCATACAAATCCTCAAAAATCCAATGACAGATCCAAAGGATTTATTTTAAATCTTGTTCACGTAGCGTCTCCGAAGGAGACATTTTGAATTTAAATTAACGGTGTGCAACTTCTAACAAATTAATGATTTGTGATCTAGAACTAGATGGACTATCCCAATAATCTGCTTTACTGATATTCACTTTCAGCAAAGCCAGATTAGGTTCATCTAGTCCTTGAGGAAACCAAGTTTGTAATTTTGGTTGCCATTTTTCTTGTAATTCATTTCTATCTCTTACTAGTTCTGCTATACCTAACATAGAAATGTATCGCTGTTTATCAGGTGAAGATAGACTTATATTCACCTGTTGACGACGTTCAATTTCAAATACTTTATGGGAATCAGCAGAGGTAAAAAACCAAAGTGTACCATCAGCATCAATATCACTAAAGATAGACATGGGACGACTATGCAGACTACCATCATCATCGACTGTGGTTAACATTGCATATTCAATGTCTCTAATCAGTGTACGTAACTGATCAATTTGTTGATTAAGGTCTTTTGAGTTTGTCATGGAGCTATTTAAAGTAAATAAATAAGGGTTGAGGAGCAAAACCAGATTTACTGGTTATTAACTATCTTTTTTAATTTAATATGAATATTTTCAGATTAGTATTACATGAATCTAAAGGTATAATTCCTCAATAAATCACCTGGATGGTATATAACCAAAGAAATATTTGTATACCCATAGGATTCATTTTGGTTATTCGTGACTCAATAATTCTGTAACTTAAGGCTGAGGGAAAGAGGTTATTTTTAATTATATTAATAAAGAAAGGGAGTACATGTGACGATAATGGATGGAGATTAAAAATGGCATCTACATTAGACACAATTTTTGAAGGTTTGACAGCAATAGTTTTTTCACCACTAATTTTACCTATTGCGTCAGCAGTGAAACAACCTATAGTTGAAAATACTATTAAAGATAGTATTATTCTGTCTGAAAAGTTTAAGGATGCAGTTGCAGAAATAGGGGAAGTATTTGAAAAAGCAACAGCTGATGCTAGAAAAGAAAAACCAGATGGTTTTAGGTCTATAACTTACCCAAATCATGACACAAATGCTAAGTCAGAAGTAGCTCAAGATTTTATCAATCTAATATCTGATATAAATACTGATGTGGGGAGAATGACAAGTGGTATTGCTGATTTCCGGGTGATATTACCTCTAGGAATTGCTTTACTTTCCGTTAGACAACTGTTCACAAAAGGACTTGAACTGGATCAAATGCCTTGGTATATACTAGCTTGGTATGCTTTTGATATTTTTACAAGACTCAATTATGAGGATAAACAGAAATTAACGAACTTATCAATTAATACTGTTCCAATGGAATTTCAGGAGCAACAGAGTAGTGATTCAACCAATACACGCGAGTATCAAAGGGAGAACTAGATTTAAAATTAAGGAACTTTATCGTTCACCATCTTTGAAAAGTTATTTAGAGCGATCAATTGTAAATTTCGCGGAAATAAGATATATTTCTGCTAATATATTAACTAGCAATATCTTGGTTATCTTCGATCAGGATATTAGCTCTAAAGAAATAGAATTTTTAATTCGAAAGGTCTTACTTAATTACCAAGATGAGTCCGGTTTTAACCATAAAAATAAAAAATTAGTAAGAACTGCCAAAGCCAAAACAGATCGACAACTTGCTGTCAAGCAAGAGCAAAAAACTAAAAACTGGCATTTGATGGCAGTAGAACAGGTTTTAACATCATTAAATACCTCAAATATCTCAGGATTATCCAATGAAACAGCTACTAATAACCTCAAAAAATATGGAAAGAATGTGTTGTCAACAATAGTGAAACGTTCTCAACTATCTATGTTGCTGGATCAGTTTAAATCATTACCAGTTGCTTTACTAGTTATTGCATCTGGCATTTCTATTGCTACTGGGGGAATGATTGATGCTGTAGTAATTTTGGGTGTAGTTGGTTTAAATGCTGCAATTGGTTACGCCACAGAAAGTCAGTCAGAACGCATTATTAACTCTCTAAAGAATAGGGCTGAACAATCAACTCTGGTAATTAGAGATAGCTATCAAACAGAAATACCCACAGAAAATGTAGTTCTAGGAGACATTTTAGTTCTGAACCCTGGTAGTTATATTGCCGCAGATGCCCGCATTATTACAACGGATAACTTAAATGTTGATGAATCCGCCTTAACTGGAGAAAGTCTGCCTATAACTAAAATAAGTACATGTTTAAATGGTGAAAATGTAGCTTTAGCAGATCGTTTAAATATGATTTATAAAGGCACATTAGTTATCAATGGAAAGGGATTAGCGGTGGTAGTTGCTACAGGCGACTTTACTGAAATGGGCGAAATTCAGCAATTAGTTGGTGAAGCAACAACAATCCAAACTCCCCTTGCTAAACAGTTAGATCAAGTAGGTAGTCAAATAGTTTTTATCGGCATGGGATTATGTGGTTTAGTCTTTAGTTTGGGAATGTTACGAGGATATGGTTTATTACCAATGTTACAATCTTCTATATCTTTAGCAGTTGCAGCAGTTCCCGAAGGCTTACCGACAATTGCCATCACTACCCTAGCTTTAGGCATTCGTGATATGCGGAAGAATCACGTTCTTGTCCGCAGTTTAAATGCAGTAGAAGCGTTAGGTTCGGTACAGACTATTTGTTTAGATAAAACCGGGACACTCACAGAAAATAAAATGTCGGTAGTAGAAATTATCACTAACAGTAAATATATTCAAGTAAGTAATGGTAACTTTATTGATGGTGAAGAAACGATTAATCCCTATACCTATAATGAATTATTAAAATTAATTCATGTTTCAGTTCTTTGTAATGAAAGTGAAGTCAGTAAACAAAATGACGAGTATGTAGTTACAGGTTCAGCAACAGAAAATGCCTTGATTTACACTGCAATTAGCGCGGGGGTAGATGTTATTACATTGAAAGGAAAATATCCCTTATTACAAACTAATTTGCGTTCGGAAAATCGCAACCTGATGAGTACAATTCACGCAACACATAATTGTCACCAGATGGTTGCTGTTAAAGGAAATCCTGCGGAAGTCTTGCAAATCTGCCACAGATGGATGAAAAGCGGGCAAATAGTACCTTTGACCGCAGAAGATCGGCAGAAAATGGACATGGAAAATGATCGCATGGCAGGAAAAGCCTTGCGAGTTTTAGGGATAGCTTATGGTTATATTGAGGAAGGTGACAACAGCAATAATCATCATGAATCAGATTTAATTTGGTTGGGTTTGGTAGGGATGGCAGATCCTCTGAGAACAGGTGCAAAAAAATTAATTGCAGACTTCCACCAAGCGGGAATAGATACGGTAATGATTACTGGAGATCAAAGTCCTACAGCTTATGCGATCGCTAAACAGTTAGAATTAAATAGACATACCCAATTAGAAATTCTCGACTCCAACAACCTCAATAATCTCACCCCCGAAGCATTAGCAGCACTCAGCGACAAAGTAGACGTTTTTGCCCGTATCAGTCCCAGTAATAAATTACAAATAGTTCAAGCATTGCAGACATCCGGTAAAGTCGTCTCCATGACCGGTGATGGCATTAACGACGCACCAGCATTAAAAGCTGCCCAAATCGGTGTGGCAATGGGTAAAGAAGGGACTGATGTTGCCCGTGAAGTGGCAGATATTATCTTAGAAGATGACAGATTAGAAACAATGATGATTGCTGTCAGCCGAGGTAGAACAATTTACAACAACATCAGAAAATCGGTCCATTTTCTCCTAGCTACAAATCTCAGCGAAATCATGGTGATGATAACCGCTACCGCAGTCGGTATTGGTGAACCTTTAAATGCAATTCAACTTTTATGGTTAAACTTAGTAACTGATATTTTCCCTGGACTTTCTTTAGCTATGGAGGCACCAGAACCAGACGTATTAAATCAACCACCACGTGATCCCAATGAACCAATTATTAAAAATACCGACTTTGGCAGAATTGTATTTGAGTCTGCTGCTATATCAATTAGTACCTTAGCTGCCTATGGTTATGGTATTTTTAAATATGGTATTAGTCCTAAAGCCAGGGCTTTAGCATTTATGACTTTAACATCAGGACAATTACTACATACTATTAGTAGTCGTTCTGAAAAACACAGTATTTTTAGCAAAGAAAAATTACCACCTAATCCTTATTTAAATGCTGCTATTTTAGGTTCTTTTGGTATTCAGTTGTTAACTTTAACCGTGCCACAGTTGCGAGGTTTATTGAAGATTACCCGATTGAATATAGTCGATATTGCTGTAATTACTAGTGGTGCTTTATTACCGCTATTGGTGAATGAAGGAACTAAAAATATTCAAATCACAGGAAAGAATTCAACTTGAGTAGGGTGGGTGAGGTGAATCATTATGAAAAAAGATTTTATGTTTACATCGGAATCTGTAACAGAAGCCCATCCTGATAAACTTTGTGATCAAATTAGCGATGCGATCGTAGACCGATTTTTACAACAAGATCCTTATGGGAGAATCATTACAGAATGTGCAGTTTCTACAGGTATTGTTTTTATTGCTGCCAGATTTGAACCAAATGCTAATGTAGATGTTACCAACATAGCTAGGCAGGTAATTGAACAGGCTGGGTATCAAGAAAAGGAATTTAATGGTAAAACTTGTAGTATTTTAACTAGTTTAACAGAACTACCTCCTGAAGAACATCATTTATTTGATGAAAAAGATTTATCGGATACAGAAATAGACCAAATTACTGTCACTAGTCAAGCTACTGTTTTTGGGTTTGCCTGCAATCAAACTTATACTTTAATGCCTTTACCAATTTGGTTAGCACATAAGTTAGCGAGACGAATTAGTGAAGTCAGAAAGCAAAAAACCTTACCTTATCTTACCCCAGATGGTAAAACCCAGGTAGGTGTTGAATATAAAGATCGTCAACCTTATAGAATTCACAGTATTACAGTTATTGCTAGTCAAAATCAACGTGCCAAACCTGATTTACAGCAATTACAAGATGATATTCGAGAAACTGTGATTTATCCTGTGTTTGCTAATGAAAAAATCAAACCTGATGCCAAAACTAGAATATTTATAAATCCTCATGGACAGTTGATTATTGGTGGACCGACTACTCATGCAGGCTTAACAGGTAGAAAAAACGCTATTGATACCTATGGTGAATATTCTAAACATAGCGGTTCAGCTTTAAGTGGTAAAGACCCAATTAGAATAGATAGAATTGGGGCTTATGCTGCCCGTTATGCAGCTAAAAATGTCGTTGCTGCTAAATTAGCTGATGAATGCGAAGTACAATTAAGTTATTCTATCGGGCTTTCTCGACCTGTTAGTGTGCAGGTGGAAACTTTTGGTACTGGGAAGATTTCTGATGAAGAAATAACAGCGATTTTAGAGAGACATTTTGATTTTCGGTTAGCGGGGATTATCAAGAAATTTAATTTAAGGTTTTTACCTTCATTAACTAAAGGTGGTTTTTATCGCAAGCTTGCGGCTTATGGTCATGTAGGTAGGAGTGATATAGAATTGCCTTGGGAAAAGGTGGATAAGGTCGGTGTGTTTTGAGGAAGGGTTTTCAGATGTAATCTAATATTTTATTGTTTCAATAGCTTCCTGAATTCCTAGTCGGAGGGCATCACGTCAAAATTCTTCAATATCACCTCTATATCTCTCTAAGAATTGGCAGCCACCCTTATTAATTGCGTACCAACAAAATATAAGGGAGTGTACCATTTTTTATTTCTATAGGTTCTCGGAATACTGTATCTTCATCCAGAGCGCGTTTGTACAAACAGGTAGCTGAATGTGTACCCTGAGTGAATTTGGAAAGAATACAATAAGTGGGATATATCTTATATAACTTAAGAGAACTGAGTAAACCACGGAAGTTTAGATATTGTATTTCTTCATAATGAGGTGGAATATTACCCTTGATATTGTTTATATATTCTTGTATGAGGATTGAGTCCTTCCCTGACATTGATATATCTTCTTTGTAGTTATTGGGATTTTTTATATACTCTTTATAACCTTTTATTTCTTCCTTTAGTAAGGCAATTAGATGGATTTCTCTTTCCCAGGGATCTTCTGGATTAAGTAGCCATAGTGTATTAGCGCAAGTTTCAATTACTGTTCTTGCAAGAGATAGTGCTGGTGGTAGCAAAAAAATATCTTTGCTACCAAGATACAGTATTCCTTCTATATGTCTAATTAAGAGTTTCAAGTAGTTGTCAATGGATATATCTGACTGTAATTGTTCCGATCTATAGATTTGAGATTCAGAAACTCTGAATCTATTTAAAATTGCCTGAATAACTTTTACAACTTTCTGAATATCTGGTGAGGTAGAAGACATTAAAATTTGATTTCTTGAAGTGTGTTGAATAAATTTACACCGGAATAATGTTTCTTGTTGGTGTCTTATTAATAACAAGAGTACAGGTGCGATTTATTGTTAGTTGAATCATGGTAATCAGTCCGTACATAAGCTAACCAGCCCAATCTAGCAATAGAAAAGGCTGAACTCTCGGTCTGATATGGGTGAAAGAAAGTCCCATCTACCAGACTCAGGTATGACTCCCTATCTGCCCACACTGACTAGACTCGGTATCTAGAGGGTGAAGCTGGGAACAGGGCATAATCAGGGATCCGTTGTGGGGTGACTCTGGTGCTAACGGGGAATTCCTACGGTGAAACAGAGCCTCAAAAAGCAACCAACTTATGAGCAGGATACAGACTTTATTGGAGCTAAATCCCGCTGCATGTCTGTTGGTTGAATTGGCTACACCTAACGGAACAATCTATCTAACCGAGGGAACGAATAAAGACGGGTTGAAGGTCAAAGGGAGGTCGAACCCTATGTAGGCTGGACGAGCAGCGGAACCCCTTCAATTCGGGTAGGACAAACCGTAAATTGGTTTGAGGTGTTGAGAATATACAAATTGGAGCAGAGCATGATTTAGACACAGAGACAACTCTAGTGAATCCTGGAAAAGGTTACCTGGGAAGCAATTCCGCCGGAACCTGTTCCGCCTACAAAGACTCGTATATAAAGCTATTCAAGTTGGCTACAAGCGGAAAGAGCAGTTACTACAAAAGCTGATTCTGAAATCTACCTCTGCAAGATTACTGGCCATCCGTCAAGTAACACAGCTAAATGCTGAGAAAAAGACAGGGGGAATAGAGGGGAAAACCGCACTCTCCTTTGAGCAAAGG
>ERZ1034377.230-NODE-230-length-13833-cov-74.286130_pt1 | contig 13833 bp, 18 predicted proteins | sample MGYA00520584_ERZ1034377 | MGnify/ENA primary metagenome ERZ1034377 (study PRJEB33736, sample SAMEA104288464) | Azolla filiculoides | biome: Urban; feature: water surface; material: ditch water | place: Netherlands | collected 2014 ... | reverse complement strand
TATCTTTTCTATTTATTGATTGGTTCAACTGGAATCCGGACGTGTTTCCTTCTTATCAAGCCAGTTTGGGCTACATTTGGGCTTGATTTTTGTTTACGTCCCGGTAACTGGTAACAGGTTTTACACTGCGGATAAAACCGGAGAATTATAGTTATGTTTAGCTGCTGCCTCATAGGTATTTTGTAGTGGCATATATAAATAATCATCAGTGACTTTAAAGTATGAAGTAATCAATAATTACTCAATAGGTTCTAGTAATTGAATGAGCATTTGGCTAGTATAATGAAACTGCGTACTAACAAAACCAATAAAGCTAGGGTCATTACCTATATATTTTCATCTAATTACGCTTATCTCTGCACCAATTAACGTAGACACGTGCCTATGAGTCACTTGCTTGGTATAGTCTAATAGTATCTGTTGATCACACGAATTCTTCAATAATTTTCGTTACAAATTGAGTTGAGATTGTTTCCATGCAATTGATATTGACTGGGTGTATACATTGAGAACTTTTTCATAGAAATTAAAAGAATCTGCCGCAATCTCCCACGGATTAATCATACTGAAGTGTATACAATGCTGTTTGATTTCAGATGCTACTATCATTAGCATCTCTGTTTTATTCGAGGCTTTGGCGCTAACACTTCGTAAAGATTCCCTGATTTCCTGAACTGTTTTCTCTCGTCCTTCTGGTGAAGTTATCTCAGATGAAGCATACAGATGAGAACTGCCTTGATTTTTGTTAGCAATATGGAGGTTTTGTAAATAGTTTTTAGCCCATTGCTGCGCTAAAGATTCCACTGATATATTACGTTCTCCATCTATAACTGAGTTGAAATCATTACTGGAAATTTCTTTACCCACACTAATTATTTATTACTTAAATACTACCTAAAAAATCTTAAATACCCAAATTATTTTTTTATAGTACGATACTGCCAGTAATATTTCTCGATCTTAAATTCCTACTATTCGCATATTTACGTATTATTATAGCAATATCACTTAGGTAATGACGGTATCACATACAAGTTGTCTTCAAAATCAAATTTAAAAGTAGTAATTCTATAATTAGCTTGTTTAAAACAATTAAAATTTTTAATAACTAGAATTAAGCCTATTGTATCAATATTAAGCGTGCTATAAGTTCCAATTAGTCTGAGAATTCCGATCTACTTGAGTGCTATAGTCGTATACACTTGAATGAGGGAAAAAATAGACATCTTGGAGAATTAATTTTATGTTATAATCGGCCCTTGTCTTTGTTTTAGCCAAAAGTTAGAGTTACACGGTTATGTTTGAATTAGGGAGCCTAAAGAACACCAAAAATACATAAAATCTAAAACTCTCTGTCATACAACAGAAACAATTTTGCAATAGGTCTATACTACCAAAAAATCCTTACACCAAAAGGCTTTAAAGCCTTTTTCCTGCTATAATATAGACACAGTCACGTCTCCTATAGGGTGCGTCAGTCCTATAAATTAGTTACTATCAACAGATTTTGACATTGTTTATTATATCCAAAAAGTTATCCAATCCAAATTAATGGATAAGTTACCCCATGGTGGATTTTATCCAGAAAAATTAATTAGTCGGGCAGAATTAGCATCAATTTTAGTTAAAGCCTTTTATTTAGATAAACGAGAAATAGCCAAACAAGAAAAAGCCATAATTCTCCCAGCCAGATGTGCCTAATTATCATTGGGCATATCAATATAGATATGCAGACAGTGCTAAAAACCGATATTATGAAAGGCTATCGGGGGAATATGTTTTTCCCAAATTAAAAAGTAACGAGGGCTGAATGGTTAGCAATTTTTGCCCAAGCTTACGGAGTCTTTCAATTTCCTGATCAAACCATCAACTAAATTTTGACACCCTACCTAGATGCAGCAATTATACCTAATTGGGCTAGAAAAGCGATCGCCACAGTGATCACTTAACGATTCATTAATAAGGCAATATTCAACCATTACTCCCCATGACCCGTGGTGACATACATGGCTTATCTATTAAGTAAATATTTGCAACGACAAAAACCACAAGCAGAAACACCAGTAGTTCCCACCAACCTGCAATTTTGATGAAGACAAGGATAAACATAGCTACTGACCGCTAACCAAAGTTATACTGCTACAACAACATTAATGACAGTCAGATACTTGTAGCCACCTGAGCGTGTAAAAATTAAATAATGCCAAAAGTAGAGTTAGAGAGGAAAACCCTATAGTATGCATCTGAGTGAAATAACCCATCCTAACCAGTTACATGGTTTGTCTATTCGGCAATTGCAACAAATTGCCCGTCAAATCCGAGATAAGCACCTACAAACCGTAGCAGCGACTGGAGGGCATTTGGGGCCAGGTTTGGGAGTTGTAGAATTAACTCTAGGGCTTTACCAGACATTAGACTTAGATCGGGACAAAGTTATTTGGGATGTGGGACATCAAGCTTATCCCCACAAATTAATCACCGGACGTTACAGTAACTTCCACACTCTCAGACAAAAAGACGGAGTAGCCGGTTATCTCAAACGCTGCGAAAACAAGTTTGACCACTTTGGCGCAGGACACGCTTCAACCAGTATCTCAGCCGCTTTAGGCATGGCTTTAGCCCGTGACTTAAAAGGGGAAAAATTTAAATCCGTTGCAGTCATTGGAGATGGCGCTTTAACTGGTGGTATGGCGCTCGAAGCTATCAACCATGCAGGACACTTACCAAAAACTAACCTGCTCGTGGTTCTCAATGACAACGAAATGTCAATTTCTCCCAACGTTGGAGCGATTCCTCGTTATCTTAATAAAATGCGTCTGAGTCCGCCGGTGCAGTTTCTTTCAGATGGCATTGAGGAACAGCTAAAACATATTCCTTTCGTTGGTGAATCTATTTCCCCAGAACTGGAACGCATTAAAGAAGGAATGAAGCGGTTAGCAGTTCCCAAAGTGGGTGCAGTTTTTGAAGAACTGGGCTTTACCTACATGGGACCAATGGATGGGCATAATTTAGAGGAGTTGATTGCTACATTCCAACAGGCACATAAAATTACTGGTCCTGTTTTAGTTCACGTAGTTACAACTAAAGGTAAAGGGTATGAACTAGCTGAAAAGGATCAAGTAGGCTACCATGCTCAAAACCCATTTAATTTAGCCACTGGTAAAGCTATACCTTCCAGCAAGCCCAAACCACCTGCTTACGCAAAAGTCTTTTCTCACACCTTAGTCAAACTAGCCGAACAGAACCCGAAAATTGTTGGTATTACGGCAGCAATGGCCACAGGTACAGGTTTAGATAAACTACAAGCCAAACTTCCAAATCAATATATTGATGTGGGTATTGCAGAACAACACGCTGTTACTCTCGCTGCGGGATTAGCCGCTGAAGGTATGCGTCCCGTTGCGGCTATTTATTCCACCTTCTTACAACGTGCCTACGACCAAATTATTCATGATGTCTGCATCCAAAACCTACCTGTGTTCTTCTGTTTAGACAGGTCCGGTATAGTTGGTGCTGATGGGCCAACTCACCAAGGTATGTATGATATTGCTTATATGCGATGTATTCCTAACATGGTAGTAATGGCTCCCAAGGATGAAGCTGAACTACAACGCATGGTAGTGACAGGTATTAACCATACCACTAGCCCCATTTCTATGCGCTTCCCCCGTGGTAATGGTCACGGTGTACCTTTAATGGAAGAAGGTTGGGAACCTTTGGAAATTGGTAAAGGAGAAATTCTCCGTCAAGGTGATGATGTGTTAATTCTTGGCTATGGCACAATGGTTTATCCAAGTATGCAAGCAGCAGAAATACTCAGCGAACATGGCATTGAAGCAACAGTGATTAATGCCCGTTTCGTTAAGCCTTTAGACACAGAGTTGATTGTACCTTTGGCTAAACAAATCGGCCGGGTTGTTTCTTTAGAAGAAGGCTGTTTAATGGGTGGCTTTGGTTCTGCGGTGGCTGAAGCTTTAATGGATGCTAATGTTTTAGTTCCAGTGAAGCGAATTGGTGTACCAGATATTTTGGTAGATCATGCTACTCCTGATGAATCTTTTGCAGTGTTAGGTTTGAGTAGTCGTCAAATTGTGGAAACTGTTTTGCAGGCTTTCTTCAAAAAAGAATTAGCTGTTGTGAAATAATTCTTATTTGTGGAGACGTTCTTTGGAATGTCTCTACAACCATCAAATGCTTAACGTTATTGTCAACCGTTGGGCAACTTCCAGAATAGAACTCACGGCATAAATCTGATAAACCAGTGGGTACAGGCACGGGTTTAAGTCTAGCGATCAGTTCTCAGATTATACTCGAAAAGTATGGTGGACAAATTAGCTGTGTTTATGGTCCAGGGAAGAGGTCAGAATTTGTGATTAAGATTCCTGTGAAGGCTCAATATCTGTTGTAGATTCAGCATTTCAACATATTGAAAGCATTTTGATTTTAACAAAGCCGAAACTCTACGTTTTTTATCGAAATTAATCTTAAATCTTCAATTTTAGAGAAAATTCTTGTGTAAACATTCAGCTAATGCCTAACGGCACGCTACGTGAACAGGCATCAGGAGTCAGCTTTTTCAGACTAACACCAAAAATACCTGTTTGATAATTAACAAATTTCTCAACCATTCTGACTCCTGAATCCTTAGATTATTGTTAATTTCTGTTTTGATATTCAACCGGGCTAGTTCTTCAGCAGATTCTAACATTAAAGGTGTAAAGTAGATACATTGACGCTGTAAAAATCTCCCTAACACTTGTGTCCTACCTGTGATATATTGAGCTTCTCAAACCCAAGCATATTCTTGACGAATGGCTTGAGCATATTTTTGATACTCAACCGATTCAGCAGCTAAGATTGCTAAATCTGCATCAAGTAATACTTGACTATCTATATCGTGTGCTTGGTGATTTTTAGTAGCCATAATCAGATTTTTAACTTTAGTAAAAGTGTTAGCTGGAATTGCTAAAGTGTTCAGCATATCAACAGCATAGTCAGCACTTTTTTCTTCGTTATCTCGAAGATGAGTATCATATACGATATCATGAAACCAGGCGGCAAGTTGTACAGAAGCTAAATATTGGATATAGATTTGCAACACATCTATTGTGCTAAGGACATAGTGAATATGTTGTAGAGTATGATAAGATAATAGCGACTAGGGGTAGAATAATAAATTGCCACTAGTTGAGGAAATGCCTTATTTGCCATTATTTGGCTCAACACCAAAGGGTTGCAATGTGTGTTGCCAGTGAGCTAATAATATAGCTGTGAGATTAATGAATAGTCATCGCCTTGGAAATACTATCTCTGATTACCATTCTTTACCTCTTCTATCTGTCCAGGATAAGATAAATGAGACTGCGGTAATTGTCCGGGCTCTGCCTTTAATTGGAGGCTGAACAAGATAAGGATTATTAGGTACAGGATTGACTACAGTTGTTGTTAGATCTTTATTTGGTGCTGCTTGAAGGTTATTAAAATTAGTGTAAGAGTTTTGTGGCTGATTTGTTTCAGTGGGTTGAATGTAACCCATATTAGAACTAGCTGGTAAAGCCTGATTAGGTAAGCTGTTATTAGGTGAAGTTTACCTTATTCCTCTATTGTTATCCAGAGGATTAGTTTGATTTGTATTAAGTGATTGTTTAATGGCTGTTTCCAAAGGATTCACTATAATAGTATTTTGATTAATTAGACCACTTGCTAAATTATCAGCAGTTTTTGGGGCTGTTTTGCCTGGCAATGTAGTTAAATTATTAATACCTAAAAACTCATTATCTACATAACTTATATCAGATGTTAATAAATTTTATGCTTGTAGCACGAATGGACTTTTTGCTATTGGTGAAGAAACATTACTAACTGTTATTAAACTAGAGTTAGATCTGACTTCATTTGCAGCAACAGTTTATTGATTAATTTCATCTTTCACAAATATTGGACTGTTATTTTTCTCAGTCTTGTTTTCAGCATTGATTGTGGTTGTCGATAAAGTTGATTGGGAAAAATCACTGAACAATGTAGGCATATTATCAATATCTGCTGCGATCGCTTTATCTTCCTCAGAAAGATCAGTAGTCTCTTTCTCAACAGCTTCTTTATTAGGTTCTTGATTTGGCTCTACAGTAAAAATGCCTGGATTCAACCAATATCCCCTAAATGCCAGTCTTAGAGCCACTAAAAAAAATCCAGTCCCCCAAAAACTAGGTCGCAGGAAATTGGATAATCTGGCTTTAAGGTAGCGGAAGTAAGCAGGGGGATAGTTGTGTTCTCGCATAATTTTGTCCAATTTAATGGGTAATAAATTGGCAAAACCAATGGTAGGAGGTAGGAGGGGAAAAGGCAATCTGTTGCATCAGTTTCTTAAACTGTTCTTACTGGATAGCTATTTTCACTATGTTGCACTAGTGCTAGTTTGACTGTACGTTTATCCATACCATAAGTATACTAAATATAATTGTAGCCTTTAAACAATCATTAGACATTGAACATACACTTAAATTAGTCAAGAATTTATGTTTATACAGGTTCTATGAGGCTGAAGTAATCAAAAAGCTAAAATATTAAGTATTTTTACTTAAAATGTAAAGCTACTCCCTTCCCAGTATGAAATTAGGGGTGTGGGATTCGACCTTACGCAGAAGCATTATCCCTCTACCCTATTACTATGACCTTATTCTTTTAATGGGAAGGGAGTAGGATGAAATTTTGGTGTTTTTAAGAATAATTTTGATAATTTTTCGACAATTTATGGTTTGGGTTTAACTATTGGTCACTTTGGATATCATCTGGAGTTGAAACCTGGATTAATTTTATTGGTATAGCTGGATAATAAGTAGGTGGGCAAAAAAACTTATAACTATGTCATGGGGAATGCAGCAAAGCCGAATCAAGCAATCCCAATGGTTTCAAGTAATTTATATTTTGTTACATGGTTATGTTTATTTGTGTCTACCTACTTAGTTCAACTTTTTGCTCTTTAGTTACTACTAAACTCTGCACCACCGTACCATTTAGGAGAAGTAATGATGAAAGCGGAAGATATCATGACTAAGGACGTAGTTACTATTCGTGGTTCGGCAACCGTAGCAGAAGCAGTCGGACTAATGAAAGAAAAAGGATTGCGTGCGCTGGTTGTGAATCGTCGTTATGACAATGATGCCTATGGCATTGTCACAGAAACAGATATTGTTTATAAGGTGGCAGCTTACGGCAAAGACCCCAAACAATTACGGGTTTATGAAATTATGAGTAAGCCTTGTATTATTGTTGATCCTGACTTAAGCGTGGAATATGTAGCACGATTATTTGCTAATGCTGGTATTCGCAGAGCGCCTGTGATTCAAGGCAAACTGTTAGGAATTATTTCTATTACTGATATTCTCACTAAGAGTGATTTTGTGGAAACACCAAGAATGCTGGTGTTAGAAGAGAGAATCGAAAAAGCAATTGCAGAAGCTCGTGGTATTTGTACTGAGCAAGGTGCTTATTCTAAAGGCTGTGCTTCTGCTTGGGATGAAGTGGAAGAACTGCAAGCAGAAGCTGCTCATCAAAAATCAGAAACTATGGTATCAGCTCAAATTCCTTTTGAAGAATATTGTCGAGAAAATCCAGCTGCACCAGAATCTAGAAATCCTTAATAAAGAATAATATCTACACTAATACCAATTAATAGCTATCAGCAGTCAGCTTTTTCAGGCTAACGCCAAAAATACCTATTCCTGACTCCTGAATTCTTACACTTTTAATTGGTATTACCTTTGTGCAACTCGCATCAAGAGAAATAGACCTGTTACTAAACCGAATGAATTAGGTAGCCAAGCACCTATTAAGGGAGAGAGAATATCAGCCTGTGCCAAAGCTCCAGAAACTGATAATAATAAGTAGTAACTGAAAATAACTATGACACTAATTCCAAAACTCGTTCCTCTTCCAGTACGTTGAGGTATGGTTCCCATTGCTGAACCAACTAATCCAAAAATAATACAAACAAAGGGAAAGGCGATCTTTTGTTGAATTCGCACTTCTAATTTTCTAATTTTTTGGGGATTTCCAGCTAGACGTTCTACTTCTAGTTGTTGCAAGGCTTGGGAGATATTCATTTCCCCATAATCTCGGCTATTTTCTGCTAAGTTCAAAGGCGTGCGTGGCAGTTGTAATTGTTGATGTTCAAACCGCAAAATATTACGATATGAACGGTCAGGAGCTACTAAATAAATTGTACCGTTGTAAAAATTCCAAACTTTTTGGGAAGCATTCCACTGGGCAGATTCTGAAACTAAAATCTGATTTAGTCCTTCTCTAGAACGGTCGATAATTGTTAAACCTTGCATTTGCTTGCCATCAAATTGGTCAGCATAAAACAAGCGTGAAAGTATTTTAGTTGTGCTACCATCTTTTTCTTTAACTTCTCGGTACTCAGGATAATAAATATTGTGTTGTTTAAATGATGGTTTGTCTGATTTAAGTGCCTGTTCTAGAGTACGAGTTGCTTCATAATTGGCTGCTGGGGCAATTTGTTCATTAAATATATAAGTCATGGCTGTGACTAAACTACTTAATAAGACGGCAGTTAGTACCATGCGATAAACACTTACTCCGCATCCCCGTAAAGCAATTAGTTCACTTTCACTAGACAACCTACTGTAAGTCATCAAAGTAGCTAGTAAAGTGGACATAGGGAAGGAATAAACCATCACATAGGGTAATTTTAAGATAAAAACTTTTAATGCAATATTTATTGGTAGTCCAGATTCTACTACTTTTCGCAATAATTCAAATAAGCTATCAATGGCTAATACTACAGAAGTAAATGCCCCAACTCCGAACAAAAAAAGTGGGAGTAACTGCATAGCCAAATAACGATCCATGATGGAAAAAGGCAGCAGTGAACCGAGTGTGTAGAAGGATTTAATCTGCTTATATGTCATAATACAAATTCAAAATGCCAAATTCAAGATAAGTAGGTAGGTGTTAAAAATTTTCGTTATGACAAGGTAAGAGGTGAAGCAGCGCGGTCTTGGGAAGCCACTGCAGTGGACGGGTTTCCCCCATTTAGGCGCTTCGCCTTCCCCCAGGGTGCGACTGGAGAACCCGAAGGGCACTCATGCAATAGGGAAGAGGTTTTGGTCAATTTTACTTTTCGTTACATACTTCTCTCCGACAAGCCGCTGCGCGTCTACCGTTTTTTTGTGCCTTCCTAACTTACGCCTAATAGACCTCTTGCAAAATTGTTTCTGTAGTATAATAGAGAGTGTTAGATTTTATGTATTTTTAGTGTTCTTTGTGATCGCTAATTCAAACATAACCGTGTAACTCTAACTTTTGGCTAAAACAAAGACAATCCCCTATTATAACATAAAATTAATTCTGCAAGAGGTCTAGTTTTTCTGTCAGGGATACATACACATTCAAAAATATGCTAATTCAAACTGGGTTTCCAGGTTTCAATCTGTAGCATTCTTTTTTCAAACTGGTTTAATAACTTTAAAAGTTAGATATCGTCAAATCTGATGGAATAGATGTTGGAGAATGTATTTATGATTTATTATCCTGAACGAAGTCGCTAATGACGAAAATTTAGAACATATTTATATATATAGATTATAGATAGTTGAGAAAATAAGATATTAAAGAAGATATTATTGTTAATAACATAGCAGTGCTAAATGATTTATAAAAATTTTTCTGTTGCCTTTTTCTTTTTCTCTGAGTTGATTTAAGCGTTAAAGTTATCCCCTAAATAATATTGTCGTACAAGGGGGTTATTGTAAAGTTCTTCAGCAATGCCAAAAGCGAGGATTTGCCCTTCGCGCATGATGTAGCCACGATCAGTAATCGCTAGTGTTTCGCGGACATTGTGATCTGTGATTAAAATTCCCATACCGCGATCGCTCAACTGTCCCACAATATCTTGAATTTCCGCAACTGCTATGGGATCAACTCCCGCAAACGGTTCATCCAAAAACAGAAATTTTGGACCTTCTCTTCCTGCTGCTAAAGCCCTGGCTAATTCTGTCCGTCGTCTTTCACCTCCAGAAAGTTGAATACCTTTGCTATTGGCAACTTTTTCTAAGCGAAACTCTCCTATTAAATCATGTAACCGTGTCGACCACTCCCTGCGTGGGACATTAGTTTGTTCCAGTACCAAGACAATATTATCTATAACTGAGAGTTGACGAAAAACACTTGCTTCCTGTGCTAGATAGCCAATACCCAATCTAGCTCTTCTGTGCATTGGCATTCCTGTAATATCTAAATTATCCAACCACACCCTACCCTGATTAGGTTTTTCTAAGCCTGTGGCAATATAAAATGTGGTGGTTTTACCAGCCCCATTGGGGCCGAGTAATCCGACAATCTCACCTTGAGCCACAGAAAGGTTAACGCGATTGACAATTACTCGCTTACCATAAGATTTGTGAATATTTTCTAAAACAATTTTCACTATTCGCGTTTTTGTGGTGTGAGATGCTAATTAGATCGCTTGAGGGCTGGTGTTTTGGGGGCAGGTTTAGCCATTTGTCCATTGACATTAGAGTCATCCACCATATATACAGATTCTACCTGACGATTGGACTGGGGTAAGGCAATAAATCGACCTTCATCAATCAAATAAGTGACTTTCTCTGCCCTAATACTATTATTACCTTGTTGCAAAATATAAACATTGCCGCTGAAATCAATCCGTCTTTCTTTGCTAAAGTATTGTGCTTGGGCTGCGGTTGCTTGTAACTGACGAGCAGGATACAACATCTGCACATTACCGCGAGCGGTGATTACTTGAGTTTTAGCATCATATTCCTGCACATCAGAGCGAATACTTAGCGGGCGATTCCCCCCGGCTGATTGGGCTGTAGCGGTTGGTACTTGGCTGGGAAGGGAAACCACACCCAAGAGTGCTACAGGCAGCATTAAAGATAATGCTAGACGGTGCATTTGTAATTTTGGCAAGTGATAAAGAGGTATCATAGAAATTTGGTGATAGAAGATTTCAGGTTATATCAGGTGACAGAGTTAAAAGCCTGTTCGTGTCTAAGTCTTATCATCTGTTAATGTCTGAACCACCTTGGCAGTTGCTTTATATTCTGATTTGGAGGCTTGACGGTTTCTTGCACCTCAAGGTTTCGTTATATCAACTCCGGTTGAATAATAATCATATCTGTTTGGGCTGGTGATTGGTAATTGGTGATTGGTAATTGGTGATTGGTGATTGGTAATTGACTCGCAGGCCCAATGCCTAATGCCCTATCCCTACACATATCGACAATCATTAACCGGACGTAATCTTACTTCAACTTTTGAATCATGGAAATTCTTGGTAAAGGCAAGGCTGCGGTTTCATGCCAATCACCACTGGCAATTTTCTCTGGGTCTGTTTGTTGGAGTGCTTTGAAAAATTTCACACTCTCAAGTAGTAATTCTTCTACGTTTATGCCGTAATCATTACCTGGGTAACGACGCAGACGATTACTACCTTCTCCCAATAAAATCATTGCTCCTCGTAGGTTGCGATTACTCAGGTGATATAAGGCTACAGCAATTTGCAGAATGCCTTGATACAAACTTTTCTCTGGCTCAGTTGCTTCAATCCACAGAGCTTCTAGGGTGTCATGACAAGCGTAGAACTGTCCAGAGTTGAACTGTTCTACTCCTTGCCAAAACTCTTGGGGCAGGTGTTCACTCATCCCATGCTGTCCCGCACTTCTTTTATGGTTTCAAGAGAGATGTCTTGTCTTTCGCCAGCAAATTCGTTGTCATTGGTTAGAAACAGCATACAGTGACATTCTTTGCGTTCTCGCATGGGTACGCAAGGACAGTTCCAATAGGCTGCGCTGACTTCCGCTTCTTTATCTTCATAGTGACGGCAGGGACATAAAGGCGCACCGAGGTCGTCTTTATGTTTGGCTAAACCTTCAATTACAACTGCTGTGACGGAAGGTTCAGAACAGAAGTACGTTCCAGTCCGTTTGGCGTATTGTTCGGAAAAATGCCGCATTGCCTCTAGGCTTTTATCACTGGATTTTGTGTTAACTTCTGAATTTATCATGGGATCGGCGTTGATAATTTAAATATTTTTTTGCATTGTACAACAGGCAGGAGTCAGGAGTCAGGAGGTAGAAGTTTTCGATTTTTGATTTTTGAATTGATTTCTGTTCCCTATAATGAAGTTAATGGTTTTTGCAGTTGAAGTTGCAGTTCTTGTTCACTTTGCAGAATGATACCGGGGTAATCTCCGTTGATTACGACTTGTTCTAAGGATGAATTTCCATTCTCCCATAAAACCCAGCGACTTCCCAGTGGTAAGGCAGATAAGGTGATGGGGTTTTGGGTGAGCCAAATTCAAGGATAACTTTCTGGCGGTGTATTCGCTTCTTCCAGGGGGTTGGTTACTGCTAATGTTTCGAGAATGGTAATGTCACCTTTGACTAAATCTGTGGCTGCTGTCCAAAGTTGAACTTGTAGTTGTTTTCTTCGTGCGTAAAAATACAATGATGGTGCTGCGGTTACTGCTTATTCAAATTGTTCTTCTTGCCAATTGGCAGCACTATCAAGGGCAGTTATTACTTCTTGTCCACCTGTAATAATTTCTAATTCGGGAACTCGTAATTCTCCGTATGGGGCACTTGTACGCCAATGAATGACACGGGTGGGATCACTTATGCGATAAGGACGGAGCGATGGCACTATTCCTGATGTTGCTAATTGTAGCGGTTTACCTCGCGGATCGTTTCTTTGACTGTCATCTTGGCCGATTTCATCTACTAATGGGTAAGCGGTGAGGGGTAAGACTGTGGAATAGGCTATGGCTATAGCTTTACATTCTCGCTGACGACGACACCAAAATAATCCCCAAGGCGCACCTGTAGCTAATTCTACTGTTTGCCATCTGTATAGTCCCCGATGCTGGGTGTGGTGGTAGTATTGCCAGCGGTAACTATTTTTTCCTTCAATGGTATCAATGGGATTATTGATTGGTTTACCTAAAATAAAAGGCAGGATATCGGCAACTTGTAATAAGGTTACAGGTTTTTGGGTGGGATTTATAGATTTCTATTTCAATGCTGAGTTCCTCTCCAACTGTGACTGGTGGGATGGGAGCGCGTTTGACGACTAGATTTTTGAGCGAGCGCCGTGCTAAAAAGACCGATACACCCAAAAGAGCAAGACAGACTCCACTAATTACATATAACCAGCCAGCCATTGTATTGATAGCAGCGCCTAAATAACAAATAGCCACGCCAGCTAATACCCAAGCGCCATAACTAGGAGATGAAGCGTGGGTTTCTAGGCGATTAGTAATATTTTTGGTGATTTTCATAAATTTAAGGAGACAGAAGGCAGAAAGGAAGAAAGCAAGTTTTAAGCTGTTACGCATTTACTTTTTTTGCCCAAAAGGCTTGCTACAATGACTCTAGGCCACTAAATATTAAATTTAGGTGAGTAACAGCTTATTAGATGAGAATTATTTATATTAACAACATCAAAAATCAACCGAGTTCTGATAGTAGAAAATTAAGGTTTATTTACTCATAACACACCCTAAAAGATAGCAACTTTGGTTAACTTATATCATCTAACAATCCCAAGCTAGTTAATTTTTTATGGTTTTCCTCGGAGATAACCAAAACAAGTAATGTTGCTTTGCTGATATCAACTGCTGTATCCTCTTTGGAATTTTGAGATTTTTCTTGACTGATAACTATTGCAGATAATACAAAAGCTGCACCAATAAAACCGTTTAGTCCCAGTTGTTCCAATACTGCTCGGTTAAGGAAGAAGAGGAGGTAAGATCAGGAGAAAAGAGTTCGCGTTTGAGTTACGAGAATTAAG
>ERZ1034377.225-NODE-225-length-14103-cov-2.523528_pt1 | contig 14103 bp, 12 predicted proteins | sample MGYA00520584_ERZ1034377 | MGnify/ENA primary metagenome ERZ1034377 (study PRJEB33736, sample SAMEA104288464) | Azolla filiculoides | biome: Urban; feature: water surface; material: ditch water | place: Netherlands | collected 2014 ... | reverse complement strand
GCCTTCCGCAAGGAAGCCTCCATTTCTCGCAAAAGCCTGGAAAAGGTGATGATCGCTGCCGAGCGGCTGGGTTATGTTCCAGATTTGCGGGCCGCCAGCCTAGCGTCCGACCGGTCTAACCTGGTGGCGCTGCTGATCGATGACTTCGCCAACCCGCACAAACTGGTTATGATGGAGTGTCTCACTCGTATCCTGCGGCGCGGAGGCTGGGATATTCTGCTTGTCAATACACTGGACCGGAATGATGCTGGCCGTGCGCTGCTGAATGCCAGTCAGAGACGCGTGGACGCGGTTATCCTGATTGGCTTGCAGTTCGACGACGAAATGCTTGAGACGGCCCTTCATGCCCGCAGATTTCGCAAGCTCATCATCTTTGCCCGGACATCATTACGCCCGAACACGATCTCGATTGCAGTCGACGACGTCCGAGCCATGACGGAGCTGGCACAGTATGTCCATCATCGGGGTTATCGACGTCCGCTTTTCGTGGCAGGACCTCAAAACTATTCGGCGCATCTGCTGCGCAAGGAAACCTTTTTTTCGTACTGGACGGAGCATTTCGGGGTGGAGCCGGAGATGGTCACGGTACAGACCTATGATCCGGCTCTAGCAGGTAGTGTCGTCAAGGAGCACTTGCGCAACCGCGCGCGGGAGGACATGCCGGATGTGGTCGTGTGTGAGAATGACGCTCTGGCTATGGGCGCAAGCGACGCGGTACGCTATGAATTGGGCCTTTCAATACCTGATGAGATCGCCGTCACGGGCTTTGATGACGTTCCACAGGCCGATAACCCCAACTACCGCCTGACAACGTATCGGCAGCCCTTGGTGGACATGGCCGAATATCTGGTCAAGGTCTTGGAAGATTCAGACGACGAGCATCTTGATCGTCTCTTTACAGGCAGGCTGATCCCTAGAGCGAGCGCATAGCTCTTCGAATAGTTGAACTGAAAAGGTCTCTATTCATAGCGCCGGTTGTTGCACGGTGAAGGCTTCACGAGCACCTCCTCTTCCCAAAGTGATTCAGGCGAGCAGTGACCAGGAGCTTCTCCATATGCCCGGACTTCCTGAAGGACGAGCGATACGATCCAGCATCAGCAGTGCCGTATCGCTCGGGTGGCGATCACACCATCTGCATCCGCGTCATCAAGTTCGCTTACCGAAGCCAAATGTTTTCCGCAAACTGCTATCGACCGCAGTTCCCGGCATGAACCTGCGCAACCGGCTTAACAGTCTGGCCTTGCCACCAGCGGGTTGCCGCATTCGGTATGGCCCCTGGATTGCGCTTAAAACCTGATTGGCCACCAGGGAAGGAGATGGCGCCGACTTTATCTGCGCCACGATCGCTTTGGTGGTTGCTCCAGCTTGCGCCGCATAGACCCCGAGGGGAGACGCGGTATGCTTTGCGTTCACGTCAAGGTTCGTATTGGTGAAGTTCGGCTCGATCAGCACGACACGGACACCATACTCCCGAATTTCGTGATCAAGGGATTCGGAGAGCCCTTCAAGAGCATGCTTACTTGCCGCGTAGATGCCCATGAACGGCGCAGGCAAAAAGCCCAGCACGGAGCTCATGTTGACAATGAGGCCGCTGCGGGCTGTACGCATCGACGGGAGGACCGCACGGATCATCCGCAAGGGGCCGAATACATTGGTGTCGAACACCAACTGCGCTTCGGCAGTGGAAGTGTTCTCCACGGGGCCGACCAGTGAAACTCCCGCATTATTGACCAGAACATCTATTTTTCCTGCTTCAGAAAGCACCCACTCTACGAAGCTGGAAACCGATGTTTCGTCAGTCACGTCAACTGTCCCGAAGCGAACACCAGGGATTGCTGGGGCGCGCGTGACATCGCGTGCGCCAGCAAAAACCAGGAACCCATTCTGGACGAGAAGGCGTGCCGAGGCTTCTCCGATTCCGCCCGACGCCCCAGTTATGACTACGACTTTCCGATCCGACACAATGGCCCTCGATTCGATTGGCTGCGTCGCCGAAATGGCAAACACTTTAAACTCAGTAAGATTTCTAGCGACATCTAACTTGCACTTAGATGTCATTCGAAATATAAATAATCAAGCCCTTTTTCAGTTCGAGAGAAAAATCCATGAACCCCGCTGTCCGCTATTCCGTGTTTTCCGACCCCTTAGTCTTACAGAGAACGAGCGCTTGGGCTTGGTAGCCTGTGTCAGACCCAAGTGACGGTCGGCCTTGGACCGCATAGCGGTGCGAAAGGAGGATGTGATGACAGGCACTACAAATTCGACCTATGGGCCGACCACGCCGAAGCAGGTCGGGCTCATATCAGGCCTGGAGTTCGTTACGCTGCTTTCCACAGGAGGTTTTCCGCGTCCACCGATGGCAGACACATTGCCTTTTACGCTGTTTCCGCCGGAGGAGGGCAAAGTGGAACTGCGCGCTGCGCCTGAGCAACGTTTTCTCAACACGCTGAAGACGGTTCATGGCGGATGGATCATGACCATGCTCGACACCGCCATGGCGCTCGCCGCACACACAACCCTGGCTCCCGGTGAACTTTGCCCATCCCATGAGACGGCAGTCAAATTCGTCCGACCGATTGCCTCCGGCTCTGGTGAATTGCTTATCACCGGCAGCGTCATTTCACGAGGACGAACCGTCATTACCTTGGAAGGTAGGGTCGAAAGCCTGGAGGGCAAGCTCTACGCACACGGCACGTCGACCTGCCTGATTACGAAAAGGGACGGATAATGCCCGGCTTCGCCGTCTGCGCTGCCCAATACATGGCGCGCCTGGACTCCACCAGCGACGCCAGTGGATCCAACACAATCCCCGAAACTCATCGAAGGGAACTTCCATGGCCAAAGATCACGACCCAATCGTCATTGTTTCTGCCGTCAGAACGCCGCTCGGTCGCTTCCTTGGAGATCTGGCATCGGTGCAGGGCACCGCGCTCGGCGCGCATGTGATCCGCGCCGCACTTGAGCGTGCAGGTCTCTTGCCTGATCGTCCACTGGAGGTGATCATGGGCTGCGTGCTCCCTGCGGGACAAGGACAAGCCCCCGCCCGGCAGGCAGCGCGTGGCGCAGGTCTTTCGAACGCAATTGGCGCCACGACGATAAATAAGGTTTGTGGGTCCGGCATGAAGGCGGCCATGCTGGGGCACGACCTTATTCTCGCAGGGACGGCCGATATGATTGTGGCAGGCGGAATGGAATCAATGTCGAATGCGCCGTACCTTCTGAGCAAGGCTCGTGCGGGTTATCGGGCGGGCCATGACCGGATTTTCGATCACATGATGCTGGATGGTCTCGAAGATGCCTATGAGCCGGGGCGTGCGATGGGAGACTTCGGTGAAGCTGCTGTAGAGGCCTACCAGTTCACCAGGGCGGACCAGGATGCCTTTTCCATCGAGTCCTTGATCCGCGCCCGCACCGCAATCGAGAACGGTTCGTTTGTCGATGAAATTGCACCGCTCACGCTTCAGATAAAGGGGGAAGAAAAGATCGTCGACACCGACGAGCATCCTTTGAAAGTATCTCCGGACAAAATCCCTACGCTCCGGCCTGCATTCCGCGTGGACGGCACAATCACGGCCGCCAGTGCATCGGCCAATGCAGACGGCGCTGCCGCGCTCCTATTGACCCACCGTTCGCTTGCCGAGCGACATGGTCTACCGATCCTCGCCGAAATCAAGGCGCATGCCACGCACAGCCAGGATCCGGCCTGGTACACGACCGCGCCCATTCCCGCGATACGTATATTGCTCGACAAAGTCGGCTGGACAGTTGAGGACGTGGATCTGTTCGAGATCAATGAGGCATTCGCGGTTGTCGCAATGGCTGCAGCGAAGGACCTTGGAATCCCACGTGATCGCCTCAACGTTAACGGCGGGGCCTGCGCACTTGGGCACCCCATCGGCGCTACCGGTGCCCGCCTGATCGTCACCCTCGTCCATGCCCTGGCACGACTAGGCTTGAGACGAGGCGTCGCATCGCTTTGCATTGGCGGCGGAGAGGCAACTGCAATTGCGATCGAGCGGCCCTAAAATATGCCTCCGCAACTTGCATCATATCCGAACGAGTGCAGATCCAACCATGCCTGGGTGACTGAATGGCAGAACGCCGTGAGCCTCAGCCGAAATGCCGGCTAAGGCTTCTTGGCTCTCTCGGGGGCTCGCTCAAGGCTTGAATTAGGAAGCTGATCTGATTTTGCATCTCAGCATCAATGTCCGTCTGATCCGCTATTGCCTGTTCCACGAGGAGCGGGTGCACGAATGAGATCACGCCCATGAAGACGGCGCGCGCGGCTTGGAAAGAGTCCGTGATTTTCAGTTCTCCCGCTTCTTGACCGCCCCGGATGATCACCTCAACAATCGACGTTAGCTCCTCGAAATAGCGTCTTCCGACAGTCCAGTTCTCCATTGCGGCAGCAGCGAACAATGCATGTACGTTCCTATCGCCGCGCATCCGATCGCAGGTTTGGCGGTGAACCGCCTCAATGAGGCCGGTCAGTCGTTTGGTGGCTGTTTCGTCCTCGAGGGCGATTTCGCGAGCAATTTTGACAGTCTGGTCTGCAATTCGGACAAACAGACATTCGTCAACCGAGGCTCGCGTAGGGAAGAACCGGTAGATATTTGCCCTGCTCACCCGGAGTTCATCGGCGATGTCACCCAAGGTCATCTTGCGGTGGCCGATGTGGCGGAGAATCTTCTCCGCCACATCCAAGATGCGCTCGCGCTCGTCTTCGACAACAGTCTTCTCATTGTGTAACAAGTAGTGTGACCCAGACGCTTCTGTACCAGCCAAGCCTCGGCGGGAGCCCTTGTAAGCAAGGGCGTCCAAGATCATTGACGACGATCCAAATAAAACATCCCTGTAGCTGTCCGAGCCCGACATGGTGTCACTCCGCCGCGAATTGCATCTTTGGTTCCAACTGGCTCACCCTCGGCTCGGACGCCCCCTCGTCGTTGTTCATCACGTTTTCCTCTGTTGGCTTGATCCGGAACCATGAGGCGTAGAGTGCGGGAAGGAACAGCAGGATCATGAGCGTGCCAACAGCCGTGCCTCCGATCAGGGTATAGGCCATCGACCCCCAGAACACCGAGTGGGTGAGCGGAATGAAAGCGAGGACCGCTGCAAGTGCCGTGAGGATCACCGGACGAGTTCGCTGCACCGTCGCTTCGATGACGGCGTGATAGTCGTCGAGGCCTGCCGCCTGGTTCTCCTTGATCTGCTCGGTCAAGATCAGCGTATTGCGCATCAAGATTCCGGCCAGGCCAATCAGACCCAGGATGGCATTGAAGCCGAAGGGCTGGTTGAAGAGAAGCAGGGTCGGCACGACGCCCACAAGTCCAAGCGGCGCAGTCAGCATGACCATGGTCATAGTCGACAGGCTGCGAACCTGAAGAATGATCACGATCAGCGTGATGGCGATCATCAGCGGGAATATTTTCACAAGAGCGGTGTTTGCCTTGAGCGATTCCTCGATATTGCCGCCCATTTCGATCCGATAGCCGACCGGCAGTGACGCGATCAACGGCTGCAAGGCCTGCATCACCGCTTGCGAAACCTCCGGCGGCTGTGTCGCCTCATCGATATCCGCCCGCACGGTGATGACCGGCGTGCGGTCGCGGCGCTTCATGATCGGCGCTTCGAAGCTGACTTCGGAGTGACCGATCTGATCGAGCGGGATCGCGCGCCCGTCGCGGCTGATCAGCGAGAAGCTGGAGAGTTGCGATGGATCGAGGCGGCTTTCTCCACCGCTACGCGCAACAACCGGAACGTTGCGGATGTTTTCGCGGACCTGTGTGATCGGCACACCCGTCAGCAAAAGCTGCAATTGCTGCGCGGCCTCTGCCGGAGACAGGCCAATGAGGTTGAGCCGTTCCTGGTCCGGGATGAAGCGCACCACGGGCGTGCGGTTACCCCAGTCGCGGTTGGCCTGACGGACGTCCGGAACGGTCCTCATGATGCTTAGCGCCTGCTCGGAGATCTGGTAGAGCTTCTCGGGATCGGGCCCCATGACGCGGAACTCGACGGGAAACGGAGTAAAGGGTCCAAACACAAGCTGGGTGACGCGCACGGCGGCTTCGGGTGCAAGGCCTTCGGCGATAGCAGCGCGCAGGCGATGTTTCAGGGCTTCGCGTCCTTCTGCGTTGGGCGTAAGCGCAACGATCTTGGCGAAGGCCGGATCGGGCAGTTCAGGCGACATAGCAAAGAAGAAACGGGGCGCGCCCTGGCCGATGTAGCTGGTGACGATTTCCGATTCCGGCTGCGCCTGCAGCCATTTCTCGACCTTTGCCACGGTCGCGGTCGTCGTTTCGATGCTCGTGCCTTCCGGCAACCGAACCTCTACCAGAACCTCGGGGCGGTCCGATGTCGGGAAAAACTGTTGTTTGACGCCCCCCATTCCCACGACTGAAATACCCATCGCGGCGACAACCACGGCACATGTCATGAACTTGTGGCGGACAGCAAACTTGATGACCGACCGGAGACGTTGATAGTTCGGCGTCCCGTAGATGGCATCATGGCCGCCCGTGACAGGTTTGATGCTGGGCAGCATCTTGACGCCGAGATAGGGAGTGAAGACCACAGCGATGATCCAAGATACGATCAGCGCGAACCCGACGACCCAGAAGATGTTGCCGGCATATTCGCCAGCCGCCGATTTCGCGAAACCGACCGGCATCAGACCGACGATGGTGACGAGCGTGCCGGACAGCATGGGCGCTGCCGTGTGGCTCCAGGCATAGGCGGCCGCCTTGATACGATCCATGCCCTCTTCCATCTTCACCACCATCACTTCGATGGCAATGATGGCGTCATCGACCAGCAGCCCGAGCGCCAGAATGAGGGCCCCCAGCGTAATGCGGTCGAAGAAGCGGCCTGTTTCCAGCATGATCAGGAAGACAACGGCAAGGGTCAGCGGAACAGCAAGCGCCACCACGATACCAACGCGCCAGCCCAGAGCGACCAGACTGACGAACAGCACCACACCCAGCGCCATGGCGAACTTCATCATGAATTCGCCGACAGCCGCCTGAATATTGACCGCCTGGTCACTGACCTTTGCAAGGGTCATGCCGAGAGGCAGTGACTGACTGATTGTCGCCGATCTTTCCTCAAGCGCCTTGCCAAGTTCGAGGCCATTCCAGCCTGCTTGCATCACGGCAGCCAGCATGATCGCCGGTTCGCCCTCGTGGCGGATGATGTAGGTCGCGGGATCCTCGTAGCCGCGTCGGATTTCAGCGAAGTCGGAGAGCTTAAGCATACGGCCACCGGCGACGATCGGTGTGTCGGCAATGGCCTGGGTATTGTTGTAGGCTCCGTCGAACCGGATGAAAACCTGCGGGCCGCGTGTATCGATGGAGCCGGCAGGCGTGACAGTGTTCTGGTTCTGAAGGGCAGAAGCAATATCCTGCGCGGAGATACCAAGGGTTGCGAGCTTGGCGAAGGAGAATTCGACGAAAATCTGCTCGGGCCGCTCGCCGAGAATGTTGATCTTCTTCACGCCCGGTACATGCAGGAGGTCCTGCCGGATCGTTTCCGCCTGGCGAACAAGGTCACGCATCGGCATGCCCTTCGCTTTCAGAGCGTAAAGCGCGAAGCTGACGTCGGAATACTCATCGTTGACGAAGGGCCCGAAGACACCACGCGGCAGGTTGCGCGCCTCGTCACCCAGTTTCTTACGCGCCTGGTAGAACTCGTCCTCGACCGCACTGGCGGGCGTATTGTCCTTGAGGGTGACAGTCAGGAATGCATAACCTGGACGCGTGGTTGTCTCCACCCGATCGTACCAGGTCAGTTCCTGAATGCGCTTTTCCAGCGGTTCCGCGACAAGATCCTGCATCTCGCGCGCGGTCGCACCTGGCCAAGCGGTCGTCACAGTCATCGTTTTGATGGTGAAGGACGGATCCTCTGCGCGTCCGAGGCTCACGAAGGCGTAGACGCCAGCTGCGGCCAAAAGGATGATGAAAAACAGGGTGACTGCTCGCTCGCGAACGGCGAGCGCGGAAAGATTGAAGCTCATCACTTGACCGCCTCAGCTTTGTCGACACTTGTGCGGATTTCTGCGCCGTCGGTCAGAAGATGCGCGCCAAGCGCGACGATAACCTCACCCGGCTTCAGTCCGGAGACAATCGCGTCTTCCTCGCCAAGGCGTTCGATCTTCAGATCCCGGAAATGCACTTTGGACGATGTCTCGTCGACCACCCAGATACCGGTGCGCTTACCATCGTCCAGCAGGGCACCGACCGGCACCTCGGCATGAGACTGCGCTTCCTTGTTTGGGATCTTGATCGTCACCGTTGCGCCCAAGGAAGCGGTTGCAGCACTTCCCTGTAAAACCCAACGAGCTTCGTAGGTGCGGGTTCGCGTGTCTGCCGCGGCCGACATCTGGCGAAGAACAGCGTTGTCTTCCACGTCGCGGCCATACACGGTGGCTTGTGCGGTCGCGCCAATCTCCGGCCTGAGATTCTCAGGCATCCAGACGACTGCCTCACGCGCACCAGCTTCTGCAAGCCTTACGACTGTCTGTCCGGCAGCAACAACCTGTCCGGGCTCACCCAGCGTTTCAACGATTGTGCCGTTGGCGTCTGACAATAGCAATGTATACGTCGTCTCGTTCTCGGCGACTTCAGCCTCAGCCGTCGCTGCAGCAAGCTGGGCGGTCGCTGTTTCGAGTGCCGCCTTCGACCGTTCATACTGCTGCGCGGACGCCGCAGATGTTTTTACCAGGGCAGCAAAACGCTTCTCATCGGCCTGTACCTGTATGAACGTCGCCTTCGCAGCAGCGACTGCATTGCGTTTCGCGGTCAGCGCGAGGCGAAGATCTGTTTCGTCGATTTTCATCAGCGGCTGTCCGGCTTTCACCTCGTCACCGAGGTTCACCAACCGTTCGATGATCTTGCCGGGGACCCGAAAGCCAAGATCGCTCTGGACACGCGCTGCGATCGTCCCGGTGAAGCTTCTCGCAACTGTATCCGGCGTCGCGGCCTTTACGACACTCACAAATGGAATGGCAGTCCGGGGATCGGCGGCGGCCGAGACTTGCTCGGTTGGCCAAAAGACAAAGGCTGCGGTTGCGGCGCCGGCAATCACCACCGCACAGGTGAGAAGAAACTTCGTTTTCATGTGATGACCCTTCTTGACGGTCGATGCATTCGGAATAGATTGCATCTTAAATCTAAACGGCATATAGATGTCAATCAAAATCTAAAGGAGCGCCAAATGCGAGTTACGCGAGCCCAGGCCGAAGCCAACCGAGAAACCGTGATTAATGTGGCAAGCCGGCTCTTCCGTGAGCATGGCTTTGACGGCATCGGTCTCAAGGATCTGATGAAAGGGGCTGGCCTCACCCAAGGCGGTTTCTACAAGCAATTTGCTTCGAAGGACGATCTCGCGGCCCTCGCATCCAGGCGAGCGATGGAAAGTGCAACACGCCGCTGGTCGTCGGTCGCGGCTTCTAGTGAGAATCCACTGCGCGCGGTCGTAGATCTCTATCTGTCGGCCGGCCATCGCGGTGAAACGGGGGATGGATGTCCGCTGGTCGCGCTTGGCTCAGACGCCGCTCGACAAAGTGCGGAAGTCCGCACACCTTTCCAGGACGGGATCGAGGCTCACCTCCAGGTGCTGGAAAAACTAATGCCGGAAGACGGCGAACCTGCCGCAGACGAGAAGGCGATGATCGTGTTGTCCCTGATGGTCGGCGCGGTCACGCTTTCAAGGATCATGACGGACGCGGATATGTCGGACCGACTACTTCAAGCGGCGGCCAATGCAGTCAAGCGTATCGCCCCCATCGACGAAGACTAGGACGCCATAGTCCTTGTCCTGCAATGAAGAATTTTGGGAGTCATCATGCGTCGTATCGTCGTCACAGGCATAGGTGCGCTTAGCCCGCTCGGTGCCAATGTTTCCAGCTCCTGGACACGGCTCATAGCCGGGAGATCTGGTATTCGCCGTCTGCCGGACGAGTTTGTCGGCGATCTCCCGGCCAAGCTCGGCGGGATGGTCCCGTCCATCATCGAGGACCCGGAGGCCGGGTTTGACCCAGACCGCGTGCTGCCCCCGAAAGATCAGCGAAAGGTCGATCGTTTTATTCTTTTCGCGCTCGCCGCGGCTGACGAAGCATTGGCACAGGCGCGCTGGAAGCCCGTTTCGGAAGAGGACCGCCTTCGAACGGCGACGATTATCGCGTCAGGGATCGGTGGTTTTCCTGCCATCACGGATGCGGTGCGGACTGTCGACCAAAAGGGGCCACGGCGTTTATCGCCCTTCACCATCCCGTCGTTTCTGGTCAACCTGGCAGCGGGTCAGGTATCAATCCGGCATGGTTTGAAAGGTCCCCTCGGGGCGCCCGTAACGGCATGCGCGGCTGGCGTTCAGGCGATCGGTGACGCGGCAAGACTCATTCGTGCGAACGAAGCCGACATCGCCGTTTGCGGGGGAGCGGAAGCCTGCATGAACATCGTGAGCCTTGGTGGATTTGCCGCTGCGCGATCCTTGTCTGCCGGTTTCAACGACACACCTGAACTGGCGTCGCGGCCGTTCGACATGCTTCGCGACGGTTTCGTCATGGGCGAAGGCGCTGGCGTGCTGGTCATCGAATCCCTGAGCCATGCCCTTGCGCGCGGCGCCGAGCCTCTAGCCGAACTGGTTGGCTACGGCACCACAGCCGATGCCCACCATATCACTTCCGGACCCGAGGACGGCTCGGGTGCAGCGAGAGCCATGCTAATTGCGATGCAACAGGCCCGCATTGCTCCTGAAGAGATCCATCATCTGAATGCGCATGCCACCTCAACGCCAGTGGGTGATCGGGGAGAAATCGAGGCAATCAAGTCCGTGTTTGGCACCGCATCGGGTCTTGCGGTGAGCGGCACCAAATCCGCGACTGGTCACCTGCTCGGTGCGGCCGGTGGACTGGAAGCAATTTTTGCGATCATGGCTCTGCGTCAGCAGATCGCGCCGCCGACGCTGAACCTCAATGCCCCCGACCCTGCCAGCGACGGAATTGACATCGTTGCAAAGGTTGCCCGACCGATGTCCATGGACTACGCGATCACCAATGGCTTCGGGTTCGGCGGCGTGAATGCAAGTGCACTATTCAAACGCTGGCCCGCAAAGGCGGCATAGGCATCCAACGGGATTTCCGCACGAACACAGGATAGACAACAACGATGCATACCCTACAGAAATCGGCGGGCTGGAAGCCGAAGATCGTTGTGATCGGTGTTGGAGGCGGCGGCGGCAACGCAGTCGACAACATGATCGCACAGGACCTTTCCGGTGTGGATTTTCTGGTTGCCAACACCGACGCCCAAGCGCTTGTTAAGTCAAAGTCGCCACTGATCGTACAACTCGGTCTCGATGTTACCGAGGGCCTGGGAGCCGGCTCGCTCCCGGCAATCGGCCGTGCCGCGGCGGAAGAGTCGATCCACGAGATCATGGAGCATCTCTCCGGCTGTCATATGTGCTTTATCGCCGCTGGAATGGGCGGCGGCACGGGAACCGGGGCAGCCCCGGTTATTGCCCGTGCCGCACGGCAGGCCGGCATCCTCACCGTCGCCGTCGTCACGGAGCCCTTCATGTTTGAAGGTTCGCACCGCATGCGCCAGGCGAAAGCCGGCATCGAACAGCTGCTTGAAGTGGCAGATACCGTCATTGTCGTGCCAAACCAAAGCCTTTTTCGCCTCTCGGATCCACGTACGACGCTCGCGGCTGCCTTTGCCTCGGCCGACGTTGTGCTGCAAGCAGGGGTGAGTTCGATCGTCGAACTGATCCTGAAGGAAGGCATGGTCAATCTCGATTTCGCCGATGTGAAAGCAGTCATGCGGGACATGGGCATGGCCGTGATGGGGACCGGAGACGCTGAGGGCAAGGGAAGAGCGACCGCGGCCGCTAAAGCAGCGCTCGAGAACCCGCTGTTTGGCGACGCCACACTGAGAGACGCCAAAGGGGTTCTCGTTTCGATCTTGGCTGGTCGGGATCTCACGCTGTTTGAAGTCGATGAAGCAGCCGGTCGCATCCGAGAAGAAGTCGGCGGTAATGCCGAAATTATCTTCGGCGCAAGCTTCGACGAGACTCTCGGTGACCGGATGCGGGTGTCTATCATTGCAACCGGGCTTGCACCAGCGGCCCAAGCGCCCCTGTTTGCGGAGCGGGTCGCTTGACGTCCCCGACAGAGGGACCGAAGGCAGACAACTCGCTGCCAAATTACATCGATGGAGGAGTCATCAAATGTTCAAGCGCTTACTTGCGAAATGGAAAATTTGGGAACAAGCACTCGACGGGATCGATGATCTCCGTGGTGACCATCTTGTCCACTTGGAAAACCGTGTGCTCCGCCTCGAACGCGAAATGACAAAACTCCTGGACTGTAGGCATAGGGAATCCGAAATCGAGGAGGAGCTATCCCTCGACAATCTCCGCACCGGATCATGACCTCGTCTTTTCCGGCAGTCTTTTTCCTTCATCCAACCCTGACCACATGAGATTGAGCGCTGAGGTTATGTCCTTCAATACTCCACGCTCCTCCAACCTTCCCCTAACGAGGCTGTCGATTTCCAACAGGATTTCTCGCGCTAAACGGAGCCGGCGGCGGCCCTCGGGGCTTAACTGCAGCCTTCTTGCTCGGTGATCAACCGGATCCTCGAAAGTCACGATCAATCCCTGGCGAAGCAAGGGCTTCAAGTTCGCCGATACGGTTGAGGGATCAAGGCCGAGTGCTACACGAACATCGGTGCCACGCGGCAACGGCATGGCTTCGATTGCATCCAGCATGGCCACCTGCTCCCCTGTCAGTTCCAGCCCTCTCAGCGCGAAATTGACCCGCCGAGACAGACGGCGGCTAAAGCGCATCAGAACAAAACAGAGATCTTTTTCCAGGTTGATACTCATCGAGGCGCCTTTTGGTGATGCGGCAAGCTCGCACACCAATGGATTGATAGATTTCCATTGAAATCTTTTTGATTTAGAAGCCACTTGAAATCTAAGTCAAGGCACACGCGATGCTTGCGATGGATTTCCGATGCGCGCCAGTTCTGTGAATTTATATACTGCTCGCGTTCGCGTTTAGCTCTGCCCTTATCGATCTATGGGAGCCTCTGAGCCTGAATGCCGACCTATAATCACCATGACCAAACGCAATTTTTCCGAACTGATCTCGTATATGCGCAAGTTCTCCCGCATTTTATCGCGCCAAATTTTTGCCACGCTGCAAAATAAAACAGTTGCGAGGAAGCATGCCAGTCCCGATGCAGGTCGGTCGAAGATACAGATCAAATACTTGAACGTTCGCTACTGAGACTGATCAAGTCTGCCATCACAGCCCGAATGTACGGCCATGGGAATCCGTCGCCGGCACCGTCTTCTTCTCCCATGATAAGGATGGCGTTGATCTTTGCGGCAGTTCCGGCGAATGACTTTGCGGGTAGCGCGAACAGGCCATTCAATCGTTCCGCCCGCACCACAAACGCTTCATCCTCTGCCTGCTTGGCACGGCTGTATCCCATCCGCTCGTCCAACGCGTCCCAAGCGGCTTGGCGTTCGACCAGAGTTGCCTTCGCACGCATCTTTGCTTCGGCGTTTTCCGGTGCATCGCCAAATCTGCGGTCGATCTCCTCCATTGTGAACGCCGCGACCACGCATTTCTGATCGGGCAAGGCAATGTCAACATGGGGAAACCCGACAGCCTCGATCAGAGCCGTTTCAAGCCGCTGCTGCCTTCTGCATAACTTCTCGACCTGATCATGGGCGGCCCGCCACTCCTGCCACGTCATCAATGCTGGATCTCCCCCGTCAAGCTGGACGTTTGCGGAATGATCCGTGGCGCTCACATCCGCAACCTGGGTCGCCAACCACGTCGCCGACGTGGAAAGCAATCTGCGTCGCGTGACGGCAGACAAAGTTCTGCTATTGTCGGAATCAGCCATGATCCGAGTTCCCTACAACTTGGTTATGGTCAGGCTGTATAAGGTGTCTCACCACCTCATACAGCCGCAGCTTCATTTGGAAGCGAACCGCAACAATCGAAAAGTGCCACCCGCACTCCTTGAACGCCATAATATCAGACAAACGAAGCGCGATCAAATTGAAATCATACGATATGAAAGCAATCAC
>ERZ1034377.219-NODE-219-length-14404-cov-7.591191_pt1 | contig 14404 bp, 5 predicted proteins | sample MGYA00520584_ERZ1034377 | MGnify/ENA primary metagenome ERZ1034377 (study PRJEB33736, sample SAMEA104288464) | Azolla filiculoides | biome: Urban; feature: water surface; material: ditch water | place: Netherlands | collected 2014 ... | reverse complement strand
TGTTCCTTAACGTATTGTATTTAATTAAAGTAATACCCAACCCATTAAATAAACAACAGAAAATAGAGGGATCGTGGTTGAGTATATTTTAACTAATGGAGTATATTCTTTTTTGGAAAAAAAAAACAGAAAATATAGGGAGAGGGGAGAGGAAGATGTATGTAAAGTTAAACCCCACCATTAGAAAAGAAGAAAGATATATTAACGTCTTCTAAGGCCAAATTTGGCCCATGAGCCAATTGGTTTACAATAAAAATGGGGTATTAGAGCAATGTGCGTTGACACATGCCGTGATGACGTGCTTTGTATATGCATTATGCATGCATCCACAACAATAACATGAAAATATGTCCCCTAGAAAGCTAAATATGATTACTAATGTCGACGTTGAACATTATGCATAGAGGAAATCACATAGAGAAGTGCACAACCCACACTTAGAGTTTACCTCAAAACATACTTCATATGTTTCGCCTTGGTATGAGTTTACCAAGAGTACCCTCCCGTAATTTTTGGTGACTTGAAATTTCTATCTTGCAATGAGATTTAACAGACTCCTTTCATGCATTTTCACCTATTGTCGATCAACAATAAAGGAGGAGTGTATGAACATTCAAAATGCTCATACAATTCCCTTTACATGTCCACAAAAATTTATGGATTCAATCCTTAATAAATCATCCATCATATATTCCTGGTCTTTCGACTACTGAAGTGAAAACAGCTTAGGTTCCACAATAGAGATTGGGCAATTATTATCAACAAATAACAAAGTTCCTTGTTGGTAAAACTTGAGCCTAAATTTCATCAAGCTTAGGAGAAACACCTAAAATTTGGAGAAATATCTCACATTTTGGAGAAACACCTAAATTTATCCCTTCAACCCATCAAAAGGATATGGTAAATAAAAAAAGGCATCATAGGCTCAATGTCTACATTGGTGCCCATTTAATCATCCTTACACCTTAACTTGAATAACATACACCTCAACTTGACGATATTATGTGCGTCAAATATAATGTAATGTAGGACGATGGCTTTGCAACGAATGGACCAACAATGTTCCAAAAAGAAAAAAAAAACAGAATTGCTTGAGCACCAATGTGGGCCACTAGATGACCAACTACTATATCATTAGACGAACTAACTCTCACACTTGCTTCTTTACTTCCATCTATGGTGGTGTCGTAGGTATACTAACAAATCATTTTTAGCATAAGGACATGTCATTTCTATATATTAATGACCTCTTTTAAAACCTTCTTGGTCTCTAAGTACTCATTCTCTATGAATTAGTTTTAACATATACGAGTGGGTCCTTTGTAGTACCTTCTAATGAATTGCCTATCATCGACGACACACATATGTGATAGAAACTTCTTGATGGAAGCAGAATTTTGTTTTGCCTAAATTGTTGGCAAAATATCTTAAAGGAGCTTCTTGCTAAACAACGAGTTAACGTGTGTGTTTTCACGAGGAGATGAGGAAACTATATCATTTGTTGTTATAAGTACATGATTTTGGTGGTAACCACGGACGTGGCTGATGTGGAAACATGAAATATACTTCTTGAGGTTGTGATAAAGGTGAGTGTTGATGGTGTGGAGGTTTCATAGAAGTATATTCTTGATGGTCGTGGAGATGAAGAGATGGTCAGTTTCGACATGGGAGAGGATAGTTGTGGGCTAACCAAGGTCGCCCGCCACGTTTTATTCCAAGGTGGAGAATAGGTTAAAGGAAAGCAAAGGAAAATTGTTTCATTAGCGAACCGGAGGACATGCTCACATTCGAACTGAGGAAAAACTTCTATGGTCATTACATGTACGATATCTCACGTTATTCCTTTTGGTCTTTCACTACCCTTAATTGTAGTTTTCAGGGTTCATCATGGCTACAACCGCTATAATGTTTTTAGTCTAGTCATTTCGTAATGTATGTAGAATTCTAGTAATGAAGAATATTTTTTGGGGGAAAAAAAACATTGAGCATCATTTCTCATCCATCCAAAGGTATATTTAGAGTTAGGATTAGGGATTTTATTTTTAAACACAGAGAAATGCACGGAAATTTACATTCATAGAAATGAGCATGCATGCATAGACATTTGACAATTAGTCACACATACGCATTCATGGTTAGGTTTAGGGTTTATTACCCATAAAAACACATAGAAATTAGGAAGCACTTACACATACACACACTAATTAGCATAGGCTGAAATTAAAATTCATACACATATGGACACATACACAAACACAATCAAGAGTATCTTTCATTCATAAAATTCATATGCACTCATACATTCATTTATCATACACATAAATACATTACACACACGTTCAATTATTCATACACACATAGATCCATGCATTCATATGCATACATTGTTTCATGCATATACATTTATACAATCATTTATTCACACAAGTGCATTCATACAATTGAGAGTATCACTCATTCGTACACACATACATGAATACAACCCACACACGTCCATTCATTCAAACAAACATTGTTTCATACGTCTAGATACTTTTGGGTACACATACGCATACGTACATTTTTACACATTCATACATACACGTATATAAACTACACACACTTTCATTCACTTACACATATATTACACACACATTCATTCATTCACACATACACTACACACACATTCATTCATTCACACACATAGATTCATACATAGGTATACATACAATCATACATAGATTGATTAATGCAACCATACACATTCATGCAACAATTTATGCATACACATACTTTTATACAAGCAAGAGTAAATAGGTTTATCCATAAAGATGAAGCCTAAGTTTGAGGAATTACCACCAAGCATCCCAACATTGTTATTCTTTGAATAAAATTTCATGATGGTAACACACATGGTCCTCTTAGGAACGCTAGAGTTCTATCAACATGTTGTATTACATGTGTCAAAATTTAGTGATTTATTCAATAACCTTGACATATGTGTACATTGCACACACATGCTTTCTAAGCCTTACTGTCTTTCATGCAAAAAAAACAAAGTTCTTATCCTCTTAAGTAGGTTAGGAACAACAAAATTTGGAGAGACAAATGTCGATACTAAAGAGATGCACGTTGACAATCATAAACCTACATTTTTATCTAATTATGGGTTCTTCATCAACAGAAGTATTGATGTTGCTGACAATGCTAGATTGGCATGACCACTTCTACTTATTGAGGTTTGTTGAACTAGAGTTGTTCTCTAAAATATATGTTACCTCTACGTGAAACTCATAAGATGTTAGAGATTTTACTATTTACATGTTTTAGGCCGTTCCAATATTAGAGAATGCATCAATTGAGGATATTGTTAAAATAAGGTTGGCTTCAAGACAAAAACATTAATTATAGACGAATTCCCCATGCCTCCAAAGTATTTTAGGTTTCTAGAGATGTCTAAAGCCAAAGCTCAAAAACTTAGATTACTTTGAGAATCGTTTATGCCAACAGAGTAAACAATGTTGTGGGTCCAAGGATGATGGAGTCATATCTAAGTTTAAAGGAATGGGGCTCAGATCTAAGCTTAGAGGAATGAGGTTAGAAAATACCAATAGATCAGCCAAGCAAGTCTTCCACATCCCATGAGGATCTGGCGAGACAAGAGGCAATCAATTCATCATGAGATGATTCCTCATTTTTATGGATTACAAATTACTTCAATTGTTTGTCTCATTTTTTGATATTTTTAAGATTTTCATGCAATGTCACTTACCCTACATATTTTGTTGTAAGTGTGATCGAGTCGAACAATGAAAGCGAAAATGATAGCGAGAGCGAGAAGACAATGAGAGAGTGAGCAAGAGCAAGAACAATAGAGAGAGAGAGAGAGAGAGAGAGAGAGCATGTCCCCTCCAGGACATAAGATAAAATTGAAACGATACAAAGAAGATTAGCATGGCCCCTGCACAAGGATGACACGCACAACTCGAGAAAAGAGAGAGAAAGAGAGCATAGGAAGGAGAATGAGAGAGTGGAAACTTGATCCTTTATTGTCTCGTAATCTTCCATATATGTCAGGTTTTTTTAATCTCCTTATTGTATTTGGAATATGTACATGAATTTTATATACTACATACATCTTTCCCCTTCTTATGCTAAAAAAAATCAACATGTTCTAATTGACATTATCAATCGTACAAAAGTGGATGGTTATAATTTTTAAATTCTGGTTTAGGATAATAAGAACCAAGAAAATTTATAGTAGGGAATCAAGATTACAAACTTTGTCCAGCGTTTGCCTCGAGCATATACAATGTGTTCATCGCAATCGAGTGTGATCCATGGTAAGAGATAGAGAGAAAAGAATTTGCCTTCTTTGCAAATCAATTAATTGAAGGCTTTTACTTTTTCTTTCTTTCTGCAGATTTACAAATTGTCCCTCACGACTTCTCTCTCTCTCTCTCTCTAGTGTTGGCCATGGCCGCCCTGAACAGCCAGAATCCATCCCATCTATCTACCCCTAATGATTAGCTATCAAGAAACCTACATGATTTCTAGAATTGATATGTATAGGAGTATACGAATATAAACTTAGTGTGTTGGTTCAACAATTGTGTAGTGGTACAACAAGTAAGTCAATTCCATTTAAGTAGTCTCTCTTTCTTATGAGTACAATGTCTCCTCTTCAATTAAGTCATGTGTCTCTTACATGAGGCACCCATATCATATAACATTATGTCACATAGATGTGTTAGACCAATTCACAACTCTCTGGGAGAAAATGGTTCTTGTAGAATGTGTAAAGGTTGATGATGGCTATTATAAGTTTATGAAACTTGTGAATGTTGGATGAATTAAGAGGAATGTTGGCCACCATATCCATTATTTTTTTATTGACCCATTGAATCTCTGTGGCAACTCAGCCAAATGCTCGGGATTAAGGTAGGAGTACAATCCGCTACTTATCTTTCTTTTTTTAAGTCCAAAGCTCTCCCAACAAACATCATTTTCATGGGATGACTAGAAGTGATAGAGCATTAGGTACCTCGCAAGTTACGCTACCATTAGGCATGGACAGGTCGACCACTTGACTAGAGTTTCCAGTTCAACAACTATACAAATTGCTTTGACATGACCATTATTGTGATGCAATTGTAGGAACCCAAGTGATACTGCCATGTTGTCCAACAACATAGGGATTCATGTTCCCCCTAATAAGGTGAATTAATGTTTGGGTTAATGGTCAAGTATGCTCCATGTTTTTGAATGTGTATGGTGTACAACATAGCATATAGGGTTTGAAACTTTGGAGTTGACATGCATGAAAAGCCGCCATTAATGTTGCACCCAACTAAAAGTAAAGAGAGTTGTCATGGAATAGTCATCCCCGCCCCCTAATTGCCAAGCCTTGTTCGGAGAACACGCACATGGGGTTGTAGATTGACCTGAGAGCCATTATGTTTTTCATGATATTGGGATCACCTCAAGCCCACATTAATCCTCCTCAACCGTAAGTGTTTCCTATCTTCGAAAATATATGTCAGAAGTTATAAACTAGCAATGGATTCCTTAGATTCTTATCACTTGGGTGAGGATTTTTGTAGAGCATGAGGATGGGTTAGTAGTTTCCATGGTAATCTGAATACATTCCTTTGGTTCACGAGTTGTCAAAAAAATATCCTTCAAACTCAAGACTATGAGAACCATGCACAATCAAACACGGCACACAAAAGACAAAGCAAAGGAAAATTCCCAAACTCAGCCTTGAGGGCCACGTTTCATGACAAGTACTTGTACATGAAGGAATATGTGGAGGTTGAGAGTTCGAATTTCTCCCATGGCACACATTATATTAGAAAGCCTCTCAGGGGTTGCACGAAATGTATTTCTACGAATCAATAAAAAATAATGATAAGTGTGGGAGAAGAAGAGCAGTCATATTTTATGCATCCCACATACAAAGGCAAGGTAACTCTCGGGATATAAATTCTAAGGCAGAATCAACATCTATTGTCATCGGGATGGCGTGGGTTGAGCACAGAGCGAACTATTCTTTCGCCTTTTACTAAAGAATACCGTGTGCTCCTCCTACCATAAACGCCTTAACCCTAATTTTTGTGAGGGAGGCTCTTCATAGGAGCTTCCCACTATAAAAAAGCAAACAAATCAAGCTTGAAATACCTATACCTCCACCTCTTTACACCTCAGTAATTCTTGCACCTTCTTGCATTCAATTAACTGGTGTGCTTGTTTATAACTAGCCTTGGAAATGAACCACAACGATTCATCTAAGTATATAAACATTTGCTTGCTATGACTATTTTCTTTGTAGTTTGCCTCAATATGGGTTCCTTTCCCTTGTAAAAAGTTTCACTGACACTTTTCCTTTTCTTGCTATTAATATGATAATGATGGCCATTTGGTCATTGAACGTTAACTAATGGTCAACAACCGAACTACAATTAATTGCAAGACAGGAAAATGTATAGACATTGTAGCCTGACAACTTTGTCGACCTTACTATTTTGTGAAGTAGTATAGGTTGCAATTGGTTTCTAAAAATAGCAAACAAGAGTTACTAGAGCATGCACATATGTGGAAATGTGGTTGATATTAGTAAAGATGTTCTTGTTTTAGAAGAAGCTGGTAAAAAAACCCATATGGAACAACAATCCTTAACATAAGAGAACGTGAAAAGTAAACAAATGATGTGGCTAGAAGATCATGTTCTTTAGCAAACCCAACTAAGTATGAATAAAGAAGTCAATAGAATACCATATAATACATTTGCTACATGAAATAGAAATGGTACAAAAAATAATGATTAGATAAAAGAAGCATAAATAAGTGAGGCAACATTTGAGTCTATCAAATATGTATTATTCACATTTCGTAGTAATATGAAGCTGATTTGTACAAATACTATTCAAATGATTGAACTCGATAGTGTTGAAGAAATGAAGGAGAAACTAAATGTTAAGGCAAGCTTGCCTTCAAAAGCGAAGAGAGGTCTAACAAAATTCTATGCATATCGCAAACATGATTTTGTCTAATGGTCCCAAAAGAAAAGTGTCATATTTTTCAAATTTTGTTTCTATACAAAGCCATGATATGTATTTTCAGCTCATATATCTTTAGTTTGATTGCTTTGTTTAAAATATATTGACACTTGAAACATCCTTCATTTGTATGCATGATGTGTGATCTCCACATGATGGTATTGATGCCTCAATTGTTTTCTGTAATGTATGATAACAATAATTCTGCTTAAAATGAAAGTTTTAGGCTACATAGGCTTTACTAATTCTTGCCTTACATGAAGTTTTTCATCCTTCATTAACTTATATTGTATATAGACCAATGCCATGGGCGTTGCTTGGGTGAAAACACATCAATGTCTTGTGTACATGATATTCTCATTGTTTTTATAAAAGACCTCTAGATTGGTTGTTTTTGAACCCATTCTCTTGTGAGCTCTTTTTAATTGGCCTCAACACATGAAGATTATGGACATCAATCCCCTAATGTGTCATACACAAATGTTACTTACTTGGACGAAGACAAGCTGTCGTGTAGGGGGTAGGGTGGGTTGTTGGTTGGATCCATCATTAGGGGCATGGATGTCAACCATGGGTGTAGTGTTGTATTCCCACTTGCATGCCACCAATGACTCCATTACACATACACAATGCACTAATAGTTCTACATCTCCAAAAACCACAAAATTACAAATGGCGTACTTTGTCATCGAAACACCCTCAAGTTCACATAAAAGGATAATACGACGAAAACAATAGTCCTTGTAAGCCAATGGTTTGTGTTATCAGAGTAAGTAATAATCAAGATACGTCTTCTCGTTGTAAGGTAACAATCCTTGTTACAAATGGAGTGTGCTTGAAGACAAAGATAATTCGGTATATAGCTACAATTGCCTACTCTCTTTGAATATCTACTTATGTTTGCGCCATCAAATTTGGATCAACAAATTAATAACATCAAAAACCTAATACCATAAACTCACATTCATTAAAAAATAAGAGTACATTGTATGATTCATTGTGTTATCCTAAAAGTATCTTGATAATTCGATTGCATTATGCATGAACACATACTAAATGACTTGTTTACTCCATGGCTTTATCCATATACTACTAAACTACTTGTTTTCTTTAAGTGTCTCTTCGATGAGACACCATATCATTTAATATTTATAGTTATTTATTTCCTTTATTATTGTTTATTTCAACAATATGTCACAGTGACATGTCAAGACTAACTCACACCTGCTTGTGGGTAAATGGTTCTTGTAGACTGTGTTTATGATGCTTTTCCCCTGATTGTTTCCTTCAATAAAGAATGTAATAAACAAAATTTCATCTATAACAAAAGGCCTTTCTATATCCTACCTTGCTCCCTTGCCTTGACATAGTAGATATTGCAAAGAAAACAACAACAATCGCCAATGTTAAACTCAATAGTTCGAGGTTATGGTTCATGTGGAGGTTTACATTTTCCACATAAGTAGGTGGGTTTCGGATTTAAGTATTTTAAGTATCCCACATACAAAGGCAAGGTAACACTCAGGATATAAATTCAAGGCAGCATGTTCACATCTTCTCATTGGGATGGCGTGGGTTGAGCACAGAGCGAACTATTCTTTCGCCTTTTACTAAAGAATACCGTGTGCTCCTCCTACTATAAACGCTCTAGCCCTAATTTTTGTGAGGGAGGCTTTCAACGAGAGCTTCCCGCAGTAAATGATGTTGAAAAAAGCAATCGAAGTATAGGCATAGATTTTTTGCTCTACTTTGAGGTATGTAGTTATAAATATTTATACTTTGGAAAAGATAAATCAGTCTCTAATGGAATAATGGTTATGCATACCAATAAAAATAACAACAGCTTGTTAAATGGTATACAATAGCATTATGTATTAAACTAGCTCAAGTTTTGTATATGAAAATCACATGGATTAAACATTTAATTCAGCTTTCACATAGATAGTGTGGATTAAATGCGTAGTTCAGTAGTATGTGGGTAATCTCATGGATCAAACAAGTAATTTTGTATGTGCTCATCATATGATGACGACGATGAAGTTGTTCATGGTGAGCACTTGTAATAGGATACATGATTGGGATAATGATGATGTTGGCTTGGATTAGAAGTAGAAGTAGAAGTAGTAGTAGAATTTTGAGGCTTGGAGGTATAAGATAAGTTAATGTTTGGGTTAATGTTGAAGCGAGCTTTGGAGTTTGGAACTATGCAATATTGTGGCATGCATAGTTCATATCCATAAAGACCACTATTGTAATTTTGAACATAGAGTACTAGAAATGGCGATTCTCCCCTTTGCAAGCCTTAACCGTAGCTTTCGGACAAGGTAGTCTAGATTGATATGCATGCCCTTGTAGTTCTCATGATGTTAGCATTACCTTGGGATTGTTTTTTTATCCAATCAAACCTGGATGGGTGATCAAGGTCCAACACCACACGCGAATGTGATGAATGGGAAAAAACTAATGGACATGTTCAACATTGTTATACTAAAAGTCTTAAAGGATTGAATAACCCTTCTAACTCATTTGTTGGCATTTATATATATTCGGGAAATAGATGCTCCGGTGTTTGATTTAAATGTTTCGTTAGATCATTCGGTTGAGGATCATAACTTTTTTGAATGAAAACAGATGGTGCCAAAATGCATAAATAACCATGAGAACATGTGGCTAGTATATCCTATACTCATAAACAATCTCTTCTATACAATGTAAACAAATTATCCACGAAAATACACGTTGACTCGAGAGTGCTACTAGTACTTTTTGTGGCAATCAACTACACTACATTTCATAAGTTTATCCGTTATGCCCAAATTATGTGTTAGGTATTAAATTAAAATCATAATGTTGATTGAGGTTTCGTATAGACTTTTTTTTCTACGACAACTAGATTGAGAAAACTGCTTGGATTACATCCATATTCCATTGGTGCACATAACTTTCAACAACTAAAATACAACCCTCAACTTACTATTACACATATGCATGATGACGCAAAACGAAACACTTAACAAGATTTGAATCGTCTTCATCGACCCATATGTGCCTTTTAGCAATAAATATCAAATCTTGTCTCTAAGTGACATCCATTCAAAGGTATCATGTGATTATACCATCATTAACTCCCTTTTTAACCATCCAAAGTGTATTATATATGTCTTAGAATAAAAGGAGATGAAGTGGTTAATAATAAGATGTGAGTCGTTTTTAAAATTGTGATTTTAGACGTGTCATGGTTTATTTATCCTACATATAGAGGCAAGGTGACTTCATGGGTTATAAAGTGAAGACATTTATAAATGATAACACAGGATGGTGTGGGTTGAGCACATAGCGAACTATTCTTTCGCCTTTTACTAAAGAATACCGCGTTCTCCTCTTACCTCAAACGCCCTAACCCTACTTTCTAGGAGGGAGGCTCTAATCTGAGTTTTCCAATGTACAATAATATGAAACCAAATGGAAATCCCGTCCCCTCCAACTCTTTTGTATTTTAGTCACTCTTTCACTTTAAAGTGGTGTGCTTGTCCATAACCATGTGCAACTTAGTAACAAACCAAACAAAGGTTCATATGGGTATATACATTGGCTTGCCAAACAAAGGTTTGTGTCGGTATATACATTGGATTGCCAAACAAAGGTTTATATAGGTATATATAGGTATATACATTGGCTTGCTATGATTATTTGCTTGTTATGTTGCCTCAATAGGGGTTCCCTTTATTTCTTAAAGTTTCATTAAAACTTTCCTTTTTCTTGTTAGGTTGCTCGCTACCCATATTACAATGATGGCCTTTTGGTCATTGAGTACTGAGTAAAACCCGATGACAGAATGTAGGACATCAAAATATATAGACATTTCAGCTAACATTTTTGTAGTCATGAGTAATTCCTGAAGTAGTATAGGTTGCAATTGGTTTATGAAAAATAGCAAACAAGATTTAGCAAAGTATTCACATACATGTGCAATAATATTTTATACTAATAAATGTTCCTATTTTAGAAGAACTTAGTAAAAGAAACACCGATGGAACCACCATCCTTAACACAAGAGAACGTGAAACAAAAACAAATGATACGGCCCGAAGATCATGTTCTTTACCAGACTTTGTGTTTATACAAAGCCATGATGTGTATTTTGAGTTCATGTATGAGATATAATCTTTAGTTTGATAGCTTTGTTTACAATTCTTGGATATTGGCACTTGAACATCTTTCATTGGTATGTATGATGTGTCATCTCCACATGATAGTATTGACAATTGGATTGTTTTCTGTAATGTATGACAACAATACTTAAGTTTTAAATGAAAGTTTTAGGCTACTTTGGCTTTACTAATTCTTGTTTTACAAGACGTTTTTCATTCTTTATTAATTTGTTTTGTATAAAGACAGATGCCATGGGTGTTGTTTCGGTGGTAGGTTTGTGTATAAATGAGAATTTGTTCTTGTTGTATTTTGCATATGAAAAGCTCAATGTCTTGTGTACTTGATGTTCTCATTGTTTTTGTGAATGACCTCTAGATTGGTCATTTTTGAACTTGTTCTCATTCTAACTAGCCTCAACACATGATAATTGGGAGAACATTGTGGACATCAATTCTCTTATGTGTGATGCAACAATGTTATTTATTAGAGGCATGGATAACAACCATGGGTGTAATGTCTGATTACCCCTCACATGCCACCTATCACTTCGTAACACAAACACAATGCACTAATAGCTCCACGTCTCAAAGAACCACAAAATTGCAAAGAATCTACTGTGTCATCGTAACACCCTCAAGTTCACATAAAAGAACGAGAAAACAACTTTTCACATAACAAGCAAATAGCCTTGTCGTTACGGCCAGCGGTTTGTGTTATTAGAGAGAGTAATCATCAAGATATGTCTTCTCTTTGTAAGGTGGTCGTTCTTGTTACAAATGGAGTGTGCAAGAACACACAAAAAATTAGACATATACCGTCAATTGTCTACTGTCTCTAAACATCTACTTATGATTGTGTGCCATCCAACTTGGATCAACAACACATCAAACACCAAGTAGCATCACCTCACATCCCTGTGAAAGATAAGAATATATTGTGCCATCCATTGTGTCATCCTATATAAATTTTGATAAAACGATTGCATTATGCATGAGCACATACTAAATGACTTGTTTAATCCATGACGTTATCCACATTCTACTTACTAAACTACTTAAGTTTACACCATACATTATATCATATCCCAGGTTTAAATAGTGCTGACATTTCTTTAATTTCATTTTATGATGGGAAGCTCAATGGAGAGCCTCCCTCCCAAAAATTAGGGTTAGGGCGTTTAAGGAAGGAGGAGCACACGGTATTCTTTAGTAAAAGGCGAAAGAATAGTTCGCTATGTGCTCAACCCACGCCATCCCAATGAGGGATAGAGTTAGTAGATGTCTTAATTTATAGGTCTTGGAGTCACTTTGCCTTTCTATGTGGGATGCATACCACAACTTCAATCACTGCCTTGTTGCGCTATTCTCCATTAAACGATTGTATTATCTTTTTCGATGCAAAATTATGATCCTTTCTAATGTTTCACTATTCTACGATTGTGTTGGTTTTTATTATGTTGCTTTTCACCTCATTTGTCTGTCCAAAATGATCTTTGCAAGCTCTCGTGTCAACATTCAAATGTAAATATAGATGAGTGTGTGTAAAAGTATGTGCAAAAGAATCTTCGAAATCCATAGTTTGTTGCCGCTTATCTTCAAAATATATATTGTCTATCATATCTACAACATTCCCTATGACACTTTATTACTTAAGGAATTAGGTTCATTACAAGCAAAATATCATTGATCTACTAGATAGCCTTTATCGTGAAGGATGATGTAAGATTAAGCTCTTAATGACGACACAAAAAAGGAGCTACTTGGAAATAATCCGATGAAAAGACATTTGGGATGAACTTCCATTGAAAAGGGAAGAAGGCAACCAAGCTTTCCCTAAAAGTAATTGTAAATCTCCCAAAATTCTAACGTCCAAAGAGCATCCAGACATTCCTATGTAGTGATCCTTGCTCAAACATCCCACTCTTGCCCTTATGTGTTTACTTCACGCTTCATCCCACACATTCCGTGTAAAACTATATAATGGGTCGGGTAACACAACAATAAGTATTTAGCTCCTACACCCCATCACAAGGGTGAGAAGTGTCTTGTGTCCTTGTCCTTGCTATAAAATGGAATGATGTTGATACTCTCTCGTGGACAATCTTTTTTAGGATCAAAATTTGAATTGCTTTTGTATGCTTCATGACTCAAATCGGCAATAATTGCATGTGTAGGGAGCTTTTTAGTGAAGAAAACATTGCATCTCTTATGGTAGTTCATGTAACATTTTTTGTGTGGATGATGTTAGCCCTTAAGCAAGTTACTTTCCAAACAACGTGATAGTATTCTTTGATCTCGATTGTTGTTACAACTATTGATGTCGGTGTACGGAGAATCCGTTCACTGTCCGTCAGACTAGCCTTGCATGAGTACACCAAACCTAGGCCCAAGCCCCAAGCTTAGCTTCCAAACACATGAATTCAATAGGAATCCGCACCGATTCAATTTTGGCTTAACCGAGTTGGCATTGTCCAACCCAAACCAGTTAAGCCTTAACTAGTTTGGTGGAGTTCAAACTTGAACAAAACCAAACCCTCGCCATTACTTCCGTGATGTCTTCCTCTTCCATCCTCTTTTCTCCCTTGCCGCCTCTTCACGTCGGATTCACCAAAGATGTCGCGTTATTACACGCACGCGTGTAGAATGAGGCGGGACCGCGGGGGTCATGGACGAGGGAGTAGATGGGGAAGACGGGTATGAGCGAGGTGGAGGAGATTAACGCGGTAGAGGAGATAGATTGAGACAAGGTTTATGAAGTTAATTATATTATGGGCATGAAAGCCACGATAGGATTACGATCACGACCGTGTAGGCCGGACTCGAAACATAAGTAGTAGAGAAGCTGGACGCGAAGGCCAAGAAATGCATCTTGGTTGGATAATCGAACGAGCAGAAGGGTTATAAGTGTTATAACCCTCGCACCAAACAAGCGCGCGTGAGCCGCGACGTTGTGTTTGATGAGTCCGCGTCCTGGTACTTGCCTCCGACTCCGAACCCCGACTCCAATCCGAGCTCTGACGATGAGGTCAGCGAGGCCGAGATGCCTCCGGATGAGCCCGAAATCGAGACCCACGAGGAGAGTCCGATTTCACTTCGGTTAAGTGGACCGAATGGTCGACTGAGTCGGTACGACCAGTCTGATGAAGAGCCGGCGAGTAGTGGAGACTCGGCCGTGCATTCCCCGCGTAGGAAGCCGAGGAGACGGCTTACGCGCAA
>ERZ1034377.217-NODE-217-length-14444-cov-72.925941_pt1 | contig 14444 bp, 12 predicted proteins | sample MGYA00520584_ERZ1034377 | MGnify/ENA primary metagenome ERZ1034377 (study PRJEB33736, sample SAMEA104288464) | Azolla filiculoides | biome: Urban; feature: water surface; material: ditch water | place: Netherlands | collected 2014 ... | reverse complement strand
GGTGGTTTGGATCATGTTATGGTCTCTAAATCTCTACTGACTTTGAGTTTCTCTATTTCTTTTTCCAGTTCTACTACCCTATTTGTTAGGTCCTCTATACTTTTCTCCTGGTCAATAATGATTTCTACCAGTTGCTCTATTGCCAACTGCTTCAATATCTCTCTGTCTAGTTTTGCTCCCAGCTTCTTTTCCATAACTGCTATATTCTGCCTCACCTATCACACTTGTCAATACCCCACCACCTCAATCCTTGCTTTTTCTTAATTACTCGTGAACAAATATTTTAAAAGTTTTATGTTTGCTTATATTGATTTACTTATTCAAGAAATTTAAAGAAATTTAAACTTTCTCATCTTCCTTAGATTAAACCTACAAGCTGGCATTTTCAGGACTGTATTTTTGGTAAGTATTAGGCTAATAAGCTTGTAGTAAATGCTACTTTAGTGTATCATAATTGGTTGTTTGTGAAATAAACCTTGTTCGGGACTTTCACCCAATTTTTAATTGAGCCAGAAGTTCTCTGTACATTTCATCTATTTTCTTACCCAGGTGAAAAAATGCCATTGTTTTTAAAGCTGATTGATTATCTATTAGCAGCTGTTTTTATCAGTGCGGCAATCATCATTTATTTCGCTTCTAGTAATCAACAGCATGTAATAGTTGGAGCAGGAGCTTTAGCTGTTGCAATTTTTTCGTTTCTACTCAACAGAAGCTCAGTTAATAATGCTCGTAAAGATGCACAACAGGCTGAACTACAACAAAAGGCTGAAATTTACACTTCATTGTTAACTCATAGTAATTCCTTAGAAAACAATAGACCTCTTGCAAAATTAATTTTAGTTATAATGGGGGGTTATCTTTATTTTAGCCAAAAGTTAGAGTTACACGGTTATGTTTGAATTAGGGAGCGCAAAGAACACCAAAAATACATAATATCTAAAATTCTCTATCATACCACATAAACAATTTTGCAAGAGGTCTAATGGAGTTGTTCCGGCTAGAGCCAAAGCTTTGGAATATTGTCAAGATTTGATTAATGCTTATTAATGCTTACAAAAGCACTAGAAATTAGGCAAGAAATCTTTACTATGTCTTGCAGATTTCTACCGTTATTTTGTCAGGTATAACACCAATTAATTTATTGTTAGTATTGGTAGATAAATTAGAAGTAGGACAAGCTTGGCTGAGGTGGCTATCGGTAATTTGTCCGGCTCTTGCTTCTATCATCGCTAGTATTGTCACTTCTTTTCCTTTCCAAAAAAATGCCGTTGCAGCTAACACAACTGTTGAGTTGTTAGAAGCAGAATAAGAGAAATTTATCTTGGGAATTACTCCAGCCTACCGTTGTTATGATGTTTCTGGAGAAGCTGAACAACAACAAAGAGTAAGTCAAGCAGTAGTTTATTAACCAAGTCAATAGGATTTACCTACAATAAGTTCAACAAGCAACTGAACAACAGGATAAGAAAAAAGAGATAAATACAACCTAAGAATCTAGTGCTGATAAATCCAGAACCGAATGCTCTTCTGAATTCAGTTATCACTTATTATTCTTTCCTTGCTCCTCTAACGTTTATTCAATTATTTACAGAGCCACTTTCCACAATCCTAAAAATCATTTTTTCCAATGTTCTCAACAAATCTTGTTCATTATAAGGTTTAGAAAAATAAGCTCTTGCTCCTAATTGCATTGCTAGTTGACGATGTTTATTACTACTACGAGAAGTCAACATAGCAACAGGAATATTCCTTAAAATATCATTAGATTTAACTCGTTCTAAAAAACTATAGCCATCAAGACGTGGCATTTCAATATCACAGATTACAGCTTGAACTTTTAAACCACTTTCTAACTTTTCCCAAGCATCTTGACCATCTTTAGCCTGTTCAACTTGATACCCTCCTTTTTCGAGAGTTAAAGCTAAATAACGTCGGACATTAATTGAGTCATCGACGATTAAAATCATGCCTTTTTGGTGAGTAGGGCTAGTAATGGGTTTATGCTTTTGTGGTTTGAGAAAAGCTGTTTTTAATTTAGTTGCAGGTGATTTATTACTTAACTGACTACTTCTATGGGGGCGTTGATTGTTAGTAATCCAAGATACTAATTCATTAGTGTTTATTAATGGTACTACCCGACCATCACCGAGCATTGTACAGTTACTAAAACCATCAGGTAAAGGGATTTTTCCCTCAACTTGACGAATGGCCACTTCTTGCTCACCCCAACAGCGATCTATTTGTACAGCTACGGGTTGATGATCATTTTTGATAATTAACACACTGCTGGCATTAATTCCCGTAGGACTTTCTAATTCTAAATTATTGTAGTGGGAACAGTTAAAATCAAAGTAATTCCCAAGTCGCATTAAAGGTAGCATGGTATCTTGCCATTTGAGAAACTCCCCACCATCCATAGCGAAAACCTGATCACTTCCTAGTAAAAAGATTTCTGCAACTAGATCTGTAGGAAATGCCAAAATCATGCGGTGATTTAAACCGCTACCTGTTTCACTTTCTACTAACAAAACTCGCGCTACAGACAGTGTAAATGGGACTGATAAAGTAAAAGTTGTACCAATTCCTGGCTGTGTATCAACTTTAATATCGCCCCGGACGAGTTGTAGGTTATTACGAACTACATCCATTCCCACACCACGACCAGATAAAGCCGTAACTTTATCAGAGGTGGTAAACCCAGGTTCAAAAATCAGTGATAATAGTTCTTCTTCACTAGCTGCAGCTATTAATGCTGTATCCAAACCCATAGCTATAGCACGTTGGCGGATTTTTTCTAGAGAAATACCTCTACCATCATCAGTGATAGCTATGATGGTGCGATCGCTCCGATGATATCCTTTAATTTCAATCAATCCTTGTTCAGGTTTCCCTTGAGCATGACGGGTAGCATGATCTTCAATTCCATGATCAAAAGCATTACGTAATAAATGCATTAAAGGCTCATTCAAAGCCTCTAAGATGCTGCGTTCAATTAATGTTTTACCACCTTCAATTTTTAATTGAACATTTTTATCATACTCAATATTTAAATCGCGGATAGCTCTGGGAAATCTTTCTACCAAATCAGATAAAGGACGCATCCGCACCTGTGTCAACTTTCTCTGCACTTGCTTAGAAGTTTTATTTAACTTCCGCGCAATTTGATCTGTATCATCCACACTAAGTTGAATATCACTGGCAACTTCTGCTACCTGTACAATAGTTTCCATCAACTCCTGAGATAGCAGGTTTAATTTTTGATAGCGATCTATTTCTAAACTAATTACCTCAGAGTCTGTAACCTGCTCATCTGGTGTTAATACTCCAGAAGACATAGTTTGGTGAAAAAGTTTTTGATATGCTGAACACACTTCTCGATGCTCCTGGTCAAGAGTTTGCACTCTTTGGCTCAGTCCTAAAACTAGTTTACGTAATCTTTCTAATTGAGAATTTAAGCCATTACGTTGAATAATTATTTCCCCAAATAAATCATTAATTTCCTCTAATTGCTTACTGGGAACTCTAACTGTATTTTCATGATTTTCTTTATCTTTAGAAACACCAATAATTTCTCCTTTACGTTCAATATGTTTATAATCTAAAGAAGGAATCTCTGGTGGTAACTCTATTTCTAAAGACTCAAAATCAGGAACTTGCTTTTCAGCTACCAAGGTATCTTCTTGATTGATAGCTATTGGGGGAATATTGATTTGCTGAGGAGTGAGGTTAATAACTACTTCACCTAATTTAATTTCTGTAGGTAATCTATCCCTTTGATTTGTCAGGACTAAAGCTTGCGATCGCCTCCAAGCTTGCAATGCTAATTGACTAATTTCTAAATAACGATCAGGCTGACTTTCTAAATAGTGATTAACTGATTTACAAAGCCGGACAAAAGCATGTACCTGAAGCATTTCTCCTAACCCACCCAACTCGGAAGCCATCACATCTACTGCTGTTTTTAAATCATTTGTTGGATGACTTTCTAATAAAGATTCTAAATGTTGTAAACATTCTTCCACCTCAGTTTCAAACAGCAAAGGAACAATTTCTTGCCCATCTTCCGGTGATAGCATTGTGGTGACATCCTCTGGAGAAGGATCACCCAAACGCTGATGCAGTTCATCAAAAATGGGATAACAAAAAGTTTTTAACCACTTATCATCTAGAGATTTTTTCTCTGATAACAAATCCACAATTTGCCTTAACCAGTCAACTCCAGATAACAATAGACTCTGCAAATGAGTATCAATCTCTAGAGATTTATTGCGAGTTTTTAAAACTTTAAAAGAATCTTCTAAACGATGCGCCAAATTACTCAATACTTTAAAACCCATCATCGCTGCACCACCCTTAATAGAATGGGCAGTTCGCATGGCTGCATTAATTTTCTCTAATTCGATATGTTTACTCGTATCAATTTCCAACAAGATAGTTTCTAAAGTATTCAAATAATCGGTTGCTTCTTCCAGAAATTGCATCTGGATTTCCAATTCTTTATCACTAGTCATAAATCATCAGTCCTCATTAGTTGTTAGTCCCTAATTATTAGCCAGAAATAAACTTCAAAGATGAGAGATGCAAAATGAAAAACATAGGTGTATTAACACCTTTGGTGAGTTAAGTTGGTGAGTTCAGTTGTGAAAATTAAAAGCTAGATATAATATATTAATCAATTGATTTTGAAAGTTTCTACGTTGTTTTTTAATTGCTGGGAAATAGCCGCAGTTTTTTGTAAAGATTCAGAAATTTGGAGAGAAGAATCTTTAGTAAGTTGAGAAATAGCAGCAATATCTTGCATCAATTTGCTAATAAGTTGGGATGTTTCTAGCTGAGAACTAGAAGCAGTAGCAATTGAATTTAGCAAAGTATCTATTTGCTGGGAAATATCTAAAATATCATTTAAACTCTGCTTGGCATGTGCAAAAATCTGCGTGCTTTTAACTACCTGATTATTTCCCACTTCCATTGCTTGTACAACTTCATTTGTATCTCGTTTAATTTTTTCAATAATTTGCTCAATTTCTTGGGTAGCAGCCGCACTACGAGCCGCTAACTCTCCTACTTCTTCAGCAACGACAGCAAAACCTTGACCTTCTTCTCCTGCACGGGCTGCTTCAATTCCCGCATTAATTGCTAACAAATTAGTTTGCATGGCAATTTGATTAATTAAAGACACCACGCAGGAAATTTGTTGAGAAGATTCACCCAAGTACCTGACTTTTTTAGCCGTTTCACCCGCAGTTTCCTGTAAAGACAGAACATTCTGCACTGTCAAATCCATCACTTTTTCACTCTCAGCAGCAGTTTGATGAGCATGATGAGCGAGCGCACTAACCTTTTGAGCGCTAGCCGCTAAAACTTGCATGGAATTGGTCATTTGCTCAATCCTTGTTAAGGAGCAATTTATATTTTCAACTTGTGTAGTTGCTTCCTGTGCTAAGTAATTGAAATAATCTTGATTTGAATCAAGGGATGTATTCACTTGACAAGTAGTTTGTTGAACTCGGATAACTATATTGCGGAGATTTTCTACTATTGAGTTAAAAATATTGGCAATATTACCAACTTCACCATCTATCACATCAGCGTGTACAGTTAAATTTCCCTGAGCAGCAGTTTCTATCTGGTTGATTAACTTCAGAAGTTGCAGACGTAAAGTATCTTTTTCTTGCCATTCTTGTTCAAATGTAGATTCTTGATGAGCCTGAATATGCCATTCTTTAAGCGCAGGGGGTAATTCTTCATTTTTTCGCTCGCTCAGGGGAATATTAGTTTCTTCATTGGCTAGAGTTTCTATCCGTGCAGATTCAGAGTGATTTTGCTTTGTTAACAGCTTGATCAATCCAGCTGCAAGCAATGTCATTAATAAGGCTGTTATGGCTGTTATCTGAGCAGTTGCTATCAGAAATTGTCTTTGTGGATATAGAGTGCTCGCTGCATCTTTAGCTAAAATTAATTGCCAGTTTAAATCTGGTAAACCTTCAATTTTTTTAAATGGCACATAACTGACTAGCTGTAATGGTTGATTAATTGTTTCCACTTGTGTAAACTCACCACCATTTCGTTTGTTTAGGAATTTAGACAAACCAGGATATATTACAGTAGCTTCTTGTCCTAATAAATCTTGCTTGGGACTAAAAATAAATTTCCCTGAATCATCTAGCAAATAATAGTCATCACTATTAGGGAAATAATTTTTTATTTCCGCTGCTAACAGATCTATCGGTATCCGAGTTCGCGCTACAGCAATAGTTCTTTGGGTTACAATATCTTTCACAGGTGCGGCAATATATATCACCACCTTGTTGTTTTTTAATGTTTCTGGTTGACTAATAACTAGAGCATTATTTCGCAGAACTTCTTGAAAGTATTTCCGGCTTTTTTCTTGTCCACTAGTTCCACCCCTAGACTGTATCATTACTCTGCCATTAAGATCAAAAACTGCCAGATGATCATAAATTTTATAGGTATCAATAAAACGATTTAATATAGCCTGCTTTTCAGTAAAACTGCTAATCTTACCAACTTCTTGATTTGTCAGGAATGGTAGATGTGAGATAATTTGAATATCTCCATATTTCGAGAAGATAAAACGGTTAATAATATCACTTAAACTAGTTACTTCTGCTTCCTGAGTTCTCACAATTTGCTTACTAATAGATTTACTGCTAAAGCTATAAGCCATAAAGCCAATTCCCAATACAGGCAATGTACCTATAGTAATAGCGAAAATTACTTCTTTTGCATTAAGTTTAAATTTCTGTAAATGTCTAACTACATAATTTCTATGATTATCATCAGTAATTGTGATATCAGGTTGATTGATAATTTCTCCTTTATTTTCATTAACTTTCGATGATGCCAGCAAAGATGCTGTATTTTGAGCATTACCAGTTTGAGCAGTATCAGTTTTATTAAACATAAATTAATTCCCCCTGAATCCATTTAATAATATGAGTAAAACCTGATTTCTATAAACTTCATCACTTACAGTGTATTCTAATTTGTAGAAAGTACAAAATAAGATTGATAAAGCGATACACCAACATATTTCAACGAGTAGAATACACTGCTAAACCTTACTGCTACTGTAATCAGTGCAAGAATTAGCATAATTTACAATATTCTGTGCATCTAAAACTAGCAATGTTTCTTCCTTTTGTTCGACACAACCACATAAATAAGGTACTAAACTAGCTGCGACTTGTCCGATAGGAGAATGAATATCATCTGCTATCAATTTAATCGTACCTTTAATCTCCTGCACAACTAAACCTAAAACCATTGATTCCACGTTGACGACAATAATATTGTACTGCTGAAGAGGATAATCTACTCCTTCTAAATTGAACATCTTTGGCAGATCAATTACCCAAATAATTCGACTACGCCAATTCATTAATCCTAATATAAAAGCGGGCATATTAGGTATAGCTGTTACTGATGTAACAGGTACAATAATCGCTTCTTGAGTGTGATGAATTGATAAAACAGCTGTAGTTTGTTGATTGAGTTGAAACTTCAGATAGCTATCTGGTAAAGACTTTTGGCTGGGTTGATAATAAAGGGTTACTTTTGGATTTGTCATTGCTTAAAGAGCTTATACCAATTTTTAACAAATATTTGGGTTTGATTGTTAGTAATTACTAAATTAACCAATGTGCTTAGCCACCACTTTTAGCAAATCTGCTCTTGTGAAAGGCTTAGTCAAATATCCTGATGACCTAACAATTTTAGCTTTGGCTTTATCAATAAACCCCGTTCTACCAGTCACCATAATAATCGGTGTATTTTTAAATAACGAATGTCTCCTTAATAATGAACATAGTTCATAACCATCTAAATTAGGCATTTCCACATCCAGCAAAATCAAATCTGGTTTGCTTCTGATAATTTGCATTAAAGCTTTCACTGGCTCATTAATCATCACCACTGAAAATGTTTCCTCATCTAAAAAATGTTGGATAGAATTCAACACTGCTTGACTATCATCAATACAGGCAATTGTATAAAACTCCTTACTCAGAGAATACTGGTTATTTTTATGATTTATCTGTTTGGCAGGTGAGATTGTTCTTGATTTCGAATATTGTTCTCCCAGTTGGTTTTCAGTTTGTGTTTGAGGTTGAGAATTATTATTAGATGCAATTCCCGGCTTACTATTTTCCCGATAGTTTAATTGTTTTTGACAATGTTCAACAATTGATTGCAAATCTAAATGACAGAACTTTGGTAGTTCATGTAAATCATGAGCAGCATTAAGTTGATAATTACCTTCTTTTAAACAAATAAATGACTCTAGCACTTCTTTTGCTAATTCTTCTATCAGCATTCCCGCTTGTGCACGAGTAATGTACTCTTGCTTTACTAGCCAGCAGATAGCATAATAATCAGCATTTGCTATCAACTGATTATTATTGTTTGCTTCTGACATCAATCCCATCTCTGCATAAGCCGCATGATTAAAAGCGGGTATTTGCTGGTTTAACCGTTGGAAGTGACTTTCAAGACGTTCAAAAACCTTATCTGAATAAGTAGCGTAAGTTAGTTTACCTTCTTCTAAATAGATTGACCAAGAAACAAGATTAGTGAATACACTTAAGTCTCCTGTAACTTTCCTAGTGCTTAATTGTGCTAGAAGAGAGAGGGGATGTAGTTTGTGAAACAACTTGTAGCTACTTAGAGGAATTGTCATCATTTTGCTTTTTCTTTAGCTAGATTCAATACTTATGATTCTAATTGGCTTATAGCAGTTCTATTTGGTTTGTAAAGGATAAGTCTATCCATCGAGGTAACAAGTAAGCTGCTAGTCCCTTCCCACTAAAAGAATAAGGTCATAGTAATAGGGTAGAGGGATAATGCTTCTGTGTAAGGTGGAATCCCACACCCCTAATTTCATACTGGGAAGGAAGTAATAGATAACAGATGTGGTAACAAAAGATTTCAATTTGCATAGCAGATGGGTAATACTTAAAATCAAGTATAAAGCCTCAAATACTTTGTACTCCTAAATACAAAGTCTGATTTTATCGCTTATAGTAAAACTTAACGATAGCAGTGTTAGTTAAAGATTACCAAATATTAGCCAATTTGTAGATTTTCAATAACTTATTACTGATATTGCGATTATCCGACATCTTTAGGAAATCACACAAAAAGTCTCAACCCCAGATAATAGAAGGCAAAACGCACAAGACAGAAGGCAAGATACAAAAGGTAATAAGCATGAAGTAATATATTACGGGAGCAAGGCGATTTTGTGAGGTGTGGCAAAAAGTAAGTGTGCGATCACTAAACCCAAAATAGGTATCGATAAAAATGATTGACCGTACAATTAAGATATTGTATATATACAAGTTGTCAATTGAAGAATGAAAGGCAACAGTAAATTTTGCTTAAAAGACAATGGGGAAATTATGTTAAATCTTTGTTGTCAATGGATAGCTGGAAGTTGGCATAATTTCTGTAATTCCATTTTTACCTCTTTTATCCATGTTCAAACTGTCTAATATTTTAGACCTATCAATACCTGCTTATTTGCCTACTGACCTAAGCAGCTTATTCCCACCAGCCAAAAATTATGGAATGCAAGTCTTCTTAGGATATTTTGAGAAGATACTTTGTCTTGGAATTTTATTTGTTTGATGTGATTTGTTTTACTTTAATTCCAGAAAAATATTTTATTTTAGCGATGTCTCTGGTTGGCGTAGCTAAAAGCACACTTTTCGCCCTACCTCAGAAAATTGCGTTGCTCCCTATATTACTCTCTCCTTTGTCCCGAAACTCAATGTTAATAAAAGTATTATCGCGTGTTGGGTTGGGATTCCTTTAAACAAAGTCAATAATATTTATGATTGATAGCAGCAAAAATTTGTATGGGAAAACCTGACTTCCTCTATTGAGCAGCGAGATAAAGAAAAAACTGATGATCCATGCTTCAGGATTTCGATCAAGGAAAAATATATTTAATATTTTAATATATTTAACTTATCAATTTTTAATATATTTAACTGATAAATGCGGATGAAAGGACTTGAACCTTCACTCCTCTCGGAACTAGAACCTAAATCTAGCGCGTCTGCCAATTCCGCCACATCCGCATCGGTATTTCATAATAGCATAACACATTATGGATGGCAAGAGGTAATACCAATTCAAAATTCAACATTACATACGCTGGTGATTGGTAGTTGGGAAAAAGACCACAGGGAAAAGTAAACCTTGATAACTGATAACTGATCCTATATCACAGCTACACGGGGTAAACGATGCTTGAAGGCACAGAGAATTTCCCAGGAAATGGTGTTTAATTGATTTGCCCAATCATCTGCGGATATTTGTTCTTGTCCCTGTTCTCCTAGTAGGGTGACTATTTCCCCTTCTTGCAAATCGGGTATAGAACTAACATCTAGCATGATTTGATCCATTGTAATGGTGCCTATTTGGTGCACACGCTGTCCACGGAGTAAAACTTGCATTTGGTTGGAAAGACTGCGGGGAACTCCATCGGCATAACCAATCCCGACAACAGCAATACGCATTTCTCTGGGTGCGATAAACTGATGACCATAGCTGACACCGGTTCCTGCGGCAATAGTTTTAACGTGGGTAACTCGTGCTTTGAGTTGTAAAACGGGTTGCAGTTTGATTTTATTTTCTAGGTGGGTAGCAGGATAAAGTCCGTAAATGGCTAAACCTGCACGTACCATGTCATAGTGCAGTTTTGGATCTGCTAGGGTAGCGGCTGAGTTGGCTAAATGCAAGCTGGGAATTTTGATGCCTCTGGCTTTGATTTGTGCGATTGCCTGTTCAAATCTGTTATGCTGCTGCTGCATGATTGCCGGATCAGGACTATCTGCTGTAGCTAGGTGAGAATAAACACTAGCAATATCAAGATGGGGTAATCCCTGTACTAACTGGACAAAATCACCGGCTTCTTGCCAATTTGTGCCTAATCTGGACATTCCCGTATCTAATTTGATGTGTACAGGGATGGGAGAATTATAATTAATAGCTTCAAGAGTGTTAGAAACTTCTAAAGCCTGTTTCGGGCTGCATAGTGTCGGCTGAAGTTTCCACTGAGCGATGGCATGAATTTGTTCTAGTGTATGAGTTGCTCCTAAAATTAAAATTGGAGCTTTTATACCACCTTCCCGTAATTGAATCCCTTCAGGAACTGTAGCCACTCCCAAGCAACTCGCACCAGCTTCCAAAACCGTTTTAGCAACTGTTACCGACCCATGTCCATAGGCATCAGCTTTTACTACTGCCATTAACTGGGTACGTGATGATAAAAATATTACTAACTGCTTAACATTATAGGACAACGCACCCAAATCAATTTCTACCCAAGCTCGCTGCGAAAACCAAGCATAGGTATCACGTTCTTGACTATCAGCAAAACTAGGGGTTTGCTTGCTACTGAACATTTCTCTTCACTCCTATCACACCACTGCAAAGGTTCCAGACTATCTGATGATTCTGATTGCCCCGCTCAAGGCCATATCAATTTAATCAGGAAAGTTTACCGCTTATCCGGGAGTTTGTACAAGTATCAGTTATTCAGTTATCAGTTATCAGTTATCAGTTATCAGTGGCTATTCTTCTCTAATTCCCCTACACCTTACACCTTTACCGCTCTTCTTCCTGCTACCAAATTATTTAATAAGTATAAATTATTCTCATCTCCCCAGGAAGGTATATCTGTGTTAAAATATTCAAAACTAATACCTTGAGCTAATATCAATGGGGAAGGTTTTAGTCCTGAACGCCTCTTACGAACCGCTCAACATTACGAGTTGGCGACGTGCCATAGTTTTGTTGATTAAAGGCAAGGCAGAGCACGTAGAACATAACGGTAAATTTATCTACTCGGATTTTCCACTGCCAACCGTAATTCGGTTGCGCCATTACGTGCGTGTTCCCTATAAAGAAATCCCTTTGACGCGCCGGAATATATTGCATCGTGATGGACATACTTGTCAATACTGTAGTTATACAGGAGACCAGTTGACCTTAGATCATGTAATGCCGCGATCGCGCGGAGGGGGTGACACCTGGGAAAACATTGTTACTGCCTGTGTACCCTGCAACGTCAAAAAAGGCTGTCGTACACCTCAAGAAGCCCGGATGCCTTTGCGCCATCCACCTCGTCAACCTTACAGTAGCCTCTACTTTGAGGTGACTAAACATCTGAAGAGTGGACTTCACCAAGAGTGGCAAAAATATGTAATAGGACTTTGACATTATACAGAGTCAATGAGTCAAGGAGGGAGACAAGTTCTCACCTGTATATATTATTGCTCTTTGACTATTGTCAGGACACTTTACCACAAGTAGACGGCTTAGTTTGACATTCCTTGGTGTTTTTTTGCGGCTGAAGGGGCAAATTCCTAAAAGCTAGAGGAATGTTCTGCCTAAATCCAGGACAGCTAATAACACACAGAATGACTATTCTAACTCATAAAAATCAGGTATATATCGTTATACCTCTGACTTTTTAGCAGAAATAAATATTTTTGTCAAAATCAGGTTTTCACAAAAATTGCATACGTTGTTGATTCCAGAATCAATATTCAATCCAGACAGATGTAATAAGTTCTTGACCAATACTATTGACAAAAAATAGACCAAGGTATGCAGTGCAAAGATAGTTGATTTCTGTCAAGATCATAATGTGTGGCTAAACCAGTGATGCAATGATTGGAGTATCTCGGAAGGCATACACAAGCCACCGCGCTGAACACCAAATGCCCTATGTATTTGAATTCTCCTGTTACTCAATTTGAGAGTTTTTCATTGACCACAGAACCGAACCCGGAGGAAGTTGAGATAGATAAAGAATCTTCTTATGAACTTCCACCCCTTACCCGTCCTTCTTTACCACCATCGAATAATGGTGATGGAGGTATCTATTTAGCTCAACGTGGTAATTCTCTAGCACTTCAAAAATCAGATGAACTGCAGAAAACCCTGCTTGGACACAGACATGAGCGTCATTTAGTGATTTTGCAAGATTTCCCTGATCCTGATGCTCTTTCTTGTGCTTGGGCTTACCAATTAATTGCTCAACAGTATGATATCAAATGTGAAATCATTTATGCTGGGACATTAAGCCACCAAGAGAATATTGCCTTGGTTAAGTTGACTACTTTACCTGCTCAACGGTGGACAATGCAAACCCTGAAAAATAAAGATTTATCATCTTATCAAGGGTTCGTACTAATTGATAACCAGGGAACCACATCTCAGCTGTTATCAGCAGTACAACAGGCAGGACTTCCCCTGGTGGTGCTGGTCGATCATCATAGCTTGCAGGGAGAACTGAAGGCCGAGTTTGTCGATGTTCGTCCTTATGTGCGTGCAACTGCAACTATCTTCACTCAGTATTTACAAGCGGGTTTGCTGGGATTAGATAGTAGTATTAGCCAGCACGTTAAATGTGCAACTGCTTTGATGCATGGTTTACGCTCAGATACCAATAGGTTGATGCAAGCGCAGGAAGAAGATTTTATGGCTGCTGCCTATCTGAGCAGATTTTATGATGCTCAGTTACTGAATGCCATTTTACAGGCAAATCGTTCCAAGCGGGTCATGGATGTGATCGAGCGATCGCTCAAAAATCGCATTGTCCAAAATAACTTTTCCATAGCTGGGGTTGGTTATTTACGCTACGACGACCGGGATGCTATTCCTCAAGCGGCTGATTTTCTAGTGACAGAAGAAAACGTTCATACCGCAGTAGTTTATGGAATTGTTCATGATGAAGATGATGAATTAGAAGTAGTCATAGGTTCCCTAAGAACCACAAAACTTACTTTAGACCCCGATGAATTTATTAAAGAAGCTTTTGGACAAGATAGCACTGGGCGTTTCTTTGGTGGTGGACGTACAGGTGCAGGTGGCTTTGAAATTCCAATGGGTTTTTTATCTGGGGGCAATGAAAATTCTGCTTATGCCAAAATGAAATGGGAAGTTTACGACGCACAAATTAAACAGAAATTATTGAAATTGGTGAATCCTAGAGATAACCCAATTCAGTCGTAGAGAATGGATTGTTTTCAAGTACCAAGAATCAGTAACCGAATTACGTTCAAACAGACCAAAAAACGGTGTTGATTCAGTGGGGGTAAAGCGCATTGCTAAACCCCTACAAAACTAAGGATTGAGGTGGTGGGGTATTGACAAGTGTGATAGGTGAGGCAGAATATAGCACTTATGGAAAAGAACCTGGGACCAAAACTAAACAGAGAGATATTGAAGCAGTTGGGAACACAGCAACTGGTAGAAATCATTATTGACCAGGGGAAAAGTATAGAGAACCTAACAAATAGGGTAGTAGAACTGGAAAAAGAAATAGAGAAGCTCAAAGTCAGTAGAGATTTAGAGACCATAACATGATCCAAACCACCCTTGGGAGACATCCTCAAAGAAACCGAGAA
>ERZ1034377.215-NODE-215-length-14591-cov-7.467066_pt1 | contig 14591 bp, 13 predicted proteins | sample MGYA00520584_ERZ1034377 | MGnify/ENA primary metagenome ERZ1034377 (study PRJEB33736, sample SAMEA104288464) | Azolla filiculoides | biome: Urban; feature: water surface; material: ditch water | place: Netherlands | collected 2014 ... | reverse complement strand
GCGTTCATAACCTCCCACCAAAACAATCAAAACGTCACCGGAAGGCACACAGCTCCAAAACGCCAGAGCCCAAAACCGCACCCCCAAGCCACACCTTTTGCAATCGAATGGTTGGCTACACTGGACAGGCAAGCTGAATTGCCGGGTCTCTGTGGGGTCCGGTCCCGTCGTCAATTGGCCGTCACAGCTAAAATTATAAGCGAAGATAACGAGAACCGATCAGCCATCGCGGCCGATCAGTACACCAAATCAAGGCGGGAATACCGAACGAGCGGTGGGATCGGACGCTCAATGATCCGGAATGTTTTCCTTCAGAACCACCTGCGTGCGTGGTCCGTTGTAGGTGATCGGCTCGCCGCGGATCGAGGCTTTCAGCATGGCTATGGCCTCGCGCGCCTCAACGCGGGGATTTTGATCGATCAAAGCGTCCATGGTGCCCCGGATGAGCATGAGACGCGTATCCTCGGTGACCTCGTGACCGACAAAGACGACTTCGCGTCCCCGGCCGCACTCCTCAAGTGCCTTGCCGATACCGGAATTGCCACTTCCGATGTTGTAGATGCCGGCGAGATCCGGATGTCGGCTGAGGAGAGCGGTAGATTCTGCATAAGCCCTGACCATGTCGTCACGTATTTCTCTCAGATCCACAATTTGCAGATAGGGAAATTCCTCTGACAGGATGTGGCGGAAGCCCATCTCGCGTTCTTCATGGCCGCGATAGGCGAGTGATCCGGCAAAGAGCGCGATTTTCTGCGGCTGGTCCTTGGGCAGAAAGCGCCCGAGCAAATAGCCCGCGAGGCGACCGGCAGCGCGGTTGTCAACGCCGACATAGCCAATACGCGGCGTATGCTGGATGTCAGAGACCATGGTGACGATCTTGACGCCGCGGTCCGCCAGCCGGCGCATGGCCTCGCGCACCGCGGGGTGGTCGAAGGCAAGCAAGCCCACACCCTGCGAGACGTCCTCCAGTTCGGCCAGTTTCGCGGCAAGGAGATCGGGATTGAAACCTTCAACCGTATGGACGCGGACATCGAGATCCGCCATCGCTCCTGACTGTCGCTCCAGTTCTCCCTTGAGATTGAGAATGAAGGAGTTCGTGCCTTCGGGAAGCACAAAGTCCATGCGCGTTCTCGCATCCTGCGTGGTGGGCGCATTCAAATAGCCCAGCCTGCTGGCAGCATCCATCACGATCGTTCGTGTACGTTCTTTCACGCCAGGGCGATTGTTGAGGACGCGATCGACTGTTGCAGTCGAAACCCCGGATTCCCTTGCAATGTCGATAAGTGTTGACCTCAAGGTGGCTACCTTCATGTTTTGATGTGAAATGATGTAAATGAAGTTGCATTAATTGCAATCTTCAAATCGCTTTTGTCCAGAATTTCTTCCCGAATGATGCGTTCGATCGGACAGGGCGAGTGGCTTGGCATATTTAATATCATTTAATAACAGATAGATGGCTTACAATCCGGGAATTTCACCTCATTGTATGATGTGTTTCAATTCCAAAATGATGAAATATGATGTTGACATACATCAAAATGGTCTTCATTTTCATCATCATTGGGCGGAAGGAGGTCTGCCCGGTGGGAGGAAAAAATGGTCTCTAGACTTGAAATGACCCGTCGTGGCCTGCTGGCCACCGGCGGACGAGCCGTCGCGCTTACAGCTGCCGCCGGTATTGCTCCGCAATTCATCCGTCCTGGCCGCGCTTTCGCAGCCGACGCACTCGCCCCAGGCATGATCGGTGGCCCAACCGGCTTCGATGGCGCCGAACGGTATCAGTATGGCGCCGATACGCCCGAAGGCAGGGCGATCGAGGCGGCCAAGGCATTGAAGGCATCCGGCAAGGCCCCCGAGCGCATCGTTCTTGGTCTTTCCGACGGTTCGATCGGCCAGCTGACCCAGCCATTCCCCAAGGGAGCGCCTTCGATCAAGGATCTCTGGGAAAAAGAGACGGGAATCAAGCTCGACATCGTGGGCGTGCCAAACGGCCAGGAATTCACCAAGACCATGCAGGATATCTCCACGAAAGGTGGAGCTTTCGACATCTACGCCGTCGAATGGAACCGCCTCGGCGATCTTGCCGAAACCGGTGGTATCATCAAGCTGGACGACTTTGTTGCTGCCCACAAGCCGGAATGGGATGACCCCCAGCGTGGCTATGTCAACGGCAAGCAGGGTGTTTCGCTGCTCAACCAGTACAATGGATCCACCTACGGCGTTTCGCTCGATGGCGACTTCCAGACCTGGAACTATCGCACCGATCTGTTCAACGACGCGGCTGAAAAGAAGGCGTTTGCGGACAAGCACGGCTACGAGCTCCAGCCGCCGCGCACATGGAAGGAACATGCTGATATCGCTGCCTTCTTCCATCGTCCTGACAAGGGTCTGTTCGGATCGACCGACCTGCGCAACCAGGGCTGGGGCTATACCAACTGGTATCAGCGCTATGTCAGCATGGGCAATCCCAACCAGTTCCTCTTTGATGCCACCGGCAAGCCGCTGATCAATTCCGAGGCCGGCTTTGCGGCGACGAAGGAATATGTCGATTCACTGGCGCATCATTCACCGGATGCGATTTCCTGGGGTTGGCCGGAGCAGTATGGCAACTTCGCCGCCGGCGGCGCAGCCATGACCTGCGCCTTCTCCAACCTGCCGAAGTTCCTCGACAATGCCGGCAATACCGGTTCCAAGGTTACCGGCAAGGTCGGCTCAATGCTGCCGCCGGGCCGCGAAGTCGGTGGCGCTCTCATCAGGCGCACTGTCCTCTGGCTCAATCTCTCGGCGTCGATCTCATCGCAGTCGAAGCATCCGGAAGTGTGCTATCTGCTGCTGCAGTGGCTGGGTTCCAGCCGCATCTACTCGTGGATGACGGCCAACCCGGGCGGCTATTTCGACCCCTTCCAGCTGTCGAACTTCGCCGATCCGCTCGTCCGCCAGACCTATCACGACTACCACATGGATATCGTGAAGGAGAGCGTGGCGCGTGCGGTGCCGACGATCAACTATCCGGGTGCGACGGCATTCCACAACGCGCTCGACGAAAATCTCGTCGCGGCGCTGACCAAGGCCAAAACTGCGGAACAGGCCATGGCCGATACCGAAAAGGAATGGAAACGTATCGTTCGGCGCATAGGCGAGGACAAGATCGTCAGTGCGGTCAAGGCCAACATGGCGGCCTGGCCAACGGTGGTCGACAAACTCGCCTGATCGCGAACTTCGCTAAATCCGGGAGGGGCGTCTCGCGCCCCTCCAGTTCTCCAACCTTTGCAGTCGATCATCATGCCTCGTTCGTTCATTCTGGAAACACTCCGCTATCTGGCGATCTCCATGGCGCTGGCCATCACGCTGGTGCCGATCCTCTGGATGGCCTCCATGGCCTTCAAGCCGATCGCCGAATGGACTGCGACAGGCGATCAGCTCACCTGGTGGCCGCGACAGCCAACCCTTGACAACTTCCGCTTCATTTTCGGCGAGTCATCGAGCGATCTCATCGTTGCGCTCGACAGGACAGCTGCCAAACCCATTCTCGCGTCGCTGCTGTCTGCAACATTCGGTACCCTGATTTCGATGGTTTTCGGCACGTCGGCCGCCTATGGCCTTTCCCGTTTCGGCTCAGGCGGCAATCTCCCGCTCGCACTGATCCAGCTTCGGCTGTTCCCGCCGATGGCAGTCATGATCCCGGTCATGATCATGTGGGCCTTCTTCAACATGGTAGATACCTGGTGGGGGCTTGCGCTGATCTACGGCATCGTCACGCTGCCATTTTCGTTCTGGCTGATGAAGACCTTCTTTGACGACATGCCGCGTGAGATCGAGGACGCTGCCCGCGTGGAGGGTTGCTCGCGCTGGCGCGTCTTCACGAAGATCACACTGCCTATGATGCGGGCGCCGCTTGCCAGCTCTGCCCTGTTTGTCTTCATTCTCAACTGGTCCGACTATCTCATCGGCCTGCTCCTCACAACACGGGAATGGGTGACCATACCGGTCTACATGGCCTCGCTGTCTTCATCGATGACCGGCCAGCTCTACGGTGCCAAGGCTGCACTCGGTCTGATCGCCGCCATCCCTCCGGTCATCATGGGCATCGCGATCCAGCGCCATCTTGTGCGTGGCCTGACTTTCGGAGCGCTGAAGCAATGAGTGCGGCCGAGATCTTCCAACCTCAGAGACAGACCGCCATGTCGGCAGCTGCACAAACGCCCGCCCACACCCGCGATGCGGACGAAGGCCGCCGCCTGGGTCTTTGGCTCACGCTGCCCGCCCAGATCCTGGTGCTGTTCATATCGGTTTTCCCGCTTCTGATGCAGCTCTACATATCGCTGACGGACTGGTCGCCGCTGGACGGCAAGGGCTGGTGGATGGCCTACCAGAGCTGGAACACATTCGCCAATTATACGGACCTGATGGTCGACAGCCGCTTCTTCAGCGCGCTCGGTCGCACTGCGCTCGTAATGGCAGTCTGCGTTCCGGTCGAGTTCCTGCTGGGGCTCGGTCTTGCCATCCTTTTCGTTCAGGATTTCCCCGGCAAGAGGGTCTTCTATTCCGTTCTGCTGATGCCGATGATGGTCGTGCCGGCGGTGGCCGGGTACATGTTCTTCATGCTCTTCCAGTCCGGTGGGCCGGTGAACATGCTCATTTCCACGATCATCGGGCAACCCTTCACGCTCGCCTGGCTTTCCAGCCCCGGAACGGCCCTCATTGCCGTCATGATTTCCGATATCTGGCAGTGGACGCCGCTGATGTTCCTGATCCTTCTCGCAGGTCTCGTCGGCGTGCCCGAGGACCAGCTGAAGGCTGCTAGCCTGCTGGGAGCCTCTTGGCCGCAGCGTTTCGTTCACATCATGCTGCCGCGTATGAAGACCATCATCCTCATCGCGCTTGCCATTCGCGTGATCGAGAATTTCAAGATCTTCGATACGCTCTTCATCATGACCGGCGGCGGACCGGGGGTCGCGACCGAGACGATCTCCGTCTACATCTACAAGGTCACGCAGCAGGATCTCATCTGGGGCTATGTCGCGGCCATCGCGCTCGTCATCCTCATCGTTCTATCGGTTCTTGTTTCCCTGGCGATTGCCCGGATGAACAAAGCGCGTGCGGAGGCCTGACATGACCGCGATCCACCTCGAAAACCTCGAAAAAAGCTTCGGCGCCTTTCAGGCCCTGAAAACCATGGACCTGAAGATCGCCGATGGGGAATTCATGGCGCTCCTCGGTCCGTCCGGCTGCGGCAAGTCGACGACGATGAACATGATTGCGGGGATGGAGCGGCCGACAGGCGGACGTATCCTCTTTGACGGCCAGGACATGATCGACGTGCCCATGGGCAAGCGTGGTGTCGGCTTCGTCTTTCAGAACTATGCCATCTTCACCCACATGACTGTGCGCGAGAACCTGGCTTTCGGCCTGAATATGCGCAAGCTTTCGACGGCAGAGGTGGATCGCCGCGTTGCCAATATGGCGGAGTTCCTGCAGCTTTCCGATCTTCTCGACAGGCCATCCGCAAAGCTTTCGGTCAATATCCTGCAGCGGCTCGCCATCGGACGCTCTGCAATCGTCGAGCCGGCCATCTTTCTGCTCGATGAGCCTTTGTCCAACGTCGATGCCGCATTCCGCGCGGTCATGCGCACCGAACTCAAACACCTGCAACGGCAGTTCCGGCAGACCATGGTCTACGTGACCCACGATCAGCTTGAGGCGATGACCATGGCGGATCGTATCGCCGTGATGGATCACGGCGTGCTCCAACAGGTCGGCACGCCGCTGGAGGTCTATAACCACCCGGCAAATCTCTTCGTGGCCAATTTCATCGGCGCCCCGGGCATGAACCTCATACGCGGCAATGTCACCGAAACGGCGGATGAGATCCGCGTGGATCTTGGCCAGCTTGGCCTGTCGCCCGCGTTGTCTCAGGGCCTTGCGGCGGCGGTCAGGCGCGGAAAGCGCCAGGACGTATGGTTTGGTTTCCGGCCTGAACAGGTTTCCATCGATCGCGATGCTGGCGGGATTTCCCTTCCCGTGCTGTTCGTCGAGCGTATCGGTGCGCGGACCACCTTGCATTTCGGCGCGGACCGGACCTTGGCCAAGGCGGTGATTGACAACGATCACGGCATTGAAGCGGGCAAGATGGCGCCCGTCGCGCTTGCCAGTGAAGGCGTTCGGCTCTTCGATGCCGAAACTGGCCGCGCGATCCTGGAGGCTTGAGACCATGGCAACGATCCGGTTCGACAACGTGACCAAACGGTTTGGCGACAAGGTTGCCGTTGATGCCGCGAGTTTTGAAGTGCGCGACAACGAGTTCTTCTGCCTGTTCGGGCCGCCGCTCTCTGGCAAGTCGACGATACTCAAACTCATTCTTGGGCTTGAAACGCCTGACGAGGGTGAGATCCTGATTGATGGGCGTCCGGTGACCCAAGTGCCGCCCGCAGCGCGCAATGTCGCGATGGTGTTCCAGAACCTGGCGCTGTTCCCGCACATGACCGCGGGTGAAAACGTTCGCTTTCCGCTGGTCGAGCGCAGGATTGCGCCGGAGACCATTGCAAAACGCGTGGCCAGCGTCGCCGAGAAGCTGCATATCACGCATCTTTTGCACAAGTTGCCTGCCCACCTCTCCGGAGGAGAGCGTCAGCGCGTAGCGATTGCGCGCGCACTGGTGCGCGACCCGGTCGCCTATCTCATGGACGACCCGATCTCGGCGCTCGACGCGCGGCTGCGTGAAGAAACCCGGGTGGAGCTCAAGCGCATCCAGCAGGAACTCGGCCACACGCTGATATATGTGACGCACGATCAGGAAGAGGCGATGTCGGTGGCAGACCGCATGGCCATGCTGGAAAACGGTGTCATCCGTCAGATCGACACACCTCAGGCGATCTACGACAACCCGGCCAGCCGCTATGTCGCCGGTCTCCTCGGTTCTCCACAGATCAACATGCTGAACATTGATGCCGGGCCTGTTCCATCGGCGGCGGCGGGCGCCTTGCAGCTGGATGCAGGCCGGATTCCGGATGGTGCCGTGGGCATCGGGATCCGGCCAGAGGACCTCAAGGTCGGCGATGGCGCTGTGGCCGCTGCGCAGGCACGCGTCTTTGAGGTCGAGCCGCTGGGCGGACACACGGTCGTCACGCTGGAGAGCGGGCCATACCGGCTGCGGGCGCTGATGCGTGGCCAGCCCTATGTTCGCGTTGACAGCATGGTGGGGCTGGAATGCGACCATGCCCGCATGTTCTACTTCGACAGGGCCGGGAGGGCCCTGCCGCGACTGCAAAATTTGTGAAGGGGAGGACGTGATGACGAATGCACAGGCATTCCATCCCGATGTTGATGTTCGGGAAAAGGGTTATCGGATCGGCTGCATCGGCGCCGGCATGATCATGGCTGAGTGCCATCTTGCCGCCTATCAGATGGCCGGGTTCAGCGTTGCTGCAATCGCCTCGCGCACGACGTCGCGGGCCGCCGAGGTTGCAAAGCGCTGGGGCATCCCGACCGTTCATGACACTCCCGAGGCATTGATTGCCGATCCTTCGATCGAAATCATCGACATCGCCTATCCGCCGGACCAGCAGCCTGACCTGATCCGAAAGGCTCTGGCCACGCCACATATCAAGGCCATTCTCGCCCAGAAGCCGCTCGCTCTTTCGCTGGATGAGGCGAAGAAGCTTCGCGATGAGGCGAAGGCTGCCGGCAAGATCATCTCCGTCAACCAGAACATGCGCTACGACCAGTCGATGCGGGTTCTGAAGGAAATCCTTGACCGCGGTGAACTCGGTCAGGTCGTGATCGCGACCATCGAAATGCGCGCGATCCCGCACTGGCAGGGCTTTCTGGAAGACTACGACCGGCTGACGCTTGCCAATATGAGTGTGCATCACCTCGATGTGCTGCGCTTCCTGTTCGGCGATCCGGAGGAGATCTATACAGCCGCCCGCACCGACCCGCGCACGCGCTTTGATCACCAGGACGGTGTGACCGTCTCGACGCTCAAATTCCCCAACAACGTCCTTGCAGTTTCGCTCGAGGATGTCTGGTCGGGTCCGCGCGAGGAGGGCTTCGACAGCGACATATATATCAAGTGGCGTGTCGAGGGCACCGGCGGCGTTGCGCAGGGCACGATCGGGTGGCCCGATGGCTCACCGTCCACGTTGCGCTACGCCTCGAAGAAGACGACCGGCGGCAAGTGGGTGACGCCGAAATGGGACACGATGTGGTTTCCCCACGCCTTTATCGGCGTGATGGAACAGCTTCAATATGCGCTTCGCTCCGGCGAAGCGCCGGCGCTGTCTGTTGCCGACAACGTCAAGACCATGGCGCTCGTGGAGGCCGGCTATCGATCGATGGCCGAAGGGCGCGCGGTCAAACTCGCAGACATCCAGATCTGAACAACTGCCTAAAGGGAGGACCAACATCATGATGCAGACCGGCATTTTCACCGGATATTTCCCCTACAGTCTCGAAGAGACGGCACGGAAGATCCGCGCGCTCAATTTCAACACCGTGCAGCTTGACCTGCATTTCAAGGATATGGACCTCAGCGCCGGGCAGATCACGAAGGAAAAGTGCATCCGCATCCGCGAGACATTCCGCGACCATAACCTGCCGATCTGCTGCATTTCGGGTTACACGAACATCATCCATCCGGATCCGGCAGAGCGGGCGCGCCGCGTCGGCTACCTCAAGGAGATCATCCGGCATGCGCAGTATCTCGGAACGCCCTATGTGATTTCCGAGACTGGCACCTACAACACCGAGTCCGATTGGGTCCATCACCCCAAGAACAAGACCGAAGAAGGTTTCGAGGAATGCCGCAAGGTCATCGCTGACCTGTCACAGCATGCCTATGACCATGGAGCGACCTTCCTCCTCGAAACCTACGTGAATAATGTCGTCGGTTCGGTCGAGGAGACGGTCAAGATGTTCGCGCAGGTCGATCATCAGGGCCTTGGCCTGCTGATGGATCCGACCAACTATTTCGAGACGCACAACATCGATCGCATGGATGCCATCCTCAACCAGGTTTTCGATACGCTGAGCGACAAGATCAAGATTGGCCATGCCAAGGACGTAAAGCGCTCCGGCGACGACAAGTCCGAGAAGCACGCCGATATCGGAGACGATTCAGCGCTCGAAAGCCACACGTTCCGTGGCGTCGGGGAAATCGAACTCCCCGCACCTGGCCTCGGATCGCTGAACTACGACCTCTATCTCAAGCGCCTTGCACAGAAGCACCCGAACATTCCGATCATCATTGAACATCTGGAAGAGTCCGACGTGCCACGTGCAAAGTCCTTCCTCGACGGCAAGCTTAGGGCTCAAGGCCTTTGATGATGGCCGCACCGGGCGTCCTCGAGCGCGCCCGGTGCCGAACACCCGATGAGAATGTGACGGAGCGTGTGAGATGGTGACACTCTATGGCGAGCGAAGAACAAGACGGGAGCTTTCCGCCTATGCGGGCAGCCTGTCCCAGTTCGCCGGTGTGCGTCTGATGACCCTGGGTGACGGCGTTGAGCGCGGCGTGCGCATGCTCGAATTCCGCACTGGCACAGGGCTTCGCTTCAGCGTTCTGATTGATCGCGCCATGGACATTGGCGACTGCGAACACAATGGCATGGCGATCGGCTGGCATTCGCCAACCGGTTTCCGGCACCCTTCGCTTCATGAGTATGAGGGAGAGGGCGGTCTTGGCTGGATGCGGTCGTTCTCGGGCCTTCTTGTCACATGCGGCCTTGACCACACGCTTTTCATGGCTGAGGAACCCGCCGACCACTACAACTACGCTCCGCGCCAGACGGTCAGGCACTCCATACATGGCCGGGTCGGAACCATTCCAGCACGCCTCACCGGATATGGCGAGCGCTGGGACGGAGATGACTGCTGGCTCTGGTGCGAGGGTGTCGTCAGGCAGGCTGCCGTTTTCGGCGAGCATCTGGAACTCACGCGCCGGATCGAGGCGAAGGTCGGCACGGACGAGATCCGGATTTCCGACCGCGTGGCCAATCGCGGTTTCAGCCCGACGCCGCACATGTACATGTATCATGTCAATGTCGGACATCCGGTGCTGTCGGAGGGCTCGCGCTATGCCGCGCCCATTCGCGACGTCCTCTGGGCAGCGCATTCGGGTGAGCGCTATCGAGCGCAGGGTGTCGGCTATGACCGGTTGCCGCCGCCGCAGGAGCGCTTTCACGAGCAGGTATGGGAACACGACGTTGTCGCCGATGAGACGGGTCGTGTGCCAGTTGCGCTGGTCAATGAAGGTATTGGTCTTGGGCTGGAAGTCACATTCCGCAAGGACCAGTTTCCCTGCCTTTTTGAATGGCAGGCTCTGCAATCGGGGCTTTATGCGCTCGGCATCGAGCCGTCGACGGACCATGTCATTGGGCGTGGCAGGGCACGGGATACCGGCGAGCTCATCTGGCTCGGGCATGGTGACGAGCGACGCTATGACGTGAGTTTTCATATCCTGGCGGGTCAGTCTGCGGTTCAGGACTCGATAGCCAAGATTGCCGCGATCGCCCGCCAGCCCTCAGACGGCTATCCGGAGCCATCCGGCCAGTTTCCATGCATCACGAGAACGAAAGAAGAGCCAGCTGCATGAGGCAGTAGGCGCAGGGAGGTCATCAACATGTTGGACAAGGTGGACAAGCGGGACTATTCCCTGACCGGTGCAGGTGCTGCCCGGGCGGTTGCCCTCGGCCTTGCTTCGGCTGAGTGGTATCATTCTGACGTCGACCGCAAGACGATGAAGGCGCTGATGCAGCGTTCGGACGCGGCGGCCATCCGCGACACGGTCATCTGGCTGGGCCTACTTTCAATCTCCGGTACTGCAGGCGTCTACTTCTGGGGAACGTGGTCATGTCTCCCGTTCTTCTTTGTCTATGGCGTTCTTTATGGCTCTGCGAGCGATGCGCGCTGGCATGAATGCGGCCATGGAACCGCCTTCCGCACCAGCTGGATGAATGAATTCGTCTACCAGATTGCCTCGTTCATGCTGATGCGCAATCCCGTCAACTGGCGCTGGAGCCATGCGCGCCATCACACCGATACGATCATCGTCGGTCGTGATGCCGAAATTGCGGTGATGCGTCCACCTGACCTACTGAGGGTCGTGCTGAATATTTTCGGCATTCTCGATGTCTATCATTCACTGGTCGGGCTGACCCGAAACGCGCTAGGTATCTACTCTGCCGACGAGCGCGACTACATTCCCGCCACGGAACTGCCAAAGGGCGTGTGGGCAGCGCGCGTGCACATATTGATCTATCTGGCGACAATCGTAACGGCCGTCTACTTGCGTTCCTGGTTGCCGCTGATGCTTGTCGGCCTGCCGCGCATGTATGGGTGCTGGCACATGATCATGACCGGCCTCCTGCAGCATGGCGGGCTGGCTGAAAACGTGCTCGATCATCGGCTCAACAGCCGCACGGTCTACATGAACCCGATCAGCCGCTTCATCTACTGGAACATGAACTACCATGTCGAACATCACATGTTCCCGATGGTGCCTTACCATGCGCTTCCGCGTCTGCATGCGCTGATCAAGCATGATCTTCCCGAGCCCAATCCCTCGATCTTTCATGCCTATCGGGAGGTTATCCCCGCGTGGCTGCGCCAGCTTCGCTACGAGGACTATTTCGTGAAGCGCGAATTGCCACCGACCGCCAGACCTTATCGCGAAGATCTGCAACCCGATCTCGCGCACTGAACTGAAACCTGAACATGGAACATGCCCGCCGCCCCGCCGCGGCGACGGATTTCCCATGCCTATTTGAACTGGAGACCACCGATGAGCGACTGGATCAGGGCCTGCGCGCTGGACGATATCGACGCCGAGGATGTCGTGCGTTTTGATCATGAAGGGCAGACCTTTGCCGTCATTCGTGCGCCGGACGACAAGGTGTATGTCACCGACGGTCTGTGCACGCATGAGCGCGTACATCTGGCCGAAGGTCTCGTCATGGGCAATGTCATCGAATGCCCCAAGCACAACGGACGCTTCGACTACAGAACCGGGAAGGGACTGAAGGCACCGATCTGCGTCGACCTCAAAACCTATGAAGCCCGTGTCGAGGATGGCGATATCCTCTTCCGGCTTGCCTGAGACGGTCGTGATGGCGGGGCAGGAACCCATTGTGATCATTGGCGCCGGGGAGGCCGGCGCGACGCTTGCGGCCGAACTCGTTCGGCTTGGCTATCGCGATCCTGTCCATCTGGTGGGCGATGAAGACTGTGCACCCTATGAGCGGCCGCCTCTTTCCAAGGCGCATCTGGAACCCGGTGCGGAACCGCTGCCTGCGACTGTGTTTCCGCAGGGCATGGTGCTCGACAACGTTGTCCATCATCGTGGACTCGCAGCTGTTTCCATCGACCCGAAGGCAAAGCTGGTGACGCTCTCGAATGGTGGGTCGTTGGCCTATCACCGGCTTGTGCTTGCAACGGGTGCCGAGCCGAGGACGCTTGGCCTTGCCGAAGGGATCGGCGGTGTCCACTACCTGAGAACGCTTGCACAGGCGCGTGATCTCAGGAATGCGCTCGATCGGCGCACACCGGTCGCCGTGCTCGGCGCCGGATTCATCGGTCTCGAAGTGGCCGCCGCGGCGCGTCGTCATGGCTGTAAAGTGACCATGGTCGAGCCGCAGCCCCGCATTCTCGGGCGCGGCGTTTCCGCTTTCATCGCAGAGCGTATCCGCCTGCTTCATGAGGCTGAGGGTGTTGATTTTCGGCTTGGCGCGAGCCTGAGCGCGCTGCAGACGCGTGGGGCCGAACTCATCCTGCACCTGACCGAGGGTGCTGCAGTCGAGGCGTCGGCTCTTGTCATCGGGATTGGCGCCCAGCCTCGTATCGCGTTGGCACGGGCGGCTGGCCTGGCGATCGACAATGGTATTGCGGTCGACGCGCAGTTCACGACCTCGGATCCGGCCATCCTGGCAATGGGGGATTGCTGCTCCTTTCCGTTGCCGGTCTATGGAGGCAGACGGGTTCGGCTGGAATCGTGGCGCAACGCGCGCGATCAGGCCGCGATGATCGCCGCAATCCTCACCAAGGGCGACGTTGCATCGATGCCCGTGCCCTGGTTCTGGTCCGATCAGTATGATCACGGGCTGCAGGTCGCAGGTCTTGTCGACGAAGGCGAGACAGAGATTCGAAGGCCCGTTGGCGACGGCGCAGATATCACCTTTCATCTCGCGGATGACGGGCGGCTTGTTGCGGCCTGCGGCTTCGGCCCCGGACAGGCTGTCGCCAAGGACATCCGTCTCGCCGAGATGCTGATCGCCAGAGGGGCAATGCCGGACCCCGGCTTGCTTGCCGATCCGGCCGTGAAGCTCAAGTCACTACTTTGAATTCTGAAAAAGGGGAACGGAATGTCCAGGAAGAGACCGACAATTGCCGACCTGCGGGCAATGAAGGGAAAGCGTCAGCTTACCATGCTGCGTGTCATGACGCTCGAAGAGGCCGAGGCGGCCGAACGCGCCGGCATCGACATCGTGTCGATACCGCCGGATCTCATGCTTGATCCGCGCTATCGCGATGCCGCGCCGACACTGTTCTCCATGCCCGGCGACAACTTTTTCGAAATCGGCGCGTCAGATGACTTTCTGCGCTGGGCTTTTCGGCTCTACAAGGCCGGTGCCGATGCGGTCTATTGCTCTGCAAGCTTTGCCACGGTGAAAAAGATGGCTGACGAGGCCATACCGGTCATCGGTCATGTTGGCCTCATCCCATCCCGTGCGACGTGGACGGGTGGGTTCAAGGCCGTCGGAAAGACGGCGGCGTCCGCGCTCCAGATCATGGATGCGGTCCGCAAATACGAGGAAGCCGGTGCGTTTGGCGCCGAGATCGAGGTCGTGCCGGTCGAGGTCGCGAAGGCCATATCGGAGCGGACGTCTCTCTTCATGCTGTCGATGGGGGCAGGCACCGGCTGTGACGCCCAATATCTCTTTGCAGAGGATATTCTCGGGCAGAACCGGGGGCACATGCCACGTCACTCGAAGGTCTATCGCAATTTCGCAGCCGAATATGATCGCCTGCAGCAGGAGCGCATCGCTGCATTCCAGGAATTTCGTCAGGACGTCGAAAATCTGACCTACCCGGAAGACCAGCATGTGGTCCACATGGATCCGGTTGAACTGGATGCATTCCTGCGGGCTCTTGGCTAAATGTGCTCGGTTGTCGGCTCGGCGGAGAAGAGAATGTTTGCTTTGCGAATAACGGGTTGACGAATGTCCGGATAATGAGGATTTTCCGTCCAAACGCATGACCTGAAAGAGAGTTTCCACTATGTCGACTTACGTTCTGACCGTCTCCTGCCGTTCGACGCGCGGGATTGTGGCGGCGATCACGGGCTTCCTTGCCGAGAAGGGTTGCTACATTGTGGATTCGTCGCAGTTCGATGATCTTGATACGGGCATGTTCTTCATGCGGCTGACGTTCACGAGCCAGGAAGACGCAACGATCGAGGAGATCAAGGCGGGCTTTGTGACGATCGAGAAGCAGTTCGCCATGGTCGCCCGCTTCCACGACGGGGCGGAGAAGATGAAGGTTCTGCTGATGGTGTCCCGCTTCGGCCACTGCCTCAACGACCTTCTCTACCGCTGGAA
>ERZ1034377.208-NODE-208-length-14861-cov-3.239448_pt1 | contig 14861 bp, 9 predicted proteins | sample MGYA00520584_ERZ1034377 | MGnify/ENA primary metagenome ERZ1034377 (study PRJEB33736, sample SAMEA104288464) | Azolla filiculoides | biome: Urban; feature: water surface; material: ditch water | place: Netherlands | collected 2014 ... | reverse complement strand
GCTGCATGAAAAGAACATGCTGTCGACTCAGGACATCCAGCGCCGCAAGAAACTGGCCGACGACGCGTTCGCACGGCGGTTCCAGAGCGTGCTCGACAAGCACAATTCGGCCAACTACGTGAAACCCTGATGCCTGCGGTTTCGGTCTCTGGTGCCCGCGGGCGGGCGTGCCTTGCAGTAATGCTTGAGGCACGCCGATGAACGACGCGGCAAGCAACACGGCGGTTGCGCAGTATTTTTCCACCATGGCGGCGGCGCTTGGCGGGCTGGATATCCATTTCGGCAATCCCGACGCGAGGCTGGCCGGCAAGGGACCTTCCGCGTCGGTGCTGCTGCCCTATGTCGACCGCCTGCGCAATTCGTTTGCCTGCTGGCAGAACCGCATCGGCTTTACCGAGCAATTCCGTGTGTCTCGGGCTGAAAGCGGATTTCCGGCTTTCCAGAATGTGCTGGAACTGGAAAATGACCGGGCCGGGGCGGACAAGCGGCTGGCGAGCATTCCGGCGGCGCGGTCGCTGCGCGAGGAGATGGTCGATTTCATCCTGCGGCAGAAGGAGTTTCCAACCGCATTGCAGACGCAGATTGCCGAGCGGCTTTATCTCGAGCAGATCGGCAAGGGGGAAATCTTCTCGCCGCTCGTCCTGCCGGAGACGATCGGCGTCACCGGCAATGCGACAAGCCGCAGGCCGAGCTATCTGGTCACCTGGGCAGCCTTTGACGGCACCAGTACTTTGCCGATGGTCTATGTGGCAACGATCGAGGATTCGTCCGACAATGTCGTCAAGTTGCTGGTGACAGACGAGGGCGGGCTGAACGGTGACATGGACATTCCGCTGCCGGTGGGCGGGCTGCTCAACCCCGAGCTTGCACGTCTGTTCGATGAATTTGTCAGCCGCAACTCCGCCTATTCCCTGACGCCGGCGACCATTGCGACCAATATGGACCGGGATTTTCCGACGCTGCATCCGAAATCGCTGCGGCGCATCGTTCTCGGCCCCTTCTATTCCTCTGGGATTACGGAGAATGCCGGGCGGGTCAACGAGATCCTGTCCAGGGTTCGCAAGCCGGAAAACGCCTGGGTGATGACCTGGACGGAGCAGGAGGTGTTTTCGAAGCGTGAGCAGCCGGCGCAGAAGGGTTTTTTCTCGTCGGCGCCTGCCGTTCAGGAATTCCACATCGAAACGCATGACCTGGAAGCGGCGCGCATGGGCGTTTCTTTCTACGAGAAACATGCACTGGTGCCGCATGACGCCTATCAGGCGCTCTATGCTTCCGGTGAGGCGAAGGAAATTTTCGGTAATTTCAAGGTGCATGTGATTTCCGGCAACCAGATTGTGAGCGAGGTCTGAGATATGAGCGAATTGAGCGCCGGCCTGACTACGTTGCACGAGGCCGATATCGCCAGGCATCTGGCGGTGGCGCAGGGGCTTATAACCCGCGTCATCGTGCTGGATGCGGGCGAGGGTGCATCCGCTGCTCCGATTGCCGGAACCAACCGGCGCTTCGTCTCGACGGTTTCCACCGGTTCGGTGCGGCGGACCCGCGAGGTCGAACTGGCCAAGACCATTCAGGCGGCAGGCAGCGATCCGCTTCTGACGCCGGCGCAACATACGGTGCTCTACCGCGTCCGGCGCGGGGCGCAGATTGCGCTGGCGATTGCCGATGTCTTTGCCCGTCAGACCGAACTGGAAAGCCTGCAGGCGCGCAATCTGACGGCGCCGCTACAGGGCGAGGATGCGGCACGCTTCAAGGCGCTGCTGTCGTCCTCGGCCTATGTCGCCACATTCGCTTTTGCCGCTTATCTGCTGTCGACGGTTTCCGGCGAGAGTGCGGAAGCAAACGGCATGCGCGAGCCGGATTTTCTCTTCGATACGGCGCAGGACGGCCTGAAAAGCATGGTCGCGGGGCTTGATGCCGTGCTGACCGGCGCGGGTGACGATGCGACGGTGATCGGCCGTTGCCGCGCTTTCGCGCAGATCGCACTTGAAGGGCTCCTGTCGCGCAAGGCGCGGTTCGAACATCTTGGCATATTCGAGACCAGCCATATCCGCGTCGATCAGGACGACTTCACGCTGGACGGTTTTGATGCGGCACCGGGGCCGAAACGCAAACCTCTGTCGATGACCTTCAAGAAGCCGGAAGAGATCATCGGCAACCACATCGCCAAATATCAGGCGCTGAAGCTTGCCAAGATGCTGATGGCCTACGATTTCGACCGGCAGATGAACCCGTTTGTCGAACTCGGCGGCTTCCTATTTACCTTCATCGGCGACGGCATGCCGGGAACCGGCAAGACGATCCTGATCCAGATGCTGGCCGGTATGCTGAACGACTACTGCCAGGTGGCGGGTTATACCTTTCACTACGAGAATTTCGGTGTCGACCAGATCTCGTCCTACCAGGGCAAGTCGGGGCAAAATGCCAAGAGCTTCGTCAACAATGTGCTGAACCCGCGTGTCATCGGCTTCGGCACGGTCGACGATGTCGATCAGGTGACCGCCAAGCGCTCGGATGACCGGGCATCGTCCGGCCAGCATGAGGTGACGGCAGTGCTGATGGAGAGCTTTGCCGGTGCCTCGACGGTCGTGCGGGGCAATTCCACCTTCGGCATGTTCTCAAACTATCCGGAAAATGTCGACGATGCGCTGCGCCAGCGCGCCGGTGCCCGCTGGCTGGTCGACGGACCGCAGTCGCGGGAGGATTACATCGACATATTCTCGCTGCTGATCGGGAAGAACCATGACATCGCGCTTGGCGAGCACGCGTTGTTTGCCGGCCAGGAGATCACCAAGGCGGTGTCGCGGTCCTATGGCGAGCACGACCGGCCGAAGGAGGACGGGTTGGTCGCGGTCTGGGAACGTTATGAGAAGGCGCATGGCCGGATTGTTACGCTTGCCGATGTCGGTGCCTATCTGCACGAGATCAAGCTTGCCGAACCCCGCTTTACCGGGCGGGCGATCAAGAACATCACGGACGCTGTGAAGATGCGGGCGATGGATGTTGAACTGCCGGATGACTGGTTCGTTGCTCCCGCCGCGTTCATGCACAAGCCGTATGACGAGAAGAAAGCGATGATCGCCGAGCTGCGTGGCCCAGTGACCATGGAAATGATCTGCCAAGAGATCAATCGTTACGCCGACAGCGAATTCCGCTATGCCGACAAGTCGGACGAGGCGGCGGTCAACGAGATCGTGCGGCGCGAAAGGCAGCGGGAGCGGGCAATCGGCGAGATCGAGACGATGAAGCGGGAAGGGCGCTGGGATACATGAACCGCCTGCTCGAAGCTGAACTGATCTATGGTCGTTTGCTGCCGATTACTGAGCCGCATCTGATCGCGCGTTACAACAAGGCGCTGTCCGGCTTCGGGTTGCCGGAAACCAAACTGAGCGAATTCGACATCGACATAACGGGGTTTTCGCCGCAGGTCGCTGCCGAACTCAATGATCCCGACTATCTTGATCCGGGCAAGGTCAATCGGCGGTTCATCATCATGACACCGGAGCAGGACAGCCTGCCGGTGGTGCATACCAGCTTTTCCAATACCGCCGGTCTGATGCATGAATTCTATGCCGCCAATGCCAAGGCGATCAATGCGGTTACGATCCGCGATGCGATCTATGGGGAGATCGAAGACAGCGTTACGGAAGTGCGCACGCTCGAAGACCTGCTGTTGATCAACGAAGTGCGTTTTCGGGTGATGTCGGCCGAGGATCTGCTCGGCAAGGCCGGCGAATTGCGCCAGCTGTGCGACCAGTTGACCACGAGCAACGATGCCTGGCGTGATGACTCGTTGCTCAATCGTATGGTGGACCTGGCCAAGCAGACCGGCGACATCCGGCAGAACGTGCTGGTGCCGGATAAGGTGATTTTCCGCCACGATGCCTTCTGGGCCAATCATTTCGGCGGGGTCTTCGTGTTTGTCGATGACAAGATCACCACGGTGATCTGCGATCCGTCGGCGCCGGGCTTTCGCCGCTCCCGGCCATGGCAGGTGAGCTATATCCCGATCACCGACAAGGCGCAGATCTTCGATTTTCTGGCCAAGAGCGGACGGATCGAACTGCCACGCGCAAGCTGGGTGGACGCATCCGGGCTTCTGGCGCATCGGGCCGAGATGGCGGTCCTTTCTGTCGCTGCCGGTCAGTCTCCGGTGCCGGATCTTTCCCGCATCGATCCGGTCTGGCTGCAGACCTTCCTGCATCGCAATGCCCGGGCCGTTGCAGAGGACGGCGTCTATCCCCTGCTGCAGGAGGCTCTGAGAAGCCTTGCCAGGAGCGGCAGTCTGCGCATGGCGGACGTGGCCCCCGAACACCGGCTGTGGCTGGTCCGGGCCGATCCGGCCCATGCAGACCAATGGCTGACCAACCGACTGATTTCGCGGCTGACGCCAGCCGATTTCGTCTCCCGTTTTGTCTTCGACAAGCAGGGCTTCTACCAGGCCTATGACGGTTTTTCCGATGGCTTGCGCGAATACGTTGTATCAAGGCTGACAGAGACCTATCTGCGAGACAAAGCGGCCTTTCGAAAACGCCTTTACGGCATAGGAGACGACAACAATGCTTGATCCGATCATCGCGTTCTTTCAGCGCGTCTTCGCCGCCATCGGTCGCGGAATCGGGATTGCGATCGCCGGATTGTTGTGGCCATTTCTGGCAGCGCATGGCTGGTATCAGCGCCGGAGCTGGCTTGTTCGCGGGCCGGTGCTGGCAATTGTCCTGCTGCTCATCGTCTTCTACGGACTTTTGATCTGGCGTACCCAAGTCTGGTATGGCTTCGACCCCGGCTTCGTGCAGGCCTACAAACTCGAAGAGCGCACCGTTGCGGCAGGCGTGGCGCTGCCCGACCAGCCGAACCGTTGCCAGAATTCGTCGCTGGTAACGATCGCTGCCGATCTGACCGACATGAACGTCAACCAGAATGTCTGGATTTCCTCGACGCTGCTCTACAAGACGGGACTGTTCGGGGTGGACTGGGACAATACGCCGTTCTTCGACAACAAGGCGTCGTTCCAGCGCGGTGTCAACCAGGTTGTCCGTCGCACCGCGATCCAGCTTGCCGACAATCTCGGTCGCGTGCGCGGAACGTCGGGTATCAACAGCGATCTGCAGGATGCACGTGGCAATATCCAGTTCGACGAGAGCACCTGGTATTTCGGCACCGATCCGTTCGGCTTCAAGACGCCGACGCCGAGCTACTATCGCGCCGCGGTGCAAAGCTTCCGCCGGTTCAATGCGTCGCTGGAGAATTGCGAAGCGGTGTTTGATGCCCGCGCCGACAATCTGCTGCAGCTGCTCGACGGCATGGCGAGCGACCTCGGCAACACGTCCGACATCCTGCGTCGCCGCTCGGAAGAGTTCAATGCGGGCTGGTTCGATACGCGCGCCGATGACCGCTTCTGGTTCTCCTTCGGCCAGCTCTATGCGCAAAATGCGCTTTTACAGGCAGCGCGTGCCGATTTCGGCAATGTCATCCGCGAACGCAATCTGGGGACTGTGTGGGCCGAGATGGAGCGCCAGCTGCAGGCTTCACTCAGGATCCAGCCGGCGATCATTTCCAATGGCCGCGAGGATGGCTGGATCATGCCGACCCATCTGGCCACGATGGGCTTCTACATTCTCCGGGTCCGCTCCAACATGGTCGAGATCCGCGCCATTCTCGATCGCTGATCCGGCGATCGATCGCCAATAGCAAAAGGCCCGGTTCGATGCCGGGCCTTTTGCGTTTCCGTCGATCTTGAAGATCGCGTTAGCTGATGATCTTCATCCGGATTGCCTTGGCGACCAACTGGGTGCGGTTGACGCAATCGAGCTTGCGGATCGCATTGGTCATATAGGCGTTGACCGTATGATCCGAGAGCGACAGGATCTGGCCAATCTCCAGTGAGGTCTTGCCCTGGGCGGTCCAGCGCACAACTTCAAGTTCGCGTGCGGACAGGACATTGGTCGTGCTGGCGGTGCGACGCAGGCGGTCGAAGACATCGAAGGCCTGAATGCTGATCATCGACAGCTCGTTCAGTTCGGGCTGAGTGAGTGGTCCCCGGCGGCCGTCGTAGCGAACCATCTGGCGGCTGCCATCAATCGACGAGGTCTGGAACATGACGCCCATCAGCAGGCCATAGCGGTACATAAGCTCGCACATTTCCGGCGGACAGTCGAAATCCGGCGACTTGCCGTCCGATCCGATCGTCCAGGTCTTGTGCATGATGGTTCGCGAGACATGTGATGTCAGCGGGCAAAACTTGAGGAAGCCTTTGCGATCGAATTCGCGAACAAAGTCGGACGGGATGGTGCTTTCGTGGACCAGATTTCCGAACAGCTTGTCCTGGAAGGTTGGCGCATTGGTGACCGTCACGTGGTCCAGGTCATATTCGTTTGCCACCCGGAGCCAACGCTGCATGAGCTCGGCGCGGCTCTGACAGCTCCCGATTTCGTCGCCCAAGAGCATCTGTCGTTCTGGCAGCATTTTTTGATATTTTCGAAAGTTGATATCTGTTTGTAAGTTATCTCACAAATATATCAGTCACGCCGAAAAGCTAGCACTTTTTGGAGGGGTATTGGTATTAATATGACTAATTTCTCACCGCTGCCGCTTGAATTGGCGGAACTCTGTTTCCTTAGGTTTTACACGGCCAAAGCCGTCCTGTAGCTGAAAGTCCTTCATCATAGCATTGGTATGATCCAGCCGTCTGCCGAGCCGTGGCAGAATCGCTTGCGCGCAGCGCTGCGCGTCGCCTGCGAGACCACCGCCCCGCCTCGGAACCCGGTCGCGTGGCGGTGCCCGCATTCTGGCAGCAGGATGGTCGTAGAAGGCTGCGGGGGATGTTTTCGTGTTGCTCGGATACGTAGTCGAGCGGCAATCAATCCTTGTCGGGATAGTCGCCCTTCTTCTTGTTCATCAACACTTCGAGATAACCCAGCATCACGGCCGATACGACAAAGGCGAGATGGATCAGGGTGAACCACATCAACTGGCCGTCGGTGTATTTGGTGGCGTTCAGGAATATCTGCAGCAGGTGGATCGAGGAGATGGCGACGATCGAGGACGCGACCTTGATCTTCAGGCTGCCGGCGTCGAGCTTGCCGAGAAAGGATACCTCGTCATCGGCGTTGTCGAACCGGCTGACGAAGTTCTCGTAGCCTGAAATCATCACCATCACGATCAGGCTTGCGACCAGGGCAGCATCAATCAGGCTGAGCATCGCGAGGATCATCTCAAACTCTTCGTAGGCAAACACGTTGCTGGCGATCTTGAGAAATTTGTAGCCAAAAGACAGCGCATAGACTGCGAGTGCAGCAACCAGACCGAGATAGAACACAACGAGGATCCAGCGGCTCGAGAGGATGATTTTTTCGATGACCAGTTCCAGCGATTTCATTGTGACCTCTGCAAGCTTTGGATTTCTCCTGATTTAGCCGAAGCAAGGGTTGCCGGACAAGGGTGATTGTTTAATCAGGGCATTCGGACTGCCGCGCCTTGTTGACCATATGGAGTTTCGTGTGCGGACCACGCTGCAGGTCCGAACGTGCCCGCGCCAAAATAGTCAGCTCGCCGGGCTTGCAACGATTGCCTGGTCGGCCGATCTTCGGCCGCAAAACAGAGGTGAGGAGACAGAAACTTGACGATCTTGTCCGATATCGAAATTGCCCGCGCGGCAAAGAAGCTTCCCATCCAGGCCATCGGTTCAAAGATCGGCATTTTGCCTGATGACCTCATTCCTTACGGCCATGACAAGGCAAAGATCTCGGCCGCGTTCATCGACGGGCTGGCCGGGCGACCGGACGGCAAGCTGATCCTGGTCACGGCGATCAATCCGACGCCGGCCGGCGAGGGCAAGACGACCACGACGGTCGGGCTCGGCGACGGGCTGAACCGGATCGGCAAGCGGGCGATCACCTGCATTCGCGAGGCCTCGCTTGGGCCGTGTTTCGGGGTCAAGGGTGGGGCGGCCGGCGGCGGTTATGCCCAGGTCGTGCCGATGGAAGAGATCAATCTGCATTTCACCGGCGATTTCCACGCCATCACCTCGGCCCACAATCTGCTGTCGGCACTGATCGACAACCACATCTACTGGGGCAACGACCTTGGCATTGACGCCCGGCGCATCACCTGGCGGCGGGTGATGGACATGAACGACCGGGCGTTGCGCCAGATCGTGTCTTCGCTGGGCGGTGCTTCCAACGGCTATCCGCGCGAGACCGGATTCGACATTACCGTGGCGTCCGAAGTGATGGCCATTCTGTGTCTTGCGACCGATCTCGACGATCTCGAACAGCGACTGGGCAACATCATCATCGGCTATCGCCGCGACAAGAGCCCGGTTTTCGCCCGCGATCTGAAGGCCGACGGCGCGATGACGGTTCTGCTCAAGGAGGCCATGCAGCCCAATCTGGTGCAGACGCTGGAAAACAATCCGGCCTTTGTGCATGGCGGTCCGTTCGCCAATATCGCGCATGGCTGCAATTCGGTGATCGCCACGAAGACAGCGCTGAAGCTCGCCGACTATGTGGTGACCGAGGCCGGGTTCGGGGCCGATCTCGGGGCGGAGAAATTCTTCGACATCAAATGCCGCAAGGCGGGCTTGCAGCCGGCGGCGGCGGTGATCGTGGCGACCGTTCGCGCGCTCAAGATGAACGGCGGCGTCGGCAAAGAGGATCTTGGCCGCGAGGATGTGCCGGCGGTCACCCGCGGCTGCGCCAATCTGGGGCGCCACGTGGCGAATGTGCGCAAGTTCGGCGTGCCCGTGGTCGTTGCCATCAACCACTTCGTTTCGGATACCGATGCCGAGATCGAGGCGGTGAAGGATTATGTCTCCCATCTCGGAGCCGATGCGATCGTCTGCCGCCATTGGGCTGACGGTTCGGCCGGCATCGAGGAGCTTGCCCGACGGGTGGCGGAAATGGCCGATAGCGGCGGTTCGCATTTCAAGCCGCTCTATCCGGATGCGCTGTCGCTGATGGAGAAGATCGAGACCGTGGCTTCGAAGATCTATCATGCCGGCGAAGTGACCAGCGACAAGGCTGTGCGCGACCAGCTGAAAAGCTGGGAGGAGCAGGGCTACGGGCACCTGCCGGTGTGCATGGCGAAGACGCAGTATTCGTTCTCGACCGATCCGACCTTGCGAGGGGCGCCGGAGGGCCATGTGGTGCATGTCCGCGAGGTGCGGCTTTCCGCCGGCGCCGGCTTCGTCGTGGCGATCACGGGAGAGATCATGACCATGCCCGGGCTGCCACGGGTCCCGTCGTCGGAGAAGATTTTCCTGAACGATCAAGGCTATATCGAAGGGCTGTTCTGACGCTGCGTCACCCCTGAAAAACTGTGGTATTTCTGCCGATATCGCAACGGTCATAATACATGATAAAAAGAATCATGTATTATATCTTGACATAAACAATCATGTTTTATACGGCGTAAATGAGGCGACCGTTTCTGGTCGCCGCAATTTTGACGCAATCCCATTTGGCCAGCCCGCGCAGCATGAACTGCGCGGGAACGATCCTTCGTGGCCGCTGAAAGGAACATCGCATGGGTTTCCGGTCCCTCCGACCCGCATTGCTCACCTGTACCGCCCTTGCGGTGATTACTTTTGCTATTCCGGCTCGGTCGCAGGAGGCCGCATCGACGACGGACAACGGTGAAACCCGGCTGAACACGATCGTGGTCAAGGGTAAGCGCGGAGCAAACAAGACACTCGTTTCGGACAGTCCGCAGGTCAGTCAGGTTACGGCAGAGGATATCCAGCGGAACCAGATCAACAGCTTTAGGGATCTCGGACGTTCGCTTGAACCGGGTGTTGATTTCGTCAAGTCCGAGGGTGGCGTGACGATCCGCGGCCTGGGTGGGCCACGCATCCTGACGACGATCGATGGTATCCCGCTGCCCTATCTCGACAATTTTGCGCGACGTGGTGGTCCCGCCACCACGACGAACGTTGCCGGCGGCAGCGACAGCTTTGATTTCTCGTCGATTTCGACGCTTGATGTGCTGCGCGGTTCTGACTCGAGCCGCCTGGGTTCCGGCGCGCTGGCCGGCGGTATCGCCCTGCGCACCCTGGAGCCGGAAGATCTGATCGGCGAGGGCAGGGACTGGGGCGGCATGGCGAAAGCCACCTTCGACAGCGAGGAGATGAGCTTCGGCGGTTCCGCAGCGGTGGCAAAGCGCATCGACAATACGTCCGTGCTTTTCCAGGGCACCTACAGGCGGGGGCAGGAGCGGCAGAACCAGGGAACGGTGGATACCATCGGTGCAACGCGCACCGAGGCAAATTCTGGAGACTTCAACCAGAACAACCTGCTGTTCAAATTGCGGCAGGATCTGGAGGGCGGCCATACGGTTGGTCTGACGGCGGAACGCTATCGCTACAATTCCGATACCGAACTGAAAACATTGACGGGTGCCGCGACGGGTTCAAGTCGTGTCTGGGCCGTCGGCGAATATGACGGGTTTGACGACACCGCACGCGATCGCGTCTCCCTGGACTACAGCTTCCTCAATCCCGCTGAAGATGCCGTCATTCAGTCGGCGCGACTGTCAGTGTACTGGCAGGAAACAACCAAGAATGCCGGCGCGACCGGACGTCGTGTGGGGGCCGTTGCCGGGCCATGGCTGCGCGACAACGAATTGCAGGAAAGTGCCATCGGCTTCACCGGCAACGTGGTCAGCGAGTTCAATACCGGCAATCTGACACATGAGCTGACAATCGGCGCTGATGGTGCCCTGCTCGATACGAGCCAGTTCGTGACCGGCATCGACGCATGCACACTCGGCACAGTGACAGCCGGTTGCTCGAACCTCAAGTCTAACCAGTCCGACATGCCGGACGTCGATGGCAAGAAGTTTGGTTTCTACATCGACGACAAGATATCGATGGAAAACAGCGCCTTCTCGCTGACGCCGGGCATTCGCTTTGATTGGTATGACTACGAACCCAAGCTGACGGACGCCTATGCCATCAACAACGGCTATCTGAAGGCTGGTCTTCCCGAGAGCAGCGATGGCAGCCGCCTCAGCCCGAAGCTGCTGGCGAGCTATGATCTGACCGATGAGGTGCAGGTCTACGCCCAGTGGTCGATGGCCTATCGCGCGCCGACGGTGAACGAACTCTATCTCGACTTCGTCAATACCGGATATGCCGTGGTCGGCAATCCGGAGCTTGAGGCGGAAACGTCGAACTCGTTCGAAATCGGCAGCAAGGTCGAATTCACCGATTTCGTCGCCCGTTTTGCGGCCTATCACAGCCGCTACAAGAACTTCATCGAACAGACAACCACATTCGGTGATCCGACCTACGGCATGCTGACGCAGTACAACAACCTGAAGCATGTGGATATTTCCGGCTTCGAATTCAGCCTGCGCAAGGACTTTGAAAACGGTCTCTTCGTTCACGCCGGCGGTGCCTACGCCTACGGTAAGGACAAGGACGCTGACAAGTATCTTCGCTCGGTTGCCCCGTTCAAAGGCGTGGTCGGTTTCGGTTTCGAGCAGCAGACATGGGGTACGGATCTCAGCCTTATCGCTGCGGCCGGCATGCGTGACGACGGCGTCGCGACGACGTTTGACGCACCGGGTTACGGTGTTGTCGATCTGACTGCATGGTGGGAACCTGAGCAGACTAAGGGCCTGCGCATTCAGGCCGGCATCTACAATCTGCTCGACAAGACCTACTACAACGCGGTCAGCATGAAGGACTTCAACCCGACAACGGTGCCGGGTACCGGCAATACCAACCAGCCTATCGAGTATTACTCCGAACCCGGCCGGACCTTCAAAATCTCGTTGACGCAAAAGTTCTAAATTTCGCTTCGGCGGGGGCAAGGGAAGGGCGGTGTCATCGGACGCCGCCCCTTTTCCGTTACCGGCAATAGCGGAAACCGCTGTTTCGCTTGATCACATCCAGATGCAGGTGGTCCTGGTGGGCGGCGTCGCTGCCGGGGGAGAGGACGGTGGTGAAATACAGGCAGGCCATCGCGTTCAGGCTGCGCTGGAAGGCGGCGGCGAATGTTCCGTCATCCTGTTTGGCGATCACCATGGGCACGGTGCCGCGTTCGAATGTCAGGGCGGCGATGTCGACGGCATTGCCGCGGGCGTGTTCTGAGATCTTGCCGTTTTCCGCGCTGTTGCGGTTGCGGCATATGTAGCCCGATGCCTGGTTGACGGTTTTTAGCGCGCCCTTGTCGGACAGGCCAAGCTTTGCTGCGGGGGCGATCATGTCGCGGGTCATCCGGGCAAGCTGCAAGGCCGTTTCGCAACGGAACGTCCCGGCGGGTTCCAGCGCGACTGTTGGGGAGAGCCGCGTCAGCGTTATCGGCCTGTCGATGCCGCAGCCATTGCCGTCGTCGATCCGCGCGGGTTGTTCGAATGTCGCGCCCAGATCCTTCAAGGCTGCCGTGCACGCCTTGAAGCCTGCCTCATCCTCAGTGACAACGGTCGGCGGAGGCGTCTTCGGTTCCGGGGCGGGTTCCGGCGCTTTCTCCGGGGCAGGGTTTGGGGCCGGGGGCAAGTCCGGCTTCGTTGCCGGCACAGATGCTGCCGGTGGGGGTGGCTGGGTGGAGCCCGCGTCGTCGGGCGCGACCGCGTCCGGTGCGTCGTCTTCGTCCGCTTCCTTTGCTGTGCCAGCCGGTTCAACCGCCTCCGGCTTATCGGCAGGTTTCGGCACAGGCGCTGCGACCTGTGGCTTCTCTTCAGGGGTCGGCCCGCGGGCTGGGAGGCTTGCGCCGATGAGCCAGATCATGGCCAGACTTACGCCGAGAAAATTCCGCATTTTGGATCTCGTCTCCCTTTTGCCGCGAGGGCTAACGGTTGGGAGCCGCTTAAGTTCAGTCCATGCTCTGCAATGTTCCCTGAATATGTGCGTCGAATCCCGCTTGCGCAGGGGCAAAGAGCAGGTTATCAAAAACGCCATGAAGATCGTTTTGAACAACAATGCTTGGTGGTGGGTACGCTAACGCGGCCTTGACCAATCATGTCTTGAGACGATTGAACCCAAAGCCGCCCGGAGAACCTGAGGCGGCTTTTTTGTATTCAGGCGCCTTCCAACCGGGCCATGAAAGACGGAGAGAGACTGGAATGTCGACGATCATGCGGGACGACGGGAGCGAGGCCTATGTAACGCGCGGCGGTGTCACCGTAACGCGGCGGCGGCGGCCGACACCCTATGCTGATGCGGTCAGCACGTATGTCGACAAGCTCGACGAGCGGCGCGGCGCGGTGTTCTCGTCGAATTACGAATATCCGGGTCGTTACACCCGCTGGGACACCGCCATCGTCGATCCGCCGCTTGGCATCTCCTGCTTTGGCCGCCGGGTGTGGATCGAGGCCTATAACGGTCGTGGCGAGGCGCTCCTGGCACTGATCGCCGACAAGCTGGCGACGGTATCCGATCTCGATCTCGGTGCCCGCACGGAGCGTCGCCTCGATCTGGAGGTCAAGGTACCGGATCGTGTCTTCACCGAGGAAGAGCGCTCGAAAATCCCGACCGTCTTTACCGTTCTCCGAGCCATCACCGACCTCTTTCATTCCGAGGAAGATGCAGCGATCGGCCTGTTTGGCGCCTTCGGCTACGATCTGGCCTTCCAGTTCGACGCGATCAAATTATCGCTGCAGCGCCCGGAAGACCAGCGTGACATGGTGCTGTTCCTGCCGGATGAAATCCTGGTCGTCGACCACTATTCGGCCAAGGCGTGGATCGATCGCTACGATTTTACCAAGGGCGACGTGACGACCGAGGGGAAATCGGAGGAGATTGCGCCGGAACCGTTCCAGCACACCGACACCATTCCGCCGCGTGGCGACCATCGTCCGGGCGAATATGCCGAGCTTGTCACCAAGGCGAAGGAAAGCTTCCGTCGCGGCGACCTGTTCGAGGTCGTGCCGGGGCAGAAATTCATGGAACGCTGCGACAGCAAGCCGTCGCAGATCTCCAAGCGGCTGAAGGAAATCAATCCGTCGCCGTATTCCTTCTTCATCAATCTCGGCAATCAGGAATATCTGGTCGGCGCCTCGCCGGAAATGTTCGTTCGGGTCAATGGCCGGCGCATCGAGACCTGCCCGATCTCGGGCACGATCAAGCGTGGCGACGATCCGATCGCCGACTCGGAACAGATCCTCAAACTGCTCAACTCCAAGAAGGACGAGAGCGAGTTGACCATGTGCTCGGACGTCGACCGCAACGACAAGAGCCGCGTTTGCGAACCGGGTTCGGTCAAGGTCATCGGCCGCCGCCAGATCGAAATGTATTCGCGCCTCATCCATACCGTCGACCACATCGAGGGCCGGCTGCGCGACGACATGGACGCATTCGACGGCTTCCTCAGCCATGCCTGGGCCGTGACTGTAACCGGTGCGCCGAAACTCTGGGCCATGCGGTTCATCGAAGCACATGAAAAGAGCCCGCGCGCCTGGTATGGTGGCGCGATCGGCATGGTCGGCTTCAACGGCGACATGAATACCGGGCTGACCCTTCGCACGGTGCGCATCAAGGACGGCATTGCCGAAGTGCGTGCCGGTGCGACGCTGTTAAATGATAGCATCCCGGAAGAGGAAGAGGCCGAAACCGAACTGAAGGCATCCGCCATGATTGCAGCCATTCGCGACGCAAAGGCCGGGAATATCGGCAAAGCGGGGCGCGACGTCGCCAAGGTGGGCGTCGGCGTCAAGATCCTGCTGGTCGACCACGAAGACAGTTTCGTCCACACGCTGGCGAACTATTTCCGCCAGACGGGTGCCACGGTCACGACCGTGCGCTCACCGGTGGCGGACGAGGTACTGGACAAGGTCGATCCGGATCTTCTGGTTCTTTCGCCCGGACCCGGCAGCCCGAAGGACTTCGACTGCGAGGCGACGATCAAGAAGGCGCGGACGCGCAA
>ERZ1034377.204-NODE-204-length-14965-cov-70.073482_pt1 | contig 14965 bp, 20 predicted proteins | sample MGYA00520584_ERZ1034377 | MGnify/ENA primary metagenome ERZ1034377 (study PRJEB33736, sample SAMEA104288464) | Azolla filiculoides | biome: Urban; feature: water surface; material: ditch water | place: Netherlands | collected 2014 ... | reverse complement strand
TTCTTACTTCCCTTGCATCTGGACGCTCATCTATAAATTCTTGTAGTTCTGCAATTTTAGATTGTAGCTCCTGGTTGATGATTGTTAGCTATTAGACAAGACACTTTCTCGGTATTATCTCTTAGTCTTTTTCAAAAATCAAATATGATTTCTATAGCAAGTTCATAAATATTGAAGGGGAAACTATTGGGTAGTAGTAGCATTACCTAAGGTGGTAATGATGGTAAACCGCGCCAATGGTAGCAACCAATTAAGGCCAGATGTAATTTGGTGAAAATGCGTGTTTTGCTAATTCCACCTTTTTCAAGTATCAAAGTTTTAGCGCGAATTAGGGGGGGATCTGTGGTGGGTACACCTAATAACCGCAGGCCATTTAGGCTTCTACAGTTATTAGGTGTACCCAGCATCTCCGTAGAATAGTTCCCAGGCCACATGTTCTCGTTGTTGCGATGGCAGATAGGTTTCAACTTTATGCAAAGGTCGAGTTTTATCTGTTCCCCAAGTTTTATGTAGCAGTACAGCTTCGGACGTGATGGTGACATTAGATTCTAATTCTCCCCACCAGTAACCATCTGGTTTTTGAATTGACAACAGATGTTGTTGACTAACTGCAATCGCTTCTGTAATTTGCTTGACTTTGCCCCTATCTTATGTTTTCATAAATTATTTACCTCAGCACCAAATAATAATTAAGAACATAACCGTGGGTAGAGGATATTCTTCCCCAAAATTAACACACAATGTCTTTTGTCTGAGTTAGTGAGAATTTGCAAGCGTTATGGTAGGAACTTTGTTGGGGTTGATAGTTTTATCTTTAGCAATATGGTTATTTTTACTCTTGTTTTGGGGGCAGTTTTGGCGGGTAGATCAGCAGTTAGGAACCAATAAAGACGTTGTATACAAACCCTCTACAAAACAATCACTACCTACTGTGTGTGTGGTAGTTCCAGCGCGGAATGAAGTTGAGTCATCCCCATTACTTTACTTTGTGATCGCTTCTTCTCCAAGAGTATCCTGGTAATTTCCAAGTCTTTTTGGTGGATGATCAAAGTACAGATGGTACAGCAAATTTTCCCGAGGGAGTACCTTACGCAGTAGACAAACTGCCACAATTACATATAGTCTCTAGTGTAGATTTGCCTGCTACTTGGACTGGTAAACTTTGGGCAATGGAACAAGGTGTACAAAAAGCCAGTCAATTACAACCCGATTATTTTTTACTTACCGATACAGATATAGAACATGATATTAGTAATCTGCGCCGATTAATTGGCAAAGCTGAAAAAGAGAATTTAGATTTAGTATCTATCATCGTCCGACTGCGTTGTCAAAGTTTTTAGTAACAATTATTGATGCCTACTTTTGTCTTTTTCTTCCAAAAACTCTACCCTTTTCACTGGGTAAATAACTCCAAAAAAGCCACTGCCGCAGCCGCTGGTGGTTGTATTTTAATTCGGCGCGAAACTCTCAACAATATTGGTGGACTGCAAGTTATTCGCCAAGCTTTAATTGATGATTGTTCTTTAGCAAAAGCCGTTAAATCTAATCAAGGAAAAATTTGGTTAGGATTAAGTGCGTTAACTTATAGTTTGCGTCCTTACAATTCCTTAGATTCTATCTGCAATATGGTAGCCCATAGTACCTACATACAACTCAATTATTCACCCTTGTTATTAACAGGTAGCGTGTTAAAAATGACCTTAGTTTATATAATACCAGTCATGGGAATTATCTTGGGTTTAGTATTAGGAAATTTGCTAATGACTCTCACGTGTTTATTAACCTAGCTATTAATGACATTTGCATATTTTTCCATCATCCGTTTTTACAAATGCAGCCCTTGGTTAGCATTTCATTTACGCATCATTGCCTTTCTCTATACCTTGATGACTTTAGACTCTGCTAACCGTCATTGGCAAGGAAGGGGAGGACCTTGCAAGGGTAGAGTTTATCAAAACTAGGATTATTGAAATTCAAAGTAGTTCTTTCTTATGGACTTCATAATACCAAATATTAAATCGAAAGTCAACATCTAATACCATGTTGGATTTTAGAAAATGTTTGTAAAATCTAGTGTTGTATCGATATCCCCCCAACCCCTCTGAAAAGAATAACCTGATCAAAGTCCTCGTTTTTAAGGAGGATCTAGGAGGAGCTAAACGACTATGAGAGAAATAACAAAGATGTGGTTTATTTACTTGAAAATCGCTGTAAATCATTGGGGGATTAGAGCTACTAAAGAATCAGATAACTATGCCAAATCGAAGGGGTCCTATCATTTTTTTCCGGTAGTAGCAAACGCCAACTTTTACCTTCTCGTTGAATTTGCAGATAAATGTCAAAGGGTTTTTGTAGCTGAGAGATTTCTTGGTTTGGTAATTTAAAAATTAAATCATAAGTCCCTTGGACATGATAAGCAGGTAAATTGCCAATATTCAAAGGCTGTTGTTGAGTAATTGACACTCCCTTAATATCAAACTTTTGAAAATCTAAATCCACTTTTTGCTGAAGTCCCTGTTGGGTTTGTTCCAGTTGTATCATAATTCCTTTCTCCACTAAGTCATAAGTCGGTAGCAATGCTAAACTAGTACAAGCTGTCATTAATAACAGCAAAATTCCTGTTAAAACAAACCGGATCATATTTTTTTTATATTCATCTTCAGAGATAATTTTACGAGTTTTTTATAAAAAGTATCAACTTGTCTCAAGATTTTTTCACAAATGCGTTAGGATAGTACAGATATATTATATTCATTCGTGTAGCCTAGCAACAGCAAAATAAGGATAAATGATGAGTATAGAGTTAGTTTTTGCAGATAGATAATGATAATAACAGCCTGAATAAAAAACCTTACAGTGAAGTACTACACATAATTGGTTTAACCGAAGTTCAGGAAAGTGGTGAAGAAATAATTAGGCCTAAAAAACAAGGAGAACGTTATTCAGCTTCATTGATTGAGAATACCACTACTCAGCCAGAATTTTTAGAAAAAATTACCAGATTAGAAAACCTTCACAAATTTGGTAACACCTAGTAACAGCAAATTTCTCAAATTGCTTTAGAATTAGTAATTACTTGCGTCACTCCGATTATTTTTTTGAATCTCTTGAATTTGAACTTTTAAAATTCCACAAAAACGATACAGCCTTTAAGATTTTACAGTTGTGAAAAATACCGAGCTTTAACGAACTGAACCACCTTTTTTTCAGGACTTTTAATTATCTATCTAGTGAACGGGACCAAAGTTCGAAAAATATTTTTGGTCATGTTGCTTACTTAAACGTTTCATTTTTTGAAGGAACACATATTCAAGAATTAACTATTACAATAAGCAGCTGAAGCTTTGATAAAAAGCTGTCTATTTTCCCCGTAACTATTATTAAGGATAATTATGGTAATAAACGCACTAGAGTATTTTTTTTTAATTCTGTTCTCAATGGTTATGATTTTAGTAATCAAGGTGCAGAAGAAATACAAACACAACATCAAACATTAATTAATGCTTCTGTTCTGGGATTAATTTTTGAAAGACTCAATAATTATAAAGATGCTTCTTTCTTTACTCCTAGTTTTATTAGCATGTATATCTGTCGTGAAACTATTCGCAGATCAGTTATACATAAATTTAATTTAATTAAATTAAAGGTTGGAATTGCCAAGATATTCAACTTTCATATGAGAAAGTTGATTCTCGAAAAGAAGCCAATTACATTATTAATAGTTTAGAAATTTGTAGCTCAGCCGTAGTAACAGGAAATTTTTCAGTTTCGGCTTTGAATGAAATTCTTGTTATCAAAAGCGAGCTTCAAATTTTATTTGACACGAAAGATAAGACATTAAGTATTTATCAGATATAAATAATATAAATAAAGAATGATGAATTAATTATTTTTGATCATGATGGGCAGCCATTTGAATATCAACCCAAAAATCCAGAAATTCAACGTATACAGAAAGTGCTTTTTCATGAAAAGCGGACAATTCTTGAAAATTATTTATTTGGTGTAGATATAAATTTAAAATTTGTAAATATTTATCGGTTGCGGTTATTGATATTTTAAAAAATGCCTACTATACAGAACAAACTAATTCTACCCAATTACAAACATTACATAATATTTATATTAATATCAGGTGCAGAAACTCGTTAATAAATCGCGTTCCTTTAAATTGGGATTTTCCTCCAACTTGGGAAAAAAATCAATGGAATATTGAAAGCTACAGAAATGCTGTAAAAAGATACGGCTGTGGTGAAACTAAATAATAAAAACACAAAATAGCGAAGTTAATAAATGATATTAAATAGAATATTTCCTCAGAGATTAGTAATTTTGCAGCTACACACATTAAGCTCAATCAGAAAAAGAGAGAAATTGAAGATTTAGATAATTAAATACCACTCTTTGCAGAAAGTGATGCAGAAAAAAAACTTGTCAAAAAAAGTGGAAAGGGTTAGAAAAAGAAATTCATCAACTTTCCACAATCGCACTACCATCACCACAAGCGATACCTTCGGTTAGCCTCGCTATCGCATCTCTCACAGCAAGCGATCGCACTGTAAAGTTTTTGAATCGCTATTTCAATCGCTATTTCTGCAGTTTTTGTAATTCCGTCTTCAATTTATTTCTTCTCTTTTCAAAAAAATCTTCAAAACCTTTAAGTTCAACACTTTGATTTATATCAATATAGTTATCTGTCAAACATTTATCTTTATCTGGTTGACCTGAAAGCCAATCTTTAAAATGAGTATCGTTTTTTGTAATATTTTCTAAACCTTCCATAAGTTGGAAGTTGAGTAATTTATCTCTCAGATATTAAAACAGTCTATATTTATCGAAATCAATATTATTTGTATTTAGTTTAGCATCGGTAAATTGTGACGCTGGGTATATGTGGCCTTGATGAAACTTTAAGTGACCATATTTTAGATTTGGATCTAAAAAAGATAAAATAATAAACGTATAATTACCTTTCCTATAATCAAGAAAACCATCTATATCGTCATCAGTCACTTTTAATGTTCTATGTGCTGGCAGCTTTATTTCTGAAATTTCTGCCAATGAAAACTCATTACTTGTCAACATATAATCATTTGTTAATTCATGTTTTTATGCTAATGAATTTCTAGAACTTGTCAATAGTTCTAATTCAGAGGGTGGGTTGCGAAAAGGATCAAATAAATATTGAGTTGTCGCCATTTTTTCTAATAAACCCAAAGGGAAATTATTCTGATTCTCACAAGGAAATAGTTCAATCCAAACATGAATTTATTGAACTTCAGTTTTAACTTTTTTGCTATTTTTAATTGTTCCTAGAGGTGTTAATTTTTCCTCTAAATGTTCTCAAATTTGTCATGAGATTGACGATTTATTAAAGTAAGAAAATATTTTCATATGATTTTATATTTCAAATCCCCGATTTCTTTAAGAAATCGGGGATTATGTTGTTCGGTGTTTAAACTTGAGCTACAGGTTCTTTCGCTAAAAACTTCTCCAACTCAGTCAACGCATCAGCATCAACCTTAGTCTGCATTGGACAGAACTTCGGTCCACACATAGAACAGAACTCAGCAGTTTTATAGATATCTGCGGGTAAAGTTTCATCGTGATATTCCTTCGCTCTTTCTGGGTCTAAAGATAACTCAAATTGACGATTCCAATCAAAATTATATCGAGCTTTCGAAAGTTCATCATCTCTATCTCTAGCACCTGGCCGATGTCTAGCAATATCCGCTGCATGAGCGGCAATTTTATAAGCAATTAACCCATTTCGCACGTCTTCAGCGTTAGGTAAACCTAAATGTTCTTTGGGAGTCACGTAACACAGCATTGCAGTACCATACCATCCCGCCATTGCTGCCCCAATTGCTGAAGTAATATGGTCGTAACCAGGAGCAATATCTGTTACCAAAGGACCAAGAACATAGAATGGTGCTTCTAAACACTCTTCCATTTGCTTGCGGACGTTGAACTCAATTTGATCCATTGGTACGTGACCAGGACCTTCTACCATGACTTGGACATCATCTTCCCAAGCCTTGCGGGTGAGATTTCCCAGGGTTTTCAGTTCTGCTAACTGGGCTTCATCTGAGGCATCATGGGTACATCCAGGGCGCAAGGAGTCGCCTAAACTGAAGGAAACATCATATCTTTTGAAAATCTCAATGATGTCGTTGAAATGGGTATACAGGGGGTTCTGTTTGTGGTGATGCAACATCCACCGCGCTAAAATTCCACCACCGCGAGAAACAATACCTGTAATGCGGCTTCTGACCAAGGGTAAATGTTCTATTAAAATTCCCGCGTGGATGGTTTGATAGTCTACCCCTTGCTGGGCGTGTTTTTCGATGATGTGGAGAAAGTCGTCAGCGGTGAGATGTTCAATTGTGCCGTGAACGCTTTCTAACGCTTGGTAAACTGGAACTGTGCCAATGGGAACAGGTGAAGCGTTGATAATTGCAGTGCGAATTTCATCTAAATTACCGCCTCCTGTGGACAAGTCCATGACGGTATCTGCACCATATTTTACTGCTAAGTTTAGTTTATCGACTTCTTCTTGCAGGTTGGAAGAGTTTGGAGAAGCGCCGATATTGGCATTTACTTTACATTTAGAAGCGATACCGATCGCCATCGGTTCTAAGTTAGTGTGATTAATATTAGCAGGGATAATCATCCTTCCCCGTGCCACTTCTTCGCGGATCAGTTCAGCAGGAAGATTTTCCCGCTTGGCTACGTAGTGCATTTCTTCGGTGATGACACCCTGACGGGCGTAGTGCATTTGCGATACATTGCCTTGTCCAAGCCGCTTGGCTACCCATTCTGTACGCATATTACAATCCTCAATATACAGCTTCCCTCCGCTGGTATTACCCAGACTCAGGTGTTAAGAGTTTGTTCTCAGCCTTGTTGTGCAGGCACCCCTAGCATGGTGTAGATTGTAGCATTTTGGTTTTGAATAGGGCGAGAGGGGTTATAAATTGTGAGGATGTGGGGGTAAAAAGAGTTTGTAGTTGGTTACACAACCCGTCTTGGGTTAAAGACTCGATCGCATCTATTCTGGTTAAATATTATGGTACTGCTGGGCGATCACCATTTTGGAATTACCACCGATTAATGACTAATGACTTTAAGTATATTATTTTTCATAAACCCTATGGAGTTCTGAGTCAATTTACTCAAGAATCTCCCAAACACATTACCCTGAAAGACTATATTGATGTTCCTGAAATCTATCCTGTGGGACGTTTAGACTGGGATAGTGAAGGGTTAATGTTATTAACAAACGATGGACAATTACAGCACCGTCTCGCTAACCCCCGATTTGGTCATAAACGCACCTACTGGGTACAGTTAGAACACATTCCTGATGGTGAAGCTATCAATAAGCTATGCACAGGGGTAGAAATTCAAAATTACCAGACTCGTCCTGCTCAAGTTAAGCTATTTTTAGAAGAACCTACGGTCAGTGAACGCAATCCCCCGATTAGATTTAGAAAAAATATTCCTACAGCTTGGCTGGAAATGACTCTCACAGAAGGAAAAAACCGTCAGGTGCGGCGCATGACTGCTGCAGTAGGGTTTCCGACTTTGCGATTGATTCGGGTCAGTATTACCAACCTACAATTAAATGGTCTGCAACCAGGTGAATGGCGCTACCTCACAGCCCCAGAAATCCAAATTTTGCACAAGTCTCGGATTTAAGTTGCCTAGCTACTATGAGTAAATCACAAACTTATATAGGAGTCCTATATATCTCTTAAGGCTGGTTGTAGATTATGGGGAAAACCCAGGATTGGTGAATGAATTATTGAGTTATTTAGAGCTAGAAAAGTGAAGAATATACCACCTTGTAGATGGTATTTATCTAAAAATGCTTTGAAAATACTCATAAATACCAAAACATCTTCCCCATGAGTTATCTCCACCGACAACTTTTTGATCCACGGACTATGGCTATTCTTAATGATTCATAAGAATTTCTATTGGCAATTACAATTAATACTGTCACCGATCTTCCGTGGTGAATCCATATTCTCCTGTATATCCACTGTAATCAGGGTTAGCTAATTGTGGCACTTTGAATCTAGTGGCTATAAGCATCTTAGAAGGAAAATCAAGGAATTTCTACTATGCTGATTTGCCCTCACTGTCAATTTGAAAACCCCAATGACAACAAGTTTTGTCAAAATTGTGGCACGTCTTTAACTCATAGGGCTTGTTATAAATGTGGATATGAAGTTTCTGTAGATACACAAAACTGTCAAAACTGTGGTGCAGAATGCGGCACAATTTGGTGGGCAATTATTACCCAAGAAACACCTGTTATAGTTTCAGAATTTGGGCATGCACTAACACAAATGCAGGGAAATATAAACTCTCAGCCACAATCTGCGGTAGGCTCATTTTTAGATCGAGAACAACGCTATCAGTTACTGGCACCATTACCCAGTCGAGAGGTTATGGCGACTAATACTGAACTTAAAGTTAGGGTTTTAGATTGCCAACCCTATCAAATATCACCTATTGAGGCGATGCTAGGAAATCAACCAGATGGATTGATTGTGCCATCCCTCAGTGTGATTGGAATTCCTAATTTAGCGAAAGCTTATGTGGTATTACAACCAGAAACTCCATCCGTAATACCACTAATCCACGATGCATGGCAGCAAGATAATATACAGGTGATTTTGATTGAAGACCGTTCTCATTGGCAGTTGTTATTGGATGCGTGGCAAGATCAGACAACCCATCCTTTACAAATTCTGCACTGGTGTTATCAGATGATTCATCTTTGGGGAGTGCTGGAACGGGTGAATTGTCGCCAAAGTTTGTTGGAATTATCTAATTTGCGACTGGATGAAGATCAAACATTGGGATTACAACGGTTGCATCTGGAAATACCTGGGAGTAATTTATCAGAACATGCGGAGCAACCCTTAACCATCAAGGCGTTGGGACGAGTTTGGCAGACTTTATGTAAACAGTCCCAACGCACTCAAATTGGTTCGGTTGTAAAGATGTTGGAGGATTTAGAAATTGGTAAGATTGAAAATTTGGAAGAATTGCGATCGCGATTGGAAGAAATAGCCACGGAACTAGAACCACCTGCCAATCATGATTTTAGTTCTACAGAGGCAAAATATCCTTCGGCATCCACCATATTGCAAGATGATGATGATGGTGAAGAAATCGATAAAAACGAAGATGCACCAACAATTATATTGTCAATGCAGTTAAGGAGTGTGGAAAATACAGGACGCACCGACGTTGGTCGTCAAAGAAATCACAATGAAGACTATTTTGGCATTAACAGCAAGCAGCAAAAACTGGAATTGCCCAGAAGTCGGAATTTGCAAGCACGAGGTTTGTATATTTTGTGTGATGGTATGGGAGGACACGCTGCTGGTGAAGTAGCCAGTGAGTTAGCTGTAAGTACTCTGCAACAATACTTTCAAGAAAACTGGGTGACAGCAGAACTCCCAACCGCAGAAAGTATCCAAAAAGCAGTTTTTTTGGCTAATGAGACGATCTACAATCTCAATCAACAAGGACTGCGTTCTGGTGTGGGGCGCATGGGTACTACCTTGGTGATGTTATTAATGCATAATACCAGAGCCGCAGTTGCTCATGTTGGTGATAGTCGTCTTTATCGTTGCACAGGCCAACGGGGACTAGAACAAATAACTGTAGATCACGAAGTTGGCCAGCGGGAAATAGCCAAAGGTGTAGAATCTGCTATTGCTTATGCTCGTCCAGATGCCTACCAACTCACCCAAGCTATTGGACCACGAGATGCAAATTTCGTCCATCCAGAGGTAGATTTTTTTGAAATTAGTGAAGATACTTTGCTGCTGTTAGCTTCGGACGGTTTATCAGATAATGATTTAGTAGAAAATAATTGGCAGACTCATCTAGAACCTCTGCTTAGTTCTGGCGCTAATCTAGAATCAGGTCTTAACAACTTAATTGATTTAGCGAACGAATATAATGGCCACGACAACATTACAGGTATACTGATACGGGTAAAGGTTTCTCCAAATCAGCAAAGTTGGCATTAACAATTTCCATCTCTTAACTCTTAGGCTTTCTTGTGGTTACTCTGACCCTGTTAGACATGCAACATAAAACACCCCTTAACCAGTGGCGCTTTGAGGGTTATACCATAATTCGTATTGGTAGAGCAGTGGATAATCACGTTGTTTTAAATGATAGTTTAGTTTCTCGCTATCATCTCGAACTTAAACAATTCGGTACTGGTAAGAAGGGTGATGCTTGGCAGGTCATTAGTCAAGGGACAAATGGTACTTTTCTCAATGGTGTTCTGGTTACCAAAAGTACATTACCAGATAATTCCCTGCTGCAATTAGCACAGGGCGGTCCCATACTCAAATTCCAACTTCAGGATATACCAGAACCGACAGTTGCTCCTTGGCAGCCCATACACCAGGAAACGGAAAATCTCTCTATTTCTCGTTGTACTCACGAAGGAAACTCGCCAAACAATATATTTTGTGTTCATTGTGGTCAACCGCTGACTGTTCTCCAGCGAATTCGTCATTATCAGATTTTGAGAATTCTGGGACAAGGAGGGATGGGTACTACTTACCTAGCTTGGGATGATACGGGCTTGAGTACGGGAGTACCGCAGTTGTTGGTGTTAAAGCAGATGAACGCGGATATGGCTAAAATAGCCAAAGCACAAGAGTTATTTGAACGAGAAGCGAATGCTCTGAAATGTCTTAATTATCCGGGAATTCCTAAGTATTATGACTTTTTTGTCGAAGGTGGTAAAAAATATTTGGGAATGGAATTAATTCATGGACAGGATTTAGAAAAACGGATATATAACACTGGACCTGTTACACCTAATCAAGCGATCGCTTGGATGATTCAAACCTGTGATATTTTAGAATATCTCCATGGACAAGAACCACCACTGATTCACCGTGATATTAAACCTGCTAATTTGATGGTGAGGAGTGCTAATAATCGTATCGTGGTATTGGATTTTGGGGCTGTCAAGGAAACAGGAACCGCACCGGGTACAAGAATCGGCGCAGAAGGTTATTGCGCTCCAGAACAGGAACGAGGACAACCTTTGATACAATCGGATTTATATGCGATCGGTCCAACTTTGATTTTTTTACTCACAGGGGAAAATCCTTTGAAGTTTTTCCGGCAAAGGGGACGAGGTTTTTCATTTGATCTTAAAACTGTGCCCAATATTACACATCAACTCCGAGAAGTTATTGAGTGTATAACTGAACCTCTACCACGGGATCGCTATCAAACTGCTCAAGATTTAGCCAAAGCGTTAATGTCAGTGACCAGCTAGAAGAATCTGATTAGCTGTTAAACCCAACTCTGGGAAGGTAGATGAAATTACCCGTTCATCACCTCTGAATTGGTTGATTTGATACTCATATTTAACCAGACAACAAACGAAAATAGTAGGCTGTTTAGGGTCGCTAACCAATTTATTAGCACCAAAAGGCTGATAATCTACAATCCAGTATTCTTTAATTCCCATCTCCTCATAATCACTAGACCTATTGCAGAATTAATTTTATGTTATCATGAGAGGTTATCTTTGTTTTATGCAGAGGTTATCTTTGTTTTATGCAAAAGTTAGAGTTACACGGTTATGTTTGAATTAGCGATCACAAAGAACACCAAAAATACATAAAATCTAAAACTCTCTATCATACTACAGAAACAATTTTGCAAGAGGTCTACTATATTTCTTATAGTAATCAACTCGCCAATTTGTACTCACAACTTCAATGAGTAACCGTACTGAATCAGCTTGGATAACTGTTGACTCCTTTTCCCACCGTGGTTCATTAACTAGGTTGGTGGGGTCTATCAACAAAGAAAACATCTCGAGAATAGGCCGATTCCCTGGTTGAGGGTTTAACTAATGCTTGTTCGGGGATGAAATAGGGAAGATTTAAGCGCCGAGACTCTATAGCTAAGTCTATAGTTAAAAACCCAGTTCTTCTTTCGTGTTTTCCCACTGGCGGATTCATTTCAACGATTTCCCCATCATGGAGTTCATAAAATCCCTTATCTGGCTTCCACTGAATAAACTCATCAAAGGTGACTAGCTGAGGTTTAGTTAAGGTTTGCATGATAATTTACCAATTTTGGGATTGTTGACTCTCCCCTAGCCTAAAGGCTAGGGGATTCTAAAAGGATGCTACGCAAAAGGCTAAAGCCATATTGCTTGCTAGGCGTTTTCCTTTGCAATTTAAGAAGATTAATCCTTCTTGGGGCGGTCAAAGACCCTCTCGACACTTGGTGAAAACCTTCGTGCTTACTTTTTCGTCCAATATTTAGTGAACCATTCAGATCCGCATTCACAAGATGTGCACTTTTTGTCCTGTAAAATCCACGCTGAATTCGCTTACCAGAGAACTGATATTCTTTTGGATTCTCGGCGTTGTAAACAGGTATCTCATCACCATCAAGCGCACTGGCTTTGGAGGTGTAAGATTCGTCTTGCTCCTGATAGTTCAATCCATATCTTTCACACATTGCCTTATAAGCTGAAGACAATGTGTGAAAAGGAATTTGGACGAAGTTTTGGTTATTGCATCCACCAATATTGATTTCTTGTTTGATAGCAGGATTGTAGCCAAGAATTAAATTAGCGATACTATTTTGGATGCAGTGATTCACCATAAATCGTGCTGTCTTATTCAGGTAATCTCTGACTTGATTATTGTGTTTTGCTGTAAGTTTCACTTGTTGATTAGTGATACCCTTAATTAAGAGCGTATCCTTGATATATTGCAGTTGAGTATTACGGTTGTTGAACCACTGGCTTAATAGATTTGATTAGTTGACCATCCACAAGAAGGGATGCCCATATTAGGGATACAGATGGATACAGTGGGCTTTAGCCCACCCTCTCCTTTTTCCTCCCAGGGCTAAAAGCCACTGGGTTTCCAAACTCCCCTCAGGTTTTTTATAATCTGGTATGGGAAATAGTGGTTTTGAGTCTTTAGACTTCTATCAAGTTAGCCAATTACTGCTAAAAGTGACCTATAGACTAGGATAAAGTTTATCAGATTGCTAGCACTAAAATTTAAGCGACCAACTCAGAAAAGCTGCTTAGACTGAAGGCACAAGAGTCTTTATCATCGCTCATATTTTAAACGACTGCAAGGCAGAAAAATTCAAATACAACAGAGCTTTGAAAGACCGGATAGAAAAAGGTCTTAATGGCTACTGTCCCTTTATTTATTCACAAAAACAAGGATAAAGAAGAATATGGTAATTAACTGGGTGATTGGTAATTGGTCAAAATCTTTTCCCAGTCCCCAGTTAGCAAACCCAGAACCGTTAATTTTCGTCCCAATTTTCCACGGCTAGTAGGTCAGCAATTGGGTCTTGCATACTAAAACCAAAGTCTTGCAGTTCCTGTTTCCAGTGCTGCCAGTCATTGCCATAGAGTAAGGCAATTTTCCAGATGCTATCAGTGGGCTTGATAATATTGGATTCTACGAGTGATTGCACGTTACGCTGCAATTTCACCATAGGGTGAATTACTTGCTGAGTCATAACCTCGATGTATTTCAGATTTTATTTGGGTAAATGCTTGATTAAAACTGCTTTCCGGTTAAGAATTTTGAATGGTGGGTAGGGCGCTATAGTTTTGTAAAGCTAGTCTTAACTTTTCCAGTATACCATAACTCTTTTTGGTCTTTTACTAAAAATTGGTTTTTGTACGGTAATCACGACCACAAACTTATAAATTATGAATGATAGACCAAATTTGGCTAAATGTCAGCAAATCTTTATATATTTATCAGCTAATACCAATTTGAAAAATGATTGTGACCGATTGTTCCGCTCCAACCCGGACACAGAAAGGTATTTATTCTCAATTCAAAACCCGAAATAGTATAACTCAACTCGTCGTGATGATTGGGCGTAATATGATAGTTTCTGGTATTTTGTGGGTAATATCAGTAAATAGGATAGGAGAGAAAGATTGTTGTTATCTAGGTGTTTACCGCACTAGATTTTAACTATGGCAAGTGCAGAAAGTGATTACCTAGAGAAACGTGGTCAGCAAATTGCAAGAAAGCAAAAAATGGTTACATATAATATTTCCTTATTCGGCTTCGCTGGTTCAATACTAACTATTCGGGGGGTTTAATACTGTCAAACAGGCTTGGGAAAAACCTAAAGAACTAGTGGTAGTTCAATCGGCTGAGGCTGAGCAAAAATAGCCTCAGGGTTATAAATTTGTTTTACAAAGAGAACCGAATAACCAGTTGGCTTTGGAGAAACTGTCTATAATTCGGTTAAACTCAGGGGATGATAAGGGTGCGAGCGCACTAATGGAAAAGTTGGTTAAGCTGCATCCTGATAGGCAGGATTATAATACTGTGTTGAGGGATGTGAAGAAGAGGGTGGCAGAAGTTAATCAAGCTGGTAAGTAAGCTCGAACGGATGTTATCCAGTGGAGGCAATTATGTCTTCCAATAAATATAACAGTATTGCTGATATTTTGCAGGAATTTCCACCCACTTATTTTTCAGGATAGCAATTATTATCTAATTATTATTCTAAATAATAGTGACAAATATGTGGGAATAGGTTAGGAGATAGCCCGGTTTTTTTCCCAACTAAGTTTAGAGAAAGTTGATGAATTCCTTGTAAATCTACAGTTAGCTGATTTTTTAAAGTCGTACTTAAATTCATCGTTTAAATCATATCTAAAAGCAATGATTTCTCCCTCCCAATAGAAACAATCACGAGCATATTACTGATGCCAATATTCTAGCAATAAAATATAGATAATAATCTGTCTTAATAGACTTGTATCAATGATAGATAGGAACTATCCATGAAGATATTGATGACAAATTAATAAGTGACCTCATATCCATAACATGTATGAAATGGGCAAAACTAATGAACCAATTCCTAATGTGACTAAACCACAAATAGT
>ERZ1034377.202-NODE-202-length-15053-cov-71.608440_pt1 | contig 15053 bp, 15 predicted proteins | sample MGYA00520584_ERZ1034377 | MGnify/ENA primary metagenome ERZ1034377 (study PRJEB33736, sample SAMEA104288464) | Azolla filiculoides | biome: Urban; feature: water surface; material: ditch water | place: Netherlands | collected 2014 ... | reverse complement strand
TTAAGCCTTTTCTTCCTTGCAGGAGCCTTAGTTCATATGTACTACTATCTGTGACAGTTAGGGTACAGTTAGGGTGCCGAAGGTGGGATATAGATAAACGAATTATTTTGAACGGTTCTATGTATATTATGGATATGATGAAATTTCTTAATGTAATGTATTTATATATAAATACATTACATTAAGAAATATAAATGAGGAAATATAAAAATGACAGAAATCGAAAACAGAAATCGAAATTGGTAATATTACCCGCTATTGTAAACCCCTAAGTCTAGATAATAGAATGCCACAAAGTTCTGCTTTTCCAAGACTAGAGGGAGAAGCATTGTTGTCTTTTTATTTGCTGGATTTTTTTCAGAAAGAAACTGAACTAGAAAATGTCATAGAACTCAAAAAGATATATGAAAGAAGAAACAACTTTTAATTGTAAACCTAATGGGTATTTTCCTGTTTTGAACATACAACAATCTAAACAATAGATAACAATCTAAACAATATATATTTGAAGAAATATCATCACAAATTTGCTAGAGAGAAAAAGATTTGCCTCATTGTGGTATTTTCCATGATACTGATGATCTTTTAATTGCAAAGTTACTGGCTCAATGCGTTTAGAATAATTAAATCATTAAAGATATCTCTGACTCAATAAGTTCAACCTAATCACAATCTAAAAGATCACAAAATGTCTTTGGTTAGTGATCGCCCTTCTCTTAGAGGGTTTTTGAAAAGTCATGCTGTAGCTTGGTTACCGCAGGGTAGGTAGCGCAGCGAAGTGAAGCAAGCATCTCAGATTAATTGCTCAAACCCTAGATTCTAGAGCCTCCGGCACGCTTCGCCTTCACGCAGTGTCCCAAAGGGATACGTTCCGCTTTGCTCCATTCAGAATTATAAATTATACCTTTTCTAACTTTTCAAACATCCTCTTAGAGAAACTTCCCAGACAATATTGTCATATTGTCTGGGAAGTTTCTCTAAGAGGAGAACCTGTTTATTTAAGCGGCTAACTTACCCCAACCAATGTAAGGTAATTGCGCTGCTATTGCTTTTACCTGTTCTGCATTGGCTACCAACTGTCCGCAAGCGTCCCAAGTTCCAGAAAGAAAAGCTGTTCTTGTTCCCTCACTCATTACGACTGGGGTGGTAAAATCTCCAATTTGCACTTGTAGATTTTCCACATCTATGGTTATATATGCTTGAGGGTTGGCTGTTACCAAGTCTTGCAGCTGTTTAACTGTTTCCCTTGGTGCCGTTACGCATGGTATCCCCATTGCGACACAGTTACCAAAGAAGATTTCCGCAAAACTTTCACCAATAACAGCTTTTATTCCCCATTTGGCTAAGGCTTGGGGCGCATGTTCTCTTGATGAACCACAGCCAAAGTTACGGTTAACTATTAAGACTTTTGCCCCTTGATATTCGGTTTGGTCAAATGGGTGTTCACCGTTTAAAGCTTTTCTATCGTCGATAAATACGCCTTCTCCTAAGCCATCAAAGGTGACTGCTTTTAGGTAGCGGGCGGGTATAATTCTGTCTGTGTCGATGTCGTTACCAATGAGAGGAAGGGCGTTACCAGAGATTTGTTTTACTTCACTTACCATAGTTTTAAGAAGAAATAAACCACGAAGGCGCAATGAACACGAAGGAAGAAGAGCTTAAGAAAGTATCTTCACTCCCCTCCTCGCTGCAGGGGTTGGGGATGGGGTTAAAGCAATTCGCGCACGTCGGACACCTCCCCCTTAATAGCGGCTGTAGCTACCATTGCGGGACTCATGAGTAGGGTACGACCGGAAGCAGAACCTTGTCTTCCTTTAAAGTTGCGGTTGGAGGAGGAGGCGCTAATTTGTCTACCTTGGAGTTTGTCGGGGTTCATGGCTAAACACATGGAACATCCTGGTTCTCTCCATTCAAAACCGGCTGCGAGAAATATTTTATCTAGTCCTTCGGCTTCGGCTTCTTTTTTGACTCTCTCTGAACCGGGAACAACGAAAGCTTTCACATGCTCTGCTACTTTGCGACCTTGGGCAATTTTAGCAGCTTCTCGTAAGTCGCTAATCCGTCCGTTGGTGCAGCTACCTATGAAGCAAACGTCAATTTTTGTTCCTTGGATGGGTTGACCGGGGTATAAGTCCATGTAGCGATATGCTTCTTGGGCTACAAAGCGGTCTTCTTCTAAGAGTTCTTCGGCTGTGGGAACTTTTTGATCTACGCCAATTCCTTGACCTGGTGTAATTCCCCATGTGATTGTGGGGGGAATGTATTCGCCATTAAATAGTACTACATCATCATATTCAGCATCGGCATCACTCCGTAGGGATTCCCACCAAGTAACGGCTTGTTCCCAATTGGCATCTTTAGGGGCGAAGTCTCTATTTTTTAAATAGTCGTAGGTAATATGATCGGGGTTGACGTAACCGCATCTTGCACCACCTTCTATGGCCATGTTGCAAACGGTCATCCGTTCTTCCATGTTCATTTTTGCAAGGGTTGTTCCTGCAAATTCGTAAGCGTAGCCTACACCACCTTTTACGCCTAATGTGCGAATGATGTGTAAAATTACATCTTTGGCGTAAACTCCAGGTTTTAAGTTGCCGTTAACTTCGATTTTGCGGACTTTGAGTTTAGATAATGCTAAGGTTTGGGAGGCTAGAACATCGCGAACTTGGCTTGTACCAATACCAAATGCGATCGCACCAAAGGCACCATGACTCGATGTATGGCTATCTCCACAAGCTATGGTCATTCCCGGTTGAGTTAGTCCCAGTTCCGGGGCAATGACGTGAACTATACCTTGATTTCCTGAACCAATATTGTAAAAAGTTATGTCATTTTCTTGAGAACTCTTTTCTAAAGCCTGGATCATTTCTTCGGCCATACTGTCCACAAAGGGACGGGCTTGATTCTCTGTAGGAACGATATGATCAACTGTCGCTACTGTGCGTTGTGGAAATAAAACTTTTAAACCCCTTTCTTTGAGCATAGCAAAGGCTTGGGGACTGGTAACTTCATGGATGAGATGAAGTCCAATAAATAGTTGCGTTAGTCCTGATGGAAGTGTCCCAACGGTGTGGAAGTCCCAAACTTTGTCAAACAGAGTTCCCTTGCTCATACTGAAATCTATGTTAAAGGAGTCAGATTTTTGATTTTATCAGAAAATCGCTCAGGTTATCGGTAAAGCTATAGGAATTTGACTTTTCTTCAATCTAAAGGTTACTTCGTCTGCTATGTATTTGCTGGCTTTATCTGTCTAATAGGAATCTCAATCACAAATTCTGTTCCTTTTTCAGGTTCAGAAATACACTCGATCTTTCCTTTATGCTTATCTACTATAATCTGGTAACTAATAGATAATCCTAATCCAGTACCTTTACCTACAGGTTTAGTAGTAAAAAATGGTTCAAACAATTTATTTTTAACTGTTTCTCCTATTCCTATGCCATTATCTTGAATGTTGATAATTACCTTCTCGTCATTTCTGACTTGAGTATGAATAATAATTGAACTGAAGTGTTTGTTAATATCTTTAGAAGAATCTATTTCCTGTTGACGCAAAGCATCAATAGCGTTCACAATTATATTCATAAATACCTGATTTAATCCTCCTGCATAACATTCAACAAGAGGTAAATTTCCATAGTCTTTAATAATTAAAATTTCCTGCTGTTCCTCCTGACCTTTAATAATATCTTGCAAAATTAACAGTGTACTATCAAGCCCTTCATGAATATTAACAGGCTTCATTTCTGCTTCATCAAGACGCGAGAAATTCCGTAAACTTAAGACAATCTCACGGATACGTTCAGCACCAACTGCCATAGAGGATAATATTTTAGGGAGATCATCAATCAGAAAATCTAATTCTATCTCCTCAATCAAAATATTTATTTCTGGATTGTAATTAGAATTTTCTTGTCGGTATCGGTTAATCAAAGTTAATAAATTCTGAGTGTATTCCCTAACGTGAATTAAGTTGCCATAAATGAAATTAACAGGATTATTAATCTCATGAGCAACACCAGCAACTAACTGACCTAGTGAAGACATCTTTTCAGTTTGAATCAGTTGTACTTGAGTCTGCTGAAGTTCTTGTAGTGTCTTTTGTAATTGAAGATTTTTCTGGTTTAAGCTTGCCGTTCGCGTTGCAACTTGCATTTCTAACATATAATTAGTTTCTTCTAGGGCAGCTTGAGCATTTTTTTTAGCTTTTAAATATTCTTGCAATAGACGTAATACTAAAATCCATATTGGGATAAGTATTGTTAAACTTAAAATAGAACCTAAAATAGCCCAAATCATTCCTTGGCGATATTCAGCAACTTTTTGTTCCAATGCAAGTGATATATTCTTGTTCCTTTTAGCAATACCATCGGTATAAATATGTTTCTGAGTTTCGTATTTACGGCTGGACAATATTTTTTGTGCAGCTTGTTTTTGATTTTTATTAACTAAATCAAAAGATTTATATTCCATGGCAATTAACTGCTGATTAGCAATATCAATTTTTTGGGGATTCTGATCTTTATATGTTTCAGGACCTACTTTAATAGCTTCTTTAATTGCCAGATCGAGTTTAGGTTCAAATTGGCGATATCTTTTTTCCCAAAGAATATTACCTGTAGCCGCATTCATCCGGGCTGACATGGTTAATACTTCATCCAAATAAGTAATTTCATTACTTAATTTTTGGAGGTGAAATTCCTGTTTAGCAATATTGTTGAAGTTATAATATGCTTGCCAATTGAGCCAAACTTGAGGAATAAATAATAGTAATGTTAGCAATACTGTCAGACTTACTAACTGAGAAGGAGTAAATTTAAGCTTATAAAATAAATGCATTTTTCTACCTTTACAGCACTTTGCTCAACGGTTTGGTACAATATTAAACCCTATAACCCTTACTCTATAAGCATTTTAGATATTTATATGTGTTCATTTTATATGTAAAGTGCTGTATATATAGCAACTTTAGATAAGTTATTTAACAGAATTAATTAGACAATTTCAACCCTTTTGGGGAATTAAACATTCAAAAAAGGTCATTGCAAGAGGATTTACGCACTTTGACCAAAAAACTTTCATTCTGAATGTAGCGTCAGCAAAATGGAGAATCGCTGAGATACTTCCCTAGGCTACATGTTTCTCAGTATGACAAAAATATTTTGTGTATGCCCTGCTGATTGAGTCAATAAGATTTATTTTTGTGCTTTGCATAGGGGCTTTAATAATCTTTAGGAGTTTAGATTTACTAGTTTTAGCTTAATATACGGTGATTAAGCAATAAAAAACCCCGGTGAAACTGACCGAGGTTGATTAGGAGAAATAAGAATGACGATTAGATTCCAATACCGAAGCTGAAAAGATTTAAAACATCTTAGCTAACACCCAACGCGATTAAAAGTGTAAATGTCACGAATAAAGCTGCCACTGCACCTTGAAAAAGGTAGCGGCTTTGTTGTTCAGGTGAAGGATATTCAGCGTAGTACAGTTTTGGTTCGGTTGCGTAGTTGTTGAGGATGCCTTCTTCGTTGGTGGTGGTATACATAATGTTTTTCCTTCGTTTGTTTCTTTATGTAAACTACTTTAACAAAATTGTTACAAAATGTCAATAGGACTTGACAGAGCATAGTAAATACTCTATATAAGAGTTGGTTATCTGGAATGGAATGGACTTTATTATATATAGTGAGAATTTACAAATTAAATTTTTGATGATTACCGATGATTACCAACGCAATAGCGCCTCTAGTATTTGTCAAATCTAAAAGCTTTGTTTAGAAAATTTTGGTTTACAATTTACCCTAAAAAGTTTGTAGCAGCCCACAAATTAAGTGTGAACTGCTATGGCAGAAAATTTATTTTAAATGGGCAGTACCAGACTCGAACTGATGACATCCTGCTTGTAAGGCAGGCGCTCTACCAACTGAGCTAACCGCCCCTTCTCATCACTTAATTAATATAGCATACTCTTTTTAAATTGTGCAAGGGGTTTGGGGAAATTTTTTTTTGCGGGCATGAGCTAGGTTGTCGGTTATACTTACTGAGTATTGAATCTTTAATTATTTTTTATTTTTAATTTTCCAAGATGCCTTCTGGTCAAACGCATGATCGCATTACTATCTGGTCTTTGCCTATGGTGACGGGTGTGACTTTGGTGTCCACTCGCAGTAGTAATGTGACTTTGTTGGTGGCGGGTGGGTTTATGTTTGGTGGGTTTATGTTTGGCCCAGATTTAGATATTTACTCCCGTCAGTTTCAGCGTTGGGGGTTTTTGCGTTGGATTTGGCTGCCTTATCAAAAAAGTCTGCGTCATCGGTCTTTTTTGTCCCATGGGCCAATTATTGGTACGACTCTGCGGGTGGTTTATCTCACGACTTTTTTGGCGGTTGTGGCGATTTTGGTTTTGGTAGTTTTCGCTAAGTTGGGTAATGTGGCTTTCAACTGGGGGGATGTTTGGAGGATTGTGGGGCGGACTATATCTATATATTATGGGGAATTTTTTGCTCTGTTTGTGGGGTTTGAACTCGGTGCTATGAGTCATTCTCTCAGCGATTGGACTAATTCGGCTTATAAACGTTTCCAAAAGCAGGGGATTCAAGGGTTGCTGAACCATGGCAAAATTAAGAAGCGTAAACCGATAAGGGGTGTCAAGGCGGTGAGAAAACCCAGAGGTACCCAGAGGTAAACCCGGAGGTAGGTGGAAGTTTTATGGCAGATAATCAAACTTTGGTGGCTTTACAAGAATTAATTGATGTAGTGGCAAAATTGCGATCGCCTGAAGGTGGTTGTCCTTGGGATTTGGCACAAACGCGGGAAAGTCTGACGGCCTATGTGATTGAGGAGGCTTATGAGGTGGTTGATGCTATTCAAACAGGAGATAAAAGAGCGATCGCAGAAGAATTAGGTGATTTATTATTACAGGTAGTATTACAAGCACAAATTGCCAGTGAAGCCGGTGATTTTTCTTTGCAACAAATCGCTGAAGGTATTTCTCAAAAATTGATTCGTCGTCATCCTCATGTTTTTAGTGATGTGACAGTGGCAAATATGGAGGAGGTGCGTCAAAATTGGGAAACTATTAAAGCCGCAGAAAAAGGAGAAACACCAGCAACGCAAAAACTGAGTGATAAACTTAGTCGTTATCGGCGTAGTCTTCCACCTTTAAATGCAGCAATGAAGATTTCTCAAAAGGCTGCTAGTGTTGGGTTTGAGTGGAACAATGTTGATGAAGTTTGGGGAAAGTTTCACGAAGAATTAGGGGAATTTCAACAGGCTTTAACTGAGGAAACACCGGAAAGACAAGAATCAGAATTAGGTGATTTACTATTTGCAATTATTCAAGTTGCTAGATGGCATAATCTTGATCCGAGTGCAGGTTTGCAAGGTACGAGTCAGCGATTTATTCAACGATTACAAAAAATGGAAGATGTAATTAATCGCCCCCTGACAGAGTATAGCTTGGAAGAATTAGATGCACTTTGGCAACAGGTTAAAGCCCAACTGGCGAAAGATTAGGGGGTGGGGACTGGGTAGCACTTACCAACTACCTGTTACCCATTACCCAATTTTGAATTTTGAATTTTGAATCTTTAAGGTTTTTTCGCCTCAAACAACCTATCATACAAAGCTTGATAAGTAACATTTTCTCGCAAACTGAGTAAGGCACTGTTGATTCTTTTTCTGGCGGGGCTTTCGTTCGGTAGAACTCTGCCGTAGTTTTCTTCACGGAAGATAGTACCAACAACTTCTACTTTACGCCTTCATTAGCTGCATAAAATAGATATACAGGAGCATCAAAAACAATAGCCTCTACTTTTTTAGTCAGCAGTGTATTTACCATAGAAATTTGCTTTGGGTAACACAAAATAAAATATGATATTTATCTATCATGTTTACTCAACCGCAAATATTACATTCTTCTTAGGAAGAATCTCAACTCTCAGAATGTTTTCTCACACAGAGATGCAGAGAGGAATCAACTGTTTCTTTAAGCTTCTAGGATTTTTATTAAATAGTTATTCCTTATCAATTCTATGAATGCATATCTAAAACTCAATGTCAACGCTTCTACTTCTGTTTTTGCGTCAGGTAAACTATAGGGTGGTTTCTAATTCCCAAAACCATGAGATTTCAAAGAGGTTGTCTTACCCAAGAACCAATCTAAATGCTCGTAAACTAGAGACTGTTAGTGTGGGGCTAATTAGTTGAATTAGGAGTAAACTTCAAAGATGACTAATACGCTATATCATAGCCATTTGCAATTATGGATTGAGCAAACGATTCAGCAGTTACAAAATCATGAATTTGAGTCGCTGGATATTGAGCATTTAATTGAGGAGTTAGTTAATTTGGGTAAATCCGAGAAGAATACCCTCAGAAGCAATCTGAACATTTTCTTGACTCACTTACTCAAGTTCAAGATTCAGCATGATGTACCCGATTCAATGAAGGGAAGTTGGTACAGTTCAGTTATTGAACATCGTCAACGGGTTCTCGACAATTTGGCCGATACCCCATCTCTAAAAAGTTTTTTGATGGAAGCTGTAGAAAAAGCCTATCCCGATGCCCGTCAAGTGGCAATTAAGGAGGGTAAACTAGCTAAATTTGGGGTTCGTGTATCGGAAGACAGTGAGTATCCTATAACTTGTCCTTTTTCCATTGGACAAATTCTGAATGAGGATTTCTATGGGCTATAAATTAGAAAAAGAAAAGATGTGCTCAATGTCTCCAGGTTTTTAAAGAGGAAGAAAAAATTAACTCTTTAGGGGCTAAGGGTGCGATCACAAACTGCTGTAAGCTTCGCTTATGACACACACCATAACTCAAACAGGTCTACCTTGTACAGATAGATCCTCTGCTGTTTGGTGCATGATTGCATTTCATAGCAATGATGCAGCATTAGATATCAATATCAGGTAATTCGTGCAAAAATAATGTTACTAAACTCTCAGGTAAAACTCACGAGACTTAAATAAAATCAAAATGAGAATTAGATTAGGTAGTCAGAAATTACTCTTGTCTCTGGCTGTAGTGTGGTAATAAATTTTCTATTTCTTCTCTTAGAAGAGTAATTCAGACTACACCTACACCTCCTAGAGGTAACACTGAAAAGTTGAGAGATTATTGGGAAGTGATACTTGAAAAACCACTTCCCTGTCAAGATGACATTGGTACTAATCAAACCTGGTTTGTTTATCAACAGCACGTGCAGGAACTCAGAGGTGTTCTTGTTCCTTAAAGACTTCTAGATTAGGTGAAATAGTGCAAGTCTGTTTGTGTGTAAGAGGGTGTTTGAAAGGTCATGCTGTAGCTTGCTTTCCGCAGGGTACGTAGCGCAGCGCAGTGAAGCAGTCAGATTAATCGCTCAGACCCTAGATTCTAGAGCCTCCGGCACGCTTCGCATTCACGCAGTGAAACGAAGGGATACAGAATAACAAATTATACCTTTTCCAACTTTTCAAACATCCTCTTTTCAAACATCCTCTTTTCAAACATCCTCTAAGATTTATCATCTTGTTGATGTCCTAACCAGCTTAGCAGGTGCTTTTTTTTGATAAAAATCTACGAGAATGTGTAGAGACGTTGCGTGCAACGTCTCTACTGAATAATTTACCGTTTTTTACTAGTAGTCTGTCAAAGACATTTTAAGGGTGATGATAGGAAAAAAATTTCTATTCTTCCCCTGCTTACCTTCACCCGTCATTTCTTGGGTTGACAGACTACTAGTGCAGCATGGTGAAAATAACTATCCAGTGACAAAAGTTGAAAAAGCTAAAGTTTGCTTTCTTCCCTTCTATCTTCTGCTTTTTACTTACATCAGCTTTTCTACTAAACTATTTGCTAAATCAAGCAATTCGATATCGCAAGCAAGAAGATGACGAGCTAAAATATCTCTGACAGCAGATGTTTTTTCATCTTCTCTAGTAATCCTCAAGCATTCTTCCAAATTTATTGCTAAATCAAACAGTGGTCTATCTCCCAAGCCATACCTAATTTTTACAGCAACATTGTCATTACTGACCAGAAATTCTTTTATAGAATCTAATAGAGAATTACCTAATATTTCATCATTTCCCCACGTTTCTAACCAATCTCCATCTACATCTTCAACATAAAGGTGAACAAAATTTAGCCCATATTCTAGCCAGTCTTGCTGCATTCTACGGGCTGCTGCTAAAATTTCAGCAAATTCATCTACTTGAGTAATGCTGTTCATTTCTTGTTGGTTAACCATAAATGCTGTTGTAAGCAGGTAACAATTTAGGCTAGGACTCAGATATTGGATATCAAAAATTTGATATCAGGAAAAATTTAGATAGTTCCCTTGATCAAGATGGTCACTGTTATACAGTGCCACATTGACTAATTGGTTGATAAAGTCACTCTCCCCAGGATTGTAACTTAAGAACAATCCTCTCTCTATTTGCCACAATTGCAGTGCATTTTGCCACTTTTCATACTTTTGCTCATGGAACTCTTCGCTGACACTGGTAACTTGAATACAGAGTGGTTTTTGTTGATGATTACTAACTATTAAATCTGTTGCCATAGAAAGGTCGGCAATATAACGCTGCCAAATGTTCCCTTCACGACGCACAATATCTTGAGCTATTGATTTAATGATATCACCATCAAACTGATTAAACTCTCCCGCCATCATTTTTTTCTTCCAAATATAAAATTTGGCATCTGTTGAGTTTATCCACTTAGGAAATAGATAGCTATACCAATACCTCTCATTTGGGGTCATCTGGTTGAATTTTGCTTGTCGTGCTGCTTCTGAAGGTAAGGATTGAATTATCAGCCAAATTGTAGAGTCGGTAATCACCTCAAGAAGAAAAGCAAGGACAAATGGTTTAGCAGTCAGGGAACCAGGCCGAATATATTTGACCCACCGATTGATCTCATCTAATCTTTTTGATAACTGAGGATCTATTGCCGAGGCTTGCTCAATGAGCAACTTTAGTTTATGCTTAATTTCTTTTGCTTGCAAACTACGCCCTACTTTTCAGTAACTAACTATTTGCTGTAAATTTTATACCCTTTTAAGTTGTATATATGATTCATGGTTTAGTGTTTAAATTTGGTTAAAAAAAAATGCTATTGGCAATTACTCCCAAGTCTTGTGATAGCGAGACTTTCAGTATATGACGACCCAGGTTTTTACCCAGTTAGTTGGTGCAAAATACCTATTAACTAAGCAGTACACTGTTATATTACCCTTTAGCAAGGTACAAGATGCACCATTTGTCATTTCCTCAATCATACTTAATAAACTGTCACGCATCTAGTTTTTTAACCCGAACTAGGTTATAGAAGGATTTTAGGCTCAAAATTATACAATTTAAATGGGCCACAGCTTATTATCTTGAGCTTTAATCTGTCTTAATCTACTCATTTTGGTTTAGTTTTGACTTGTGTCAACTGAATAAATTAAAGATTTTCATCCAGCTTAACGAAAATCTAAATACTACTTGACACAACTCCATTAAAAATAGTTCTCAGTCACTATATCGTTTACATAGATCATCATGTTTCAACCGACTATAGAATCTATCCTACAGGAAAACCGACTTTTTCATCCCTCTAGTAATTTTTCGCAACAGGCTAATATCAAAAGTCTGGAAGAATATCAGCGGATTTATGATCAAGCTAAGGCTGATCCACAGGCTTTTTGGGCAAAATTAGCGGAAACGGAGTTAGATTGGTTTCAAAAATGGGATATTGTGCTAGATTGGCAACCTCCTTTTGCGAAGTGGTTTGTGGGTGGTAAGATTAATATCTCTTACAATTGTCTTGACAGACATCTGACTACTTGGCGGAAAAATAAGGCTGCTTTGATTTGGGAAGGTGAACCGGGAGATTCCCGCACGCTAACATACTCCCAATTGCATCGAGAAGTTTGCCAGTTTGCCAATGTACTGAAACAGTTGGGGTTCAAAAAAGGTGATCGCATTGGTATTTATATGCCGATGATTCCCGAAGCTGCTATTGCGATGTTAGCCTGTGCGAGAATTGGCGCACCCCATAGCGTTGTCTTTGGTGGGTTTAGTGCGGAGGCTTTGCGCGATCGCCTTAACGATGCTGAGGCTAAATTAGTAGTAACAGCAGATGGTGGTTGGCGTAAAGATGCGATCGTTCCCCTGAAAGAACAGGTAGATAAAGCCTTAGCTGATAACGCAGTTCCCAGCGTCACAGATGTGCTGGTGGTAAAACGCACAGGTCAAAAAACCCAGATGGAACCAGGACGGGATCACTGGTGGCATGATTTACAAAAAGGTGTCTCCGCAGATTGTCCCGCCGAACCAATGGACAGCGAAGATATGCTGTTTGTCCTTTATACTTCTGGCAGTACTGGTAAACCCAAGGGTGTTGTCCATACAACTGGTGGTTATAACTTATACAGCCATATTACCACAAAATGGATTTTTGACCTCCAGGACACAGATGTATATTGGTCTACTGCTGATGTAGGTTGGATTACAGGACATAGCTATATTGTTTATGGACCCCTTTCCAATGGTACAACCACTATTATGTATGAAGGTGCGCCCCGTGGTTCTAATCCTGGTTGCTTCTGGGATATAATTGAAAAATACGGCATAACTATCTTTTATACCGCACCGACAGCCATCCGCGCCTTTATTAAGATGGGTGAACACCATCCGAGAAAACGCAATCTTTCTTCCTTACGTTTACTGGGAAGTGTCGGTGAACCTATTAACCCAGAAGCTTGGATGTGGTATCACAAAATCATTGGTGGTGAACGCTGCCCTATTGTTGATACTTGGTGGCAAACGGAAACTGGTGGTATTATGATTACACCCTTACCTGGTGCAATTCCCACTAAACCAGGTTCAGCGACTTTGCCTTTCCCTGGGATTATTGCAGATATCGTGGATTTAGAAGGTAATTCTGTCCCAGAAAATGAAGGTGGTTATTTAGCGGTTCGTCATCCTTGGCCGGGAATGATGCGGACTGTTTACGGTGATCCTGATCGCTTTCGTCGGACTTATTGGGAACATATTCCCCCCAAAGATGGTAACTATACGTACTTTGCTGGTGATGGTGCAAGAAAGGATGAGCATGGCTATTTCTGGGTGATGGGGCGTGTGGATGATGTGCTGAATGTCTCTGGACACCGCCTGGGAACGATGGAATTAGAATCTGCGTTGGTATCTCATCCAGCGGTGGCTGAGGCTGCGGTGGTAGGTAAACCTGATGAGTTAAAGGGTGAGATAGTTATAGCTTTTGTGACCTTAGAGGGTACTTATCAAGCCAGTGAGGAGTTGAGTAAGGAACTGAAGAAGCACGTTGTTCAAGAAATTGGTGCGATCGCACGTCCTGGTGAAATTAGGTTTACTGATGCCTTACCGAAAACCCGTTCTGGTAAAATTATGCGCCGTTTATTGCGGAATTTAGCCGCAGGTCAGCAGGTATCGGGGGATACTTCGACTTTGGAAGACCGCAGTGTTTTGGATAAGTTGCGGGAAGGTGCATAAACAATTCAAAGTTCAAAATTCAAAATTCAAATTGTTTTGAATTTGTTTGAAAGCACTATCATCATTTAATTTATGCGGTAAGTGAAATAGCTTACCCTGTTGAGTTTCGCTCAAAGACGCTAAGAAACAAAGACGCAAAGTGTTTTTTGTGTCTTTGCGTTTTTATCTTTTTCTATCTGTAGTGTATTATTATTGTAATAATTGAGGCCATATTGCTAAAACACCACCACAAGAAATATTTTGTAATATGAAGTAGTTTAGGGTTTATTAGGTGAATTATATATATATGAAACCAACTGAAGATTGGCTGCAACCAATAAATGGAAAATTCCGTAGGGAAGATGTACTACCTACAGCAAGACTGAGCCTGGCTATTTTAGAATATTCAAAGCAGTTTAATTGTTCTTGGATATCCCCATCAAATATTGATAAGACAATTGAAAACTGGTTTTATAGAAATACTAAACCTGGTTCTCATCAGATTGGCTCACTCTACAACTCTACAAATGAGCATTCTACTTTGATTCATGTTTTTGGCAAGTTGATATTCCTATTGGATTTGGCTTGTGTCCTATAAATGCGTTTCATTCTTCGACATCAATGCCAGATAATTCTAAGCTTGAAATTAAAGCCAAACATGAAATTTTCTGGGAATTCATTTTGCTCTGGTTAAACTGTGTAGACTATGCTGATGGGTACGACGATATCTTACAATTAAATACGTTCAATCACTTAGCTACAAGTTTTATAAAAAGCGCCCATAAAGAGTTACAAGCTACAGTGTCTCTTTTGTTGGAAGAACGTCCTCAAGTAAAAGCCATTGAGACTTCTAGAATGGCAGTAGGAATTTACTTGAAAGGGGAGCATCCCAATTTGGGAAGAAGATGAAAGAAAGGATAAATAATTCGCGAGGCATCATCGCGAATTAAGGGGGGACTATACAAATGCGGTCCATAACTGAGAAAATTGTGGGGATCAGAGAGTATGGTTTAAAACAATGACAGCAGAAGATAAAAAACTTTTAGAAGCTCACATCAAAGAGATAGTCAAAATCCTTTATAAAAATACCCAACCCGAGAAAATCCAAACATTTGAAGGCATCGAAACATCTGTAGGCGACCAGGTTTTAGAACATGTCAGTCCGAAAAGCGCCTTTTTTTTGTCGGAGAAAAGACTGTCACAAGAAAGGTAAAACACGGACAATCAGGAGTTGCATTGGTAAGATTAAAGTCACTAACAAACAAGCATCTCCTTTGGGGAGAGAACCGTATAGGCGATTTAGCCCATTGGTTGGAGAGTGCTTTTTGTCACTTGCAGCCAAGGAGTCATTCCAGGACGCAGAGAATGACCTTAAGGTTCTAACAGGGATAGAATTTGGTTATAGTACCTATCATCGGCAAGTCAAAAAAGTGGACTTATCTCCCCCGAACTTAAAACAGACAGGACTTAGGCAACTGGCACAGGCCATGGGTGAAATATAGTACATCGGTATTAAATAAATCGGATATGGAAAGCTTTATCAACCCATAAGAAGTAGCTGCAACAGGAAAC
>ERZ1034377.200-NODE-200-length-15216-cov-2.830702_pt1 | contig 15216 bp, 10 predicted proteins | sample MGYA00520584_ERZ1034377 | MGnify/ENA primary metagenome ERZ1034377 (study PRJEB33736, sample SAMEA104288464) | Azolla filiculoides | biome: Urban; feature: water surface; material: ditch water | place: Netherlands | collected 2014 ... | reverse complement strand
TGTCTTGCGGACATAGGACATGTCCGGGTCGCGGTGATGGGTCAGGGGTGTCGGGACGCAAATGGCAATGACGTCGCAATGGCCCAGCTGGGAAAAGTCGGATGTGGCCGCAAACCGCCCGGCCTTGCACTCCTCGCCAAGGATCTCGTCGGGAACGGCTTCGATGTAACTGCGGCCTGCTTCGATCGAGACGATCTTTGTCGGATCGATGTCGAAGCCGGTGACCGGGAAGCCGGCTCTGGAGGCCGTGATGGCAAGCGGGAGGCCGACATAACCCAGTCCGATGACGCCGACATGGGCGCTGCGTGACTGGATGTGCTGAAGCAACAACTCGTGAGAATGCAAAGGTGTTGGCATCGGGACTCCGTGCACTTATACAGGATGGGCACGTCCAGATGGGAGAGTTTAGCCTGCATGTCAAGTCTGGTTGAGGCGCGCGCGCGTCACGCGAATTTGCTGTGTCGCCAGCCGTTTTTCGCGCCCGGTCGATGCGGCAAGAGCGCCGTGGGAAGCCCTGCGACGGTCGGTCGGACGTCATGAAAATTGCCTTCTATTCTCCATTGAAGTCGCCCGATCACCCGGTGCCGTCGGGCGATCGACTGATGGCGCGCCAGTTGATCGCCTGTCTGAGGCTTTGCGGTCACAGCGTGGAGGTCGTCTCGGAGTTGCGCGCCTTCATTGCTGACTATGACGATCGAGACGGGCGTGACGCGTTGCTTAAAAATGCCGGTGCGGAGGTTGCACGTCTTCGTGAGCAGTGGCGTCAACGGGGCGTACCGGATCTGTGGTTCTGCTACCATCCCTACTACAAGTCGCCGGATCTTCTCGGCCCTGACCTGTGTGCGGAGTTCAGGCTTCCTTATGTCACCGTCGAGGCATCCTATTCCCATCGGCGGAATATCGGTGTGTGGAGCGATCTGCAGGGCCGCGTGCTCGACGCCATTCGCCTCGCTACCGTGAACATCTGCCTGACCGGACGCGATCGCGCAGGGCTCATGGCGATCGCGCCAGAGGCGGTGGTCGCCACCCTCAAACCTTTCATTGATGCCGATGCATTTCTTGAGATGGTTCCCCTGCCTGATCCGCTTCGCCTGGTGACAGTGGCGATGATGCGCCCCGGCGACAAGTTGGCGAGCTATAAGGTCCTTGCCCAGGCGCTTGGCCGGATCCGCCATCTGCCATGGATGCTGTCGATCGTTGGGGACGGTCCGATGCGCGACGATGTCCGGGCTTTGTTTTCCGACCTGCCGGAAGGCCGCATTGAATGGCTTGACCAACAGGAGCCTTCCGAGATTGCTGACATTCTTGCGGGCAGCGCGCTGTATGTCTGGCCGGGATGTGGCGAAGCCTATGGGCTTGCCTATCTGGAAGCGCAGGCGGCCGGGGTGCCAGTGATTGCATGGGCGACGGCCGGCGTGCCGGAAGTCGTTGAAAACGGTACGACGGGCATCCTGACCGCGCCGGGCGATGTCGATGCATATGCAACGGCCATTGCAACTCTGCTGGGCAACGACGACGAAAGACGCCGAATGGCAGGGAATGCACGTGTCCGCGTTGTAAGTGATCACTCGCTTCAAGCCGCGAGCAGGGCGCTCGATGCCATTCTTCATCAGCATTTGGGAGACCAGCCATGACCGGGCGCACAGAACTCAAGCCGTTGTTCGAAGAGCTTGATCGTCGTGCCGATCTGGGCGACCCATTGCAGCTATGGCTTCGCGACGACGATGCTGTCGCGCCAAGCGAGCCACTCGATCGCCTGCTTCAGCTAACGAACCATCACGGTGTGCCGACGTTGCTCGCAGTCATCCCCGCTTTTACCGGTACGGAATTGCAGCAGCGCCTGGCGCTGGAGAAGGGTGTCGAGGTGGCGGTGCATGGTTGGGCTCATCTCAATCACGCGGGTGCGGGCGAGAAAAGCCGGGAGTTGGGAATGCATCGACCGCTTGCAACGGTGCTGGACGAACTCGCACGGGGGCGTGAGCGCCTTGAATCTCTGTACGAGACCCGGTTCGTGCCAATGCTTGTGCCGCCCTGGAACCGGATCGACAGCGACATCATCGGAGAACTCGGTGGTCTCGGCTTCGAGGCTCTATCGGTTTATGGGCCGGAAAGATCAGCTCCGCTGACGATGCTGAATACCCATGTGGATATCATGGACTGGCGTGGCACGCGCGGAGGGCGCCCGCTTGGTGCTGTCGTTGGCGATCTGGTGGCCATGTCGCGAACCCATAAGGGTCCGGTCGGGTTGCTGACCCATCATCTCGTGCACGATGCGGCGGCCTGGGATTTGCTGGAGCTTCTTTTTGCGGCCACGGAAAAACATGCGGGCTGCAGATGGCGATCAGCGCGGGATCTTCTGGCCGATAAAGCCTAGGGTTGGATCAAGACTAGGCGGTCCGGCAAATGGCAGATCAGTGGGTGGTCGCCATGCGTTCGCCGAGGATGCGCATGGTCTCGGCCATCGTGCGCGGGCAACTGGCCAGAATCTTGAGGAAGTAGTCCTTGCTGATCCGAAGGGCTTCGACCGGGGTGGCAGCCTTGACCGTGGAGTTGCGCGGCCTGTCACACAGGATGGCGATTTCGCCGACCACGGAACGACAGCCGACTTCGGCAATCTTGGTTTCGCCGGCTGGGCTGTCCATGATGATGTCCACGGCGCCCGACAGGATGACATAAGCCGCATCGCCGGCATCGCCCTGGTGAAACAATTCCTGGCCGGTTCCGTAGATGACCCGGTCAGAGGCGAACGCAAGCAGCTTCAGTTTTCCAGCATCCATGCCGGAAAAAAGAGGTACGCCGCGTAACATCTGCACTTCGTCATTCAGGATCATCACATTCACCTGCCTCGAAAAATTGCGTTCGACTGTCCTACCACCAACTATGCTATCAATTGCTTATAGACTGAACCATTTTCGACAATTGTCTCGTAAGACCCATCTTCGGCCACAGTTCTGTCGTTAAAAGCAATAACCCTCCCAAAGTGCTTTGCAAGGGGCGTGTTCGAAAGTACCCAGACCACCGCAGGAGTATCACCATCCTTTGCCAGAAAGGCAAGGGACGCTTCGACGATCCTGTCTTGAAGATGGTGATCGAGCCCGGAAAGCGGCCGATTGAAGATGTAGTAATCCGATTTGCGGATCAGGGCCCTAGCAAAACTGAGCTTGAGGCGCTGCGAATGCGAGAGCCGCCGTCCGGCAGCCCCGATATTGTATTCCAGCCCCAGCGCCAGCAGAGCCTGATATAGGCCGGGCTGAGCACGCATCAGCGAGGAACCGATTTCGCGGAGCTGCTTGGCAGCATCGCTGAACCGATGATTGACCTTGCCGAAGATGATATTCTCGATCAGATTCCCGGACGACAGATAGGCACTCGGGTCATAGCGCTCGATGTATCCACGCAGGGCGTTCGGCAGGTGATCATGGAACTGATGCCGGACCTCGATGATCTTGCTCATCAAGGCTTCGTCGAGCAGGCCGAAACGGTGCCGGGGCTCGACGTAGAAGAAGCTCAGGCGAATAAGCGCGATCCGGTCTTCGTCTCCGACACTGCGCATTGACTGGCCGGTCAGCCGTTGCAGACGCTGCTGGTAGGCCGGGATTTCCTCCGGTGTCATATAGGTCAGGCGTTCGAAGAACGGGTGATCCAGCGGCAGGTCCTTGAACAGCTCGATCGTGTTTTCTGCAATCGCCATACCCATCCTGAACAGCGCTTCGCCGAGGCCGCTTTCCTCCATCATGTTGCGGAAATAGGCGGTCTTGGCGATTGCCTGGATGGCAGAATCCGAACTCATCATGCCGAAGAACAGATTTTCACCGACCATCGCCTCAGTGTTGTACCGGTCCTCCTCGAAGGGAATGACAAGACTGTTGAGGTTGCGGCGATCCAGTTCCTCGCGCAGCCGGCGGCGAAGCTGAACGATATGGGCAGCGAGTGTCGGGTCGCTATCGACATCGATGGTCGAATGCAGGGCGAGCTGTAGGACGTCTTCAGACAGGTCGACAACCTCCAGAACTTCTCGCATCGCTTCGAAAAGCCCGTCCATGTCCTGTGCACGGGTGGCTGCAATGTCGATCCAGTTGCTGTTCAAGTCGAAATCGGCATTGCCGGATCTCTTTGCTTCGAGAATGTCCCATCTGCGCTTGTCGGCGGCCGCGCCCTTGTACGAGACCGTGGCGGTCGGGGCATGCTTGAGCCCATAGAGAAGGTTGTCCTTCAGCGAGCCGAAGAACAGGTAGGCGTCGGGCGCCGCATACGAGATCCTGCGACCGGTGATCGCTTCCGGCAACATGAAGATGTCGTCATCCCCCGCGCTGACTTTGCCGCCCGTCGGCCGCGTGATGCGACCCAGAGCCTCAGCCAGGGCATCCGCGCCGCTTGCGGCCGTGCCGATGATTGCGACCGTCTCGCCGGGCGATATCTTGATCGATACATGCTCCAGAACACGCGCACCGTTGTCGTCTTCGACCATCAGATTGTTGGTGCTAAGCGGATGGTTCATCGGCCCGGTGCTCGACGGTTCGAGAGCCTGGATCTCGGCATCCAGCAACTGGTCTGCTTCAAACTGTTCAACGACCTGTTCGTATTTGACCTGCACGTCCTGGCGGGCGAGGTCCCAGTCAATCAGTTCCTTCAGCGGGCCTGGCAGCTCCTTGTAGGCATTGATGACCGCGACCAGCTGGCCGACATCGAGCTTGCCGACAATCGTCAGGTAACCGCCAATGACGTAGAAAAGGAAAGGCGTTACCTGGGCGAGGAAGTTGTTCAGGAATTTCACCATGAACTTCCACTGATAGATATCGTAGCGGATGCGGAAGATGTAGCCGAGCCGCGATGCGATATCGGCGCGTTCGAAATTGGATGTGTCGAAGGCGTGCACCGTACCGATGCCGTCGACGATTTCGGTCACGCGGCCTGCCAGCTGTCTTGCGCTGATCTGCCGCTCGCGACCAAGTTCGATCAGGCGACGGCGCATGCGCGGAATGATGCCGACCTGCACGATGGCCATGGCGAAAGCGACGAAGCCTAGCCAGAAATGCTGCATGAAGATGAAGATCAGCGCCGTCAGTGCCTGACCGCCAAGAAGAGCCGGCTGGACGAAGGCATCCGCGGTAAAGCCACCGAGCGGCTCGACCTCATCCTTCACCATGCTGGCAATTTCGCCAGCCTTAATGCGCTTGAAATAGTTGGGCGGAAACCGGAGAATCCGGTCGATCAGTTCAAAGCGTATGCGCCGAAGCAGGCGTTCGCCGAGCCGGCCCTTGTAGGTGTTGATATAGAACTTGAACAGGCCATTGATGATGACGAGCATCAGGAACGTCAGGCTCAGCGCCATCAATGACGGCAGGCGTTCGAGCGGCAGGCCGGGGAAAAGCTCGACATTGCCCCAGAACGGAATGTCCAGGGTCAGATGCATGAACAGCTGCGTATCGCCAGCCTTGGTGAAACCATCGCCCTGTATCGGGCCGTTGACGATCTGCTTGGGCAGATCGAAGGCGAGATAGTAGGGGATCATCGACAGGGCGACAAACAACAGAATCCAGAGTTGCTGGCGGCTTGTGTGGTTCCAGATATATCTGGCGAGGTTTGGTTCCATGGAAAACTTCTATGCGATTTTTCAGGCTGCAGCTATCCAGGGACAGGCTGAGGCGTCTTTAACATCATAGCTGGGAAGCCGGTCGCTTGTTTAGAAGGTCTCTCAGTAACTCAGCCGTTCGATTTGCCCCGTCCAGTTGCAAAACAGGCACATCCGGCAGAGCGGCCAGATCAAGCGCCCGATTGATTGCGGAGACCATGGTGTCGCCGGAGAGCCCGTCCTCCGGCAAGACGACCGCGAGGCCCATGCGGTCCAGTCTCTCGGCGCGCGCGGTCTGCTCGGTTTCGCCGCCGGATGCGAATGGCACCAGGACCGATCGGCATCCCGCCTGCTGAATGTCGCAGACCGTGTTGTAGCCGGCCTGGGAGATGGACAGCCTCGCCGTGGTCAGCAGACTGCGGAAATCGGTGCGGAACCGGACCAGTTCCACATGGTCCGGCGCCTGCGCTGCAAGCCGTTCGAAATCCGGCTGGGGCAGGTTGGGGCCGGCGATGATGCACCAGCGGCCAAGATCGGTCCGTTGTGCGGACGCCTCCAGCGCCGCCCTGATCAGGCCGGCACCCACGGCACCGCCGCCCGCCGAAACGACGATGTCGAAACTTTCGGCAGGCGCCGCTGGCGGTCGGCCCGTCACCAGGCCGGTATAGACGACCTGGTCCACAATCGAGCGGGCAAGCGGGAATGTATCTTCGAGCCTGACGAAGGTGGGATCGCCATGCACCAGGACGCGGTCGAAGTAGCGGTGGACCAGATCGACGGTTTCTTCATCCCGACCGGGTTTCGCACGTTCCTGGAGGATGTCACGCAGGGATGTCAGGAGAAGCGGGCGCGGCCGTGTCGCCTCGATCGCTTCGATCAGCGGGAGAAGCTCGAAGCGAACCTGCCGGCGGCCGAAGGGAAAGGCTTCGAGGATGACGATATCCGGCCTCTTTTCCCGATAGGTCGCGAGCAAGAGATCGCGCCGCCGCGCCTTGAAGGCATCGTCTACCGGATCTCCATCGGCATCGACCAATTGCGAAAACCCGCCGTCTCCGACAGCAATCGGCGGCAGGGCGACGTGGTCTATGCCGTCTGCGGGAAAACCGGCAACAGGCATGCCCCCGGTCACCAGGGTCACCTCGAAGTCGTTCTCGGCAAGCGCCTGGACGATGTGACTTGCTCTTGCCAGATGACCGATGCCCAGCAGGTGCTGAACGTAGTAGAGGACGCGGGGCTGGGGTCCGATCGTTGCAGCGTCCGTCATTTCGGCGTCTGCCATTCGCTTTCGAACAGCGCCTTCAACTGTCCGACGCTTGAATGATAGTCGAAACTGCCGCGCACCTTTGTCTCGGCGGCCTGTCCAAGGCGGTTGCGAAGCTCGGGATCGCGGATCGCCCGTTCCAGTGCATTGGCCAGAGCCTGCGGATCTTCCGATCGAACCAGCAGGCCGTTTTCATCATCCTTGAACAATTCGGGAATGCCGGAAATGTCGGTGGCGACGCAGGTCAGCCGCTGGCTTGCCGCCTCGACCAGAACATTGGGAAGCCCGTCACGGTCGCCATCGCTGGTGATCCTGCAGGCCAGCGCGAAAATATCGGCTGTGCGATAGGCCTGTAGGACATCCTTCTGATCGACGGCGCCCAGCCAAGTGATCTTGTCATCGATGCCCAGTTCATGGGCCAGCTTCTTCAACTTGGGACGCTCGCCACCGTCGCCGGCATGGACGAAGCGCCAGCGCAGGTCCGACGGCAGGAGGGCAAATGCCTTCAGCAGGACATCATAGCCCTTTTTTTCGACCGCGCGGCCGACACTGATGATCGTAACGGGATCTTCGCTGCTTGTGCCGTCGCGTGGCGGGCGAAGCCCGTCGAAATGCGGAAAACGGTTCAGGTCGAGCCCGTGATAACTCAGATGGATGTGGCTGACGTCTTCGGGGCCGAGCTGCTGCAGATGCTCGTAGCCGGTTCGTGTGCAGGTCACGGCCCATCGCGCACTTGCGAGCTTAGCGGAGAGTTCCCAGTCCTTCGATGTCCAGATATCCTTGGCATGGGCGGACACGGTCCAGGGAATGCCGGTGATCTGGCTGGCATAGGCGGCGACCGATGCCGGCGTATGGATGAAGTGAGCGTGCAGCCAGCCGGCGTCCTTCGGCCATTCGTTGACCAGCACCGCAGCCTGTCCGAAACGGCGGAAGCGATTGCGGGTGAAGTCACGAGCCAGATCCGAACGGAACTGGGCAAATGCCTTGCGGAAGCCCGGCCGCTTGCGGATTGCAAACAAGGCGCGCAGCACCCGGATGGGCTCCTGATGCAGATATTCGGGCAGGTAGTGGACCGGCGCCCGGATTTCGTCGTGGACGGCATGGCGCTTCTTGTCGGTGGGGCGCCGCAGCGCGACGAGGAGCAGTTCAAGACCGGCCTTTTCGAGACCCAGCAATTCCTGGGCGATGAAGGTTTCCGACAGCCGCGGATATCCCTTCAGCAGCACGACGATTTTACGGGAATGCGGCAAACCTAGTGGGCCTCTTCTGCGATGGCTGGAATCAGTTCGCGCTGGGCCAGTTCACTGCCGACCATGCGGGCAATATTGCTCAGGCCTTTAAGATGCAGGCCCGCGCTGTTGCTTGACGGTGGCAAGCGGCTTGGAAGTGCCTTCAGCGCGGCCGCCAAGCGCTTCGGATCACGGGATTCCTCCGGCCTGAGCATGTCGATCAGGCCGAGTTCGGCGGCGCGTGTGGCGCGGATCAACTGCTCCTCGCGCGGCATCACGCGCGGGATGATCAACGCCGGCTTGTCGAAGGAGAGAATTTCGCAATAGGTGTTGTAGCCACCCATCGCCACCACTGCCTTGGAGCTGGCGATCAGCTCTTCCATCCGGGTGTCGAATTCGATCACCTCGATATACGGAATGGCTGCCCCTTTCTTCGCAAACATGGTGCGCTGCTCGGCCGGCATATAGGGACCCAGCACGATCAAGGCCTTGTGTGTCAGCGTCGGATCCTGCTGATAGGCCTGGATCACGTCTTCGACCAGATCGGCGCCATCGCCACCGCCACCGGTGGTGACAAGGATGTAGTCGCCGTCCGGCTGATGCAGCGAGCGATCCTGATGGGGCGCGCTTCTCTGCAGGAAGCCGACGAAATTCATCTTGTCACGGACAGGTGCCGGGACGTCGAGGCCAATCAGGGGATCGTAGAAGTCCGGCGGGCCGTAGACCCAGATGTCGTCATAGAAGCGTTCGATCTTCTGCATTACATCCTTGCGCTTCCACTCCGCCTCCAGCAGATGCGGCGCATCCATCACTTCGCGCAGGCCCAGGATGAGCCTGGTTCCGCGTCCCTTCAGATAGGCCAGGGTTTCCTCGACTTCGCCGCCCAGCCCCATGGGCTCCTTGTCGATGATGAAGATATCGGGTTTGAACGTCTCTGCAGTGTGGCGGATGATCGAACGCCGCATGTTCAGGGTATCTTCGAGATCGATATGACGCTCAAGCGAGGTGTACTCGCCGTTGCGCAGCTTGATGACGCTCGGGATTTTGACGAAATCGACGCGGGCGCGATAATCGAAGGCACCGGCAATCGTTGCACCCGATATGATCAGCACGTTGAGGCCGCGGTATTCCTCGACCAGCGCATGGGCGATGGTCCGGCACCTGCGAAGGTGCCCGAGACCAAAGGTGTCGTGGCTGTACATCAGGATGCGGCCTTGCTCAAAACTGCGCGTCATGAGCGAAGTCCCTCGGCTCCACTGGAAGCCGCAAGAGTGCTGGGAGGATTCCTGCGCATCGAAATTCCGTTTCACTTATAGGGATCGGCCGCATCGCGTAGACCGTCACCAAGAAAATTGAAAGCCAAAATAACCAGGATGACAGGCACCACAGGGAACAGTAGCCAGGGATAAAGTGCGATAATATTAACGCTGCGTGCCTCGGTCAGGAGGATGCCCCAGCTGGTGATCGGTGGGCGCAGGCCGATGCCGAGGAAGCTCAGTGCCGTCTCGCCAAGGATCATTCCGGGAATGGTCAGGGTCGCGCTGGCGATCAGGTGCGACATGAAGCCGGGGACAAGGTGGCGGCGGATGATGCGGGCGCTGCCGGCGCCCATCACCTGCGCTGCCAGCACATAGTCTTCCTCGCGAAGCGAGAGCAGTTTTGAGCGAACCGCGCGGGCAAGTCCGGTCCAATCCAGCATGCCGAGAATGACGGTGATGCCGATATAGACGAGGATGGGGCTCCAGGTCACCGGGATGATCGCTGCTAGCGCCATCCATAGGGGGATGCTCGGGATCGACTGCAGGACCTCAATGACGCGCTGGACCAGAAGATCGAAGATGCCGCCGTGATAGCCGGCAAGTCCGCCAATGACGATGCCGAGGACAAAGCTCATCATGACGCCCAAGATGCCGATCGTCAGCGATATGCGCGCGCCATAGATGATCCGCGACAGCATGTCGTGACCGAGACGGTCGGTGCCAAGCAGGAAGAGTTGGCCGCCCTCGGCCGGGCAGACCAGATGCAGGTTGGTCTCCACCAGATTCCAGAACCGGTAGCCATCGCCGCGGCAGAAGAAACGCAGCCGCTGAACATCGTCGGTATTGTCGATATAGACCCTCTTCAAGGTGTCCATGTCGAGCGTCATGCGCTGGCCATAGACGAAAGGTCCGACAAAACTGCCCTCGTGCATGAAGCGGACGGTCTGCGGCGGCGTGTGGATGAAATCGATATTCTTGGTGTGCAGGTTGTAAGGCGCCAGGAATTCGCTGAACAGAATGCTGACATAGACCAGGATGAGAAAGATACCGGAAAACAGCGCCATCTTGTGGCGGCGAAACTGCCACCACATCAGCTGGAACTGTGATGCCTGGGCGATGTGTTTGAGTTCCTCGACCTTGCGCTCGGCGGCATAAGGATCAAATGCGGCGCTCGAGACATAGTGTCCCATCGGTGCGCCTGGTTCGGGAAGGGGTGTGTTCATTTCTGGCTCCCTCCGCCCAGACGAATGCGCGGATCGAGGATCGCCAGCGCGATGTCGGACACCAGCACGCCGATAACGGTCAGGAAGGCCAGGAACATCAGGAACGAACCGGCGAGATACATGTCCTGGCTCTGCAAAGCCTTGATCAGCATCGGGCCTGTCGTTTCGAGCGACAGGACGATCGCGGTGACTTCAGCGCCGGAAATGATTGCCGGAAGGATCGATCCGATATCGGAGATGAAGAAATTGAGCGCCATGCGCAGAGGATATTTCAGCAGGACGCGCAACGGGTGCAGACCCTTTGCCCTTGCGGTCACGACATATTGCTTGTGCAATTCATCAAGAAGATTGGCGCGAAGTCGGCGGACCATGCCGGCTGTACCTGCCGTGCCAATGATGATCACCGGTATCCAGATATGCGACAGGATCGAGCGGAACTTTTCCCAGCTCATCGCCGCATTGAGATATTCGCGGTCCATCAGGTGGCCGATCGAAACACCGAACCAGATATTGGCGAAATACATCATCACCAGAGCGAGCATGAAATTCGGCACGGCAATGCCGATCAGGCCGAGAAACGTCAGGCCATAGTCGCCCCAGCTGTACTGATGTGTTGCCGAATAGATGCCGATCGGGAAGGCCAGCAGCCAGGTGAAGATGATCGTGACGAACGACACCAGCACTGTCAGCCATAGCCGGTCTCCGACGACATCCGAGACAGGCAGACGATATTCGAAGGAATAGCCGAAGTCGCCGACCAGCATTCCGCCGACCCAGTGGACATAGCGCAGAACGGGAGGGCGGTCGAAGCCGTAGCGGGCGCGCAACTCCTCGATCTCGGCCATGTCGGCTGCTTCGCCCATGGCGCGCAGCTCGGAAACATAGCTTTCGAAATAGTCGCCGGGCGGCAGTTCAATGATCGTGAAAACCAGCATGGAAATCAGGACCAGTGTCGGGACCATCACAGCGATGCGCCATAGGATATATCGCAGCATGATCACACGTCTCTATCGTACCAAAAGGTGTCCGGCATGTAGACACCGAGATAACTGGTCGGATCGAAGCCGAACAGCGCCTTGTCGGGAATGTTGCGCAGCCGTTTCGACCTTGCAATCGGTTGCAGGCCACCATTGACGGTGCCGATGCTAAAAACCTGCTGGGTGTAGTGGGACAACATTTCACCCCAGATTGTCGTTCTCTCCTCGGCCGTCGTCGTCTGGCGCCAGGCCCGCAGCCTGTCGACCAGATACTGGACCTCGGGCATGTCGGGCGCCTTGCCCTTTGTCTCGGCGGAAGCAAAGTACATGCCCCAGAGCGGCCATTGCAACTGGTCATCGGAACTCGGCGCCAGGCCGCTTGGTGACATTTCCGAGGTCGGGACGCCGTTGTCGAGGCCCTGCCATACGGACATCATGATCTGACCGCCAATCGCGCGGCTGCGGAAGATGTCGCGTTGGGAGGTGCGAATGAATAGTTGGAGGCCGACCATATGGAAATGGTCGGTGATGAGTTCCAGCACATCGGTTTCCAGCGTGCTTTCGCCGGCGCTTTCGATGATGATATTGGCGGGTCGCCCATCCGGCAGAAGCCGAATTCCGGCCGCGTTGCGGCGATTGAGCCCCGCTTCATCGAGCAGTCTGTTGGCCTGCTCGGGGTCGTGCGACGACCAAGCTGTTGCGTATTCGGGCTTGAAAAGCGGGCTTTCCGGCAGGATCGTATCGGCGCTGGGCTGGGCCAATCCATAAAAAATCGCCTTGTTGAGTTCGTTGCGATCAATCGCCAGTGACATTGCCCGGCGGACGCGTACGTCGCGGAACACCTGCCTCCAGCCATCGTCGACGCAGTTCAGGTTCGGCAGAAGCGAGACCATGGACCCCTGCGTTCGCTTCCACAGCGACACTTTCAGCGGATAGATTTTTTCTGCTTCCTTCAGCAGCGTGTAGTCGGAGAAATCGAGGCCGACGAATTGCAATTCGCTTTCGCCGGTTGCCGTCTTTGCGGCAATGATGTCCGGAGAACTGACATTGAGGATGAGCCGGTCGATATATGGCAACTGCAGGCCATTTTCATCGACCCGGTGGAAATAGGGATTGCGTTCAAAAATGAACTGCTCGGCCGGTGGCGCAATTGTCGGATGCCATGGTTCCAGGGTGGGAAGGTCGGGGTTCTCGGGGCGTTGCTGACGCGACATCTTGATGTGCAACAGCCGCCAGTCATCAACCCGGTGGTGGCGAACCAGTTCGTCGAGAGCCTTTGGGTCCTGGTATTTGGCGTGGAACTGGCGGAGGTAGGCGGAAGGAAGCGCCAGCGCGACCGGAATGGGGGAGGCGAGCTTGGGCAAGAAGTCCGGTATCGGACTGTCCCATGTGTAGCGGATGGTCAGCGGATCGATGACCTCGAAACGCGGCGGCTTGCCGTCGACCAGCAGATCAACCGGCGGACCGCCTTTGTGGATCTCCCGATTGAGGATGACGTCTTCCCAGCAATAGCGAAAGTCTTCGGCGGTGAACGGGTCGCCGTTCGACCACTTGTGACCTTCGCGCAGGCGGAACTCGAAAATGCGTTCTTCCTCGACGGTGAAGGATTGAAGAATATCCGCCTGCAGTTGCAGATGTTCGTCATACCCGACCAGACGGGAATAGCCGTTGATCGGCATCAGTCGAACGTCTCGCTGGCCGCCGATCAACATGCGGGCCGCGCCACCATGCAGGCCCGGTACGCGTCCCATTGCATTCAGATCGACGATGCGAGGCTGTTTCGGCAGGCGATCGGCAACGGGCGGCAGTCGCCCGGCCTCAACGGCTGCACTGAGATATTCGGACTGGCTGTAGGCCGCGCGGGCGACGCCGGGCAGTACCGCGGAAGCCAGCATACCGAGGGCGGTTCGGCGTGTGATCACAGAGCCAGTTCCCGTATATCCACGTTCTTGCGGGCGAGGACGAAATGACCACCCCCAAGATCTGCCGGTGCCATGACATTCTCTTCGTCGCTGTCGCAGAATGCTTTCGCCCAGTTGCCGCGTGACACGGAACTGGTTTGGCCAGCCGTGGCGAAGTTTAGCGGGCGATCCAGATCGGGGAAGGCGACGGCATCCAGCAACGCCTTCGTATAGGGGTGGACAGGTGCGGTCATGATCACTTCCCGAGGTGCGATTTCGACGATGCGGCCGGCCCACATGACGGCGACCCGGTCGGCCATATAGTCAACGACTGCCAGATTATGGGAAATGAACAGGTAAGTCAGCCCGAGGTCCTTCTGCAAATCTTTCAGCAGGTTGAGGATCTGCGCCTGGACGGACACGTCGAGGGCAGAAACCGGTTCGTCGCAAATGATGAGACTAGGCGCGAGGGCCAGTGCCCGCGCAATGCCAATTCTTTGTCGCTGGCCGCCAGAGAAGCTGTGCGGGTAGCGGTTCAGCGAGGCTTCGTCGAGCCCGATCGCCTTGATCAGCGCCTTGACTGCCATCTTGCGCTTGGCAACATCGCCATGGCCGTGAATATCGAGCGGTTCGCTGAGAATGTCGCCGACCGTCATGCGCGGCGACAGCGAAGACAGCGGGTCCTGGAAGACCATCTGGATCTTGGTGCGCAGCGCGCGCAGTTCTGAGCCCTTGGCGTTCAGCACATCGATCGGGCCGTCGCCATCGTCGAAGATGACGGAGCCGGTATCGGGTTCGATGGCGCGCATGAGGATCTTGCTGACGGTGGTCTTTCCACAGCCGCTTTCGCCGACCAGGCCCAGACATTCGCCTCGTCTTATGTCAAAGCCGACGCCATCGACTGCGGGCGTTGTCTTGGGTTTTTCGCGGGCAAAGCCGGGCAGTTTCCAGTTGTCCTTGCGGGTCTCGAATGTCTTGCTGAGATTGTCGACCTTGAGAATGATGTCAGGGCCGGAGCGGGCCTGGAATTTCTTGCCGAGCAGGTTTTCCTGATTGACTTCGATTTCCCGCAAGGGTTTCAACCGGTCACCGCGTTTCATGCCGAAATGCGGAATGGCCGCCATCAGGCCCTTCAAATAGGGATGCTCCGGTTTGCGGAATATCGTATCGACAGGGCCCGCTTCCATGATCTCGCCCTGGTAGATGACGACAACCTCGTCGGCGATATTGGCGACGACGCCGAGATCGTGGGTGACCAGCAGGATGGCCATGTCCATTTCGGCCTGGAGATCGCGCAGCAGTTTGAGGATCTGGGCCTGGATGGTCACGTCGAGCGCTGTCGTGGGTTCGTCGGCAATAAGCAAGGCCGGTCCGCAGATCAGCGCCATGGCGATCATCGCGCGCTGGCGCATGCCGCCGGACAGTTCGAACGAATACATGTCGAAGACCTTGCGCGGATCGGGGAAGCCTACCCGCGACAGCATGTGCTCGCAGCGCTCGCGCACCTCCGCGCCCTTGAGGCCGCTATGGATGTGAAGCGCTTCGCCGATCTGGTTGCCAATGGTGTGCAATGGCGAGAACGAGGTCATCGGCTCCTGGAAGATCATTCCCATGCGGCCACCGCGGATCGAGCGGATCTTGGGGCCGTCATGGGGAAGGGGAAGGATATCGATCTGGCCGCTGTCCGACAGTGGATCGTCGAACAGGATCCTGCCCGAAACCGTGGCGGTCGGCGCCTGAAGTCCCATGACTGTCTGGCTGATGACGGATTTGCCGGAGCCCGACTCGCCGACA
>ERZ1034377.199-NODE-199-length-15230-cov-81.662377_pt1 | contig 15230 bp, 15 predicted proteins | sample MGYA00520584_ERZ1034377 | MGnify/ENA primary metagenome ERZ1034377 (study PRJEB33736, sample SAMEA104288464) | Azolla filiculoides | biome: Urban; feature: water surface; material: ditch water | place: Netherlands | collected 2014 ... | reverse complement strand
TAGTTACTACCCATAATGTTTTGGGTTTATCTAACTCCAGTTGAATTTCTGTAAAAGCCTCTTGGGGTAAACTTTGTACTAATTCATCTAACCTAATTATTTGTGGACTATCCTCTTGGTCACTGCTAAGGACTGTGGGATTTTTAGCTAATCCTCCTAAATACTTTAAATGCCGATTTTCTATCTTTAATAAGAAAGATGTATTGTGGCCATATCCAGGATCTATAATTACTATTCCTGGTTGATAACCACGGCTTAAGGTCAGATCTATTAATTTAATTCCTAACTCAGGTTTATTCTCAAATAGAGGGTCTTGTTTCCCTTTGGGTCAAGAATCACCGTGGTGATATAACTCTATATCTAATGGTAAGCTTTTACTGCCATCATATAGATGTGTTGTTACTACTACTATTCCAGTATCCCTTTTCCCAATTTCTGCAATATTATATTGTCTTCCTACTCCATCCCTAAAATTCCCGCTTTTTCTATGGACAGAATCATCAATTATTAAGCTAAATCCTCTGGTGATTCTCCTCTGACTACACTTGTTCATAATCTCTAACCGACGGTCATTGACTTGGGAAATGGACCAAGATACTTCCGTTAAAACGTGGTGTAATCGGTGGTACGTAACTTCTAGGGCATTCTCTGCCATTTAAAATAGGTTTTTTCTCTCACTTTCACCCAATCATCCCCCTAAATCATGTCTAAACTCTCTTTTTTCCCCTTCATTAGTAAATACACCATCAAACCTTTAACACCATCTTTCAAACCATGGTGCCATTGCTGGGGCAGTGGTTTTTTTCATCAGCCTCTTTTAACGTGAAAGCTACACCGAAACCGCACTATACTCCTTTTTACTCTTAACTTTTGTTTAAGTCCCGTTAATAGCAGTTGACTATGGGGGATTTCTTAAATTTTATTCTGCGAACTAATTGGAGTAATTGGAGTAATAAATATTTATGGCTACAATTTTTTGCGCCTTATGTGCTTGGATAATGATGATTTTACTACTTTGGAGTATTTCGATAACTGTCACAAAATGGATAATTTATTTACATGATCTACATTAAATTCCTTGTCATAAATGTGAATATTTTACTAATGACTATCGTCTCAAATGTACGGTACATCCTAAAAAAGCTTGTTCTGAACACGCTATTGGCTGTGTTGATTTTGCGCCTAAAACTGCTGCTTATAATGCTTGTCAAAAAGGCCGTATCTGGAAAATATGAAAAAGTAATTTACAGTATGATTAAAATTTTCATCCTGATTACTCAGGATATACCATATAAATATTGTAATTTCTCACCTTATCCTTAGTAAGTTACTATGAATACTCAATCTGATTTTCTCTGTGAATTCTGTGATTTTCTGTATACTTGTCATCCCTATAATGGTCAATTAACGGCAGGATATTTATTATTTAATGGACATCTTCAAGAGTTTTCTCAACGACTAAAGTACATTTGCAATTTGCACAGTGGTGGTACAATTCCTCCAGAGGAAGCTTACAAAGAAATTCATTGACTTTGGAAGCACTTAAAGCGTAGTAAAAAAGGGATTCCGGTTGATTAGTTAGTCAGCGCTTTTGAGTCATCTGTAAAACTTTGTTGTTGCAAGGCTTTGTCACTCTCCGCAGAATATTTGATTTCGCTGTAAATTAGACCAAACAAACAGAAAATGCCGTTAGTTTCTGCTTATACTATACTATAAATGTTTATATCCCCCTAGCCCCTTTTTGATGGGGGCTATAGTCCTAGGGAAGATATCTGTATTACAAGGATTTTAAGCTGAACTTACTGGCTATTAAATGATCTTGGCAGAACGCAGACCAAATAGCAAACCTACAGCTATACCCATAAACACGCCTAAAAATACAATATATTCAACTACAGCCATTTCAGTTTCTCCACAATTTAGTTCACTAAATCTATTGAATCACTAAATAATTCATAATTCATAATTCGTAATTCGTAATTCGCAAAGAAGGGAATCGGTAACAGGTGACAGATGACAGATGACAGATGACAGGAGGTAAATTTATTCTCCTCGTCCTCCCCATCACCCTCATCCTCCCCAGTCCCCAAACTGCGGTAAAATACGGGGACGAGTAATTATATTAGGGTTTTTAAATGAGTTCTGTAATTAAAGTAGATATACCAGGAAAATCTTATGAAATTGTGATTGCACCTGGGAGTTTGGATAACCTAGGTAAACAGATGGCGAGTTTGAAACTGGGTAAGAAGGTATTGCTGGTTTCCAACCCGATGATATTTAAACATTATGGCGAAAGAGCAATCGCATCTTTACAAAATGCCGGCTTTGAGGTCACAAGCTATAACCTGCCACCAGGGGAACGCTACAAAACCCTAAACTCCATCCAAAAAATCTATGATATTGCCCTCGACAACCGCCTAGAACGTTCCTCCACAATGGTGGCTTTGGGGGGTGGTGTAGTTGGCGATATGACTGGGTTTGCAGCTGCTACATGGTTGAGAGGAATTAACGTTGTCCAAATTCCTACCAGCCTCTTAGCAATGGTAGATTCGGCTATTGGTGGTAAAACTGGGGTAAATCATCCGCACGGTAAAAACTTAGTTGGCGCTTTCCATCAACCTAGCTTTGTCTTGATTGATCCAGAAGTCTTAAAAACCCTGCCAGCGCGTGAATTTCGGGCGGGAATGGCGGAGGTAATCAAGTATGGCGTAATTTGGGACGCTGAATTATTTACCCAATTGGAAGCGAGTAAACACCTTGACCAACTCCGCTATGTAAAATCCGACCTGATAAATTACATATTAACTCATTCTTGTCAAGCAAAAGCAGATTGTATCAGCAAAGATGAAAAAGAATCTGGACTCCGTGCAATTTTGAATTATGGTCACACTATCGGTCATGCGGTGGAAAGCTTGACAAATTATCGTCTGTTCAAACACGGTGAAGCTGTGGGTACTGGCATGATAGCAGCAGGAGAAATTGCTGTGAAATTAGGACTTTGGCAAAAAGCCAACACAGAACGTCAAAACGCGCTGATTAAAAAATCTGGTTTACCGACACAATTACCAGCAGGTTTGGATATTCAAGCCATTATTGATGCTTTGCAATTAGATAAAAAAGTCAAATCAGGTAAAGTGCGGTTTGTGTTACCCACCCAAATAGGTGAAGTGAAAGTCACAGACGAAGTACCCACAGATATTATTAGGCAGGTATTACAGGAAATCCAATAATTAGGGCATTGGGCATTGAAGTAAATCAATAATCTCCTCGCCTTGAGGCAGGAGAGTGTCAAGCCCCTGAAATTTTTCTTTCATGTCCAGCCCATTCTTGATTTCGCAGGAGATATTTTTGGACTTTATCGGTGCTAGTTTTTGGTAAATTCGTAAATACAATGGCTATAGGACATTTGAAACTGGCTATTTGACTGCGACAAAATTGAATTAATTCTTGTTCTGTAACTTGCACATCTTCATGTACCACTGGTGTAATTAATGGTAATTGTCTCTATTTTATTTATTTGTTATTAACCAAGGTGTATTCTCAGGATTACCAGTTTGAAGAAAGTGTTTATACTCTTCTCCTTGTAATGGTTTAAAATCTTCCATATCATAAATATTAATAATATGTTTAACGGTGTTTAACTGATTCTGGACTGGGCGAATAATATCTGCTAATTCTGTATCAATAAAGAAAAATTTTGCCCCGCTATCGTTAAGAATATAGGCAACTTATTGAGGTGCTAAATGGGTGTTGATAGGGACTAAAATTCCCCCAGCTAAAGGTACAGCAAAATGGGCTCCTAGCATTTGGGGAGTGTTGAATACAAAAAAAGCGATGCGATCGCCTTTTTCAATTCCCGCATAACACAAGGCTGAGGCTAAACAATTGACACGATCTGCAAATTCCTGATATATAAATTTTTCCTGTCCATAGATAATCGCAACTTGTCATGGTGTTTAGTAATTAATACACTATGGCGTAAATACAGCACGAGTCAGGAGTAAAACTCTCTTGCTGTCTAGGTTTCAATTTAGATTCTGTAGCTCATTGATCTGCTATTTGCTGTAAACCACCCATTCCAAATTTCTGAAAAGCTTATGCTGTATTCATTTTTAATTTTTAATTTTTAATTAATGGTGGTACTAACCATTTGCAGGAATTTAGAAAAAGCAAATCTCGACTGGGATTCTGGGATATCCTTATAATAGAGATTCGCCCAAAGAAGTAGAATGAAGCTGGCAGCAAGAGTAAGTCAGGTGACACCCTCCATAACCTTAGCAATCGCAGCTAAAGCTAACGCCATGAAAGCAGAGGGTATAGATGTTTGTAGTTTTAGTGCTGGAGAACCAGATTTTGATACCCCAGCACATATCAAAGCCGCAGCTGCGAAGGCTTTGGATGAAGGTAAAACCAAGTATGGACCCGCGGCTGGTGAACCAAAGTTAAGGGAAGCGATCGCTCACAAACTAAAAACCGATAATGGTCTGGATTATAAAGCAGAGAATGTGATCGTTACCAATGGCGGTAAGCATTCTCTCTACAATTTGATTGTTGTACTCATTGACCCCGGTGATGAGGTAATTATCCCTGCACCTTATTGGTTAAGTTACCCCGAAATGGTAACTTTGGTAGGTGGTAAGTCGATAATCGTCGAAACCGATGCTTCCACAGGCTACAAAATTACCCCAGAACAGCTAAAAAAAGCCATTACCCCAAAAACTAAGTTATTTATCCTCAACTCTCCATCTAACCCCACGGGGATGGTGTACACACCAGAGGAAATTAAAGCCTTAGCGAAGGTGATAGTTGATGCAGATATCTTAGTTGTGTCTGATGAGATTTATGAAAAGATTCTCTATGACGGTGCAGAACATATCAGCATCGGTTCTCTAGGGAAAGAAATTTTTTCCCGCACCTTAATTAGTAACGGTTTTGCTAAAGGTTACTCAATGACTGGGTGGCGACTTGGTTATTTAGCAGGGCCTGTAGAAATTATTAAAGCTGCTAGTACCATACAAGGGCATAGTACATCAAATGTGTGTACCTTTGCTCAATATGGAGCGCTCACAGCTTTAGAAAGTTCTCAAAACTGTCTAGAAGAAATGCGTCAAGCTTTCGCTAAACGTCGTCAGGTAATGTTTGAAAGACTTAACGCCATTCCTGGTTTGACTTGTCCTAAACCAGACGGTGCTTTTTACCTATTCCCTGATATCAGCAAAACTGGTTTAAAATCTCTGGAATTTTGCAACGCTTTGTTGGAAGCACATCAAGTTGCAGTTATTCCCGGAGTAGCTTTCGGTGCTGATAACAACATTCGCCTTTCCTATGCTACTGATATGGCGACCCTTGAAAAGGGAATGGATAGGTTAGACAAATTTGTACGTTCTCAAATTTAGGGACTGGGGACTGGGGACTGGGGACTGGCGCAGATGGGGCAGATGGGGGAGAATAAATTTACCTTCTGTCACCAATCACCAATCACCAATCACCAATCACCAATCACCAATCACCTATAACCTTCTCTAATTAATTTCTCCACGGGTAAAAGGGAACAGGTTACAGGTTCAAGGCTACAGGGAAGAAGAGGAGTAGAGGAGAAAATAAGTAATTATGAATTACGAATTATTTCAATCCCATGTCTTGCAACCCTTGACGGAGACGTTGTGCTTCCTGGGGATTATTTTTTTCATGGAGTGCGATCGCATATTCAAACGCTGCTAAACTAGTTTCGACATCACCGGCTTTCAGTAGCACTACTCCCAAATTTTGATAAGCTTCTGCATAATCAGGATTTAATTGAATAGCCTTGTCATAACAATCAATGGCTTCAACCAACGAACCCATAGCTTTACATACCATCCCCAAATTATAATAACCAGTCACAAAACTAGGATCAATTTTGATAGCCGTTTCATAAGCATTTTTTGCCCCTAGAAAATCAGCTGATACCTTCAACAAATTACCTAAATTATTATATCCTCCCAACTTTAAAAGAGGATAAATCGGTAACTTTACAGCAGCTTGATAATGGGAAATTGCCTGGTTGAAATTTTTAAAATGTGTATGAGCAATTCCTAAATGATAATGTAATTCATACAAAATATCATAATTGGTTTCCTTAATATCTTGACTAAGAGAATTTCCAACTTTTCTTGATTGAGAATTTTGAAACCCCCTTAAACGGATTTTATCTTTGTGAACCTGATTATTTGACTGGTTTAATTGATTACCAATCATCTGACTTAATCCCTGATTTAATAATTCCATTCCCTCATTAATTTTCCCCATTTCTACATACAAAGCACCCAACTTACTGCAAACATAAACATCATCAGGATTTGCAGCAAAAAATTCCTCCATTGCGGCTGCGGCTTTACCATATTTGTGCTGCTGACTAATTATAGCTTTTTGATATCCAGCATGAAGAATAGCTACCTCTGGTAAATAGCCAATTTGCCAATAAGTCTCTTTAGTTGAAATTGCTGCAATACTATCATCAACCAACGCATGATATGGACGATCAAATTTAATCTTGGCATGGTTGCGAAATAGTCGAGAAACCAGAGAATACGGTGATTGAGTCGCACCAATTTCCTGACGGACGAGATTGATTAATAAATAATCTTGGATATTAATTGCTTCTTGCAAATAGGGCGCTATTTCTGGTGTTAGACTTTCATCAGCATCTAACACTAAGATCCAGTCTCGTGTAACATATTTTAAAGCTTCATTACGAGCCGTACTAAAATTATTACACCATTCAAAATAATGCACCTTAGCGCCGAATTGTTCAGCGATTTGGATTGTTTGATCACTTGAACCTGTATCGAGGACTACAATTTCATCTACCACATCTTCGACACTTTGCAAGCATTTTGGTAGGTTGGTTTCCTCGTTTTTGACAATCATGCACAGACTGAGTTTCATAAATTCATCATTTTTTATAGTGATAACTTATGTACGCTCAAAACAACAAGCTATAGTCGTGGTATAGCAAGGGTGTTGACAAGTAACTATCCAGCGCCTATTGAGGATTTTGAGGCTTATATTAAGTGGGCTGGTGATAAAGATACCAAAGCACAACGACAAGGTTGGGTGAGGGAATTGGAAGCCGGGAAAAATCCCTTTACTGATGAGGTGTTGAAGAAATTACAGTAGAATTGATGGGGTGATGGGGAACAAATCCCCAATTACCAATTACCAATCCCCAATTACCAATCACCATATTAAAGAGCAGCTTCTTGATAAATTATTTCTTGAAACTGAATCATATCTTTCTGTGGATCAGCAAGGCTCACTTTCACTAATAATTGTTCTCCTAAATTGACCGTCCTTCTAAAGGCCATTGGCAATTGTAAACCTAAATCTTCTAACAGAATTAATGCTAAATTGCTATCTTCTCGTAACCACATCAAAACTGTGATTTGCCATATCTGTTCAGGATGACGACGCAAATATTCTAGAGCATAATATCTGTTAGTTTGTCGTTCCACCATTGTCACTTCTTGGGTGGTAGTGGTGACGGTCATCATCACTTCTTTGAGTTGTTCGGCTGAAAAGGGCAAATCTTCACCCCGCAGGTGTGCCTTGAGTTGGAAGTGGGTTAATAGGTCGCTGTAACGACGAATTGGTGAAGTTGCTTGGGTGTAGGTATCTAGTCCCAAACCAGCATGGCGCACAGGAGTAATACTCATTTCGCTCTTGGGCATACACCGACGCATGGCACAGGCACGAACAAAGCCTGCGGGAAGTAGGAGTAATTCTTCTTCTGGTGGTAGTTCTGGTTGGGGTTGACCACGGAAGGGTAGGGGAATGTTATGGGTTTGACCGTAACGTGCGGCTACTTCTCCCGCAAGAATCATCATTTCGGCAACTAATTGCCGGGAGGAGGAATCATCTAAAATATCTATGGTGACATCATCGCCTTTGACTTTAATCATTGCCTCTGGCATATTGATGCTGATGGCTCCTTGGTTATATCTCCAGGTTTTACGCTTTTTTGCCCAATTTGCGATCGCAGCAATTTCTGGTTCTGCTTCTACCCCTAATTCCAGCATCTCATCTACATCTTCATAGGTGAGACGATAGGTAGGCTTCATCAAGCTGGCATGAATACAGTAATCTTCCACAGCCCCAGTTTCGTCCAAAACTATGCCAAAGCTGAGGGAGTAACAAATTTTCCCCTGTACCAAACTCATCGGACCAGTTGCTAGTACCTCCGGGAACATGGGAATCATCCCCGTCGGTAAATAAACAGTGCTTCCCCGCTTTCTGGCTTCTAAATCTAATTCATCTTCTGGCATTAACCACCGCGTAGGGTCAGCAATATGCACCCATAGCCGTTCCTGTCCATCTAGTAATACTTCCCAACTTAGACCATCATCTATTTCCGTGGTACTTTCATCATCAATTGTGTATACCTTGAGATGAGTTAGATCCAGTCGATTTGTATCTAAGTCAGTTGGTGGAAAATCCAAGCGTTGTTGCGCCACTTCTAATACCTTGTTGGGAAACTGGACGGGAATTGAAGAACGACGCAGGAACAGGTTCTCATGCGGACCCCACCAACCCAAGTCGATCAACAGTTGAAAGGCTGCTAGAGGTGTACCAGAACGTCCCAGCATATTCATGGTTTCTAAGACTGGGGCTGGAGGTGGGTAAGCGCGGGCTAAAGAATCGGAGTTTACCCCCGTCCGCACAATATCCGCCACTAAGGATGCATACTTTTCTAATGCTTCCAAACGCTGACGGTCTTGCCGTTGCCATTCTACTGCTTCACCCTTGAGTGCCTGTTCTACACGCGCTAAAAATTCCTGCTGTCCCTTAGCTTTTTGCGCTTCTACTTCTATTTGATGCTTACGTTCTGCTACTTGTGCTGCGCTGCGGGGTTCATAAGCTTCACCTTTTTGCTTGAAATAGAGTTTGTCTTCTGATAACAAGCAATGAGCAGCGTAACAGTATGGCGGTTCAGATTGTGAAAACAGCAAATTAGCCATTTGGCTAGGGGTGACTGTTTCTCCATCTTCCACCAATAATTCCCAAGCCACTTCTAAGCTAGATGGATCTAGGTACGGTTTGACTTGTTCTGAAAATTGGGCAATATCTGAGGGTTTGTAAGTTTCCCCGTTTACTGTATAGGTTAGTTGTCGAGGCGCGAGGCTGTGGGATTGACCTCGTTCATCTACTACAAACCAACGGGTCTTTCCGTCTGGACGATCTACCACTCCCAGACGGCGATCGCCTTGAACCCTAAATTCAACTAGCGTCCCCTTCTCCACAACTCTCGCACTTATTTAGTAATTTTAGATTTTAGATTTTAGATTTTGGATTGAATGACTAGTAACTTAAGTTACCTATGGTCTGGTTTAGTTTGGTAATTGGTAAAGTTCTTACCTGTTCCCTATTACCTATTCCCTGTTCCCTATCACCCAAATCCAAGGATTTGAAATCTGGAATGTTATTATACACTCCCTTAACCTGAATGGAATTTTAGATTTTGGACTGAAAGTAAACGTTTAATCATAATGCCAACGTTACTTATTTGGATCATTATCTCCAATCCAAAATCCAAAATCCAAAATTTTCTTAGCCTTCTGCGTTGATGAATGGCAACAATGCCACAATCCGGGCGCGTTTAATTGCTAATGTTAATTCACGCTGTTGCTGAGATGTCAACCCAGTAATCCGCCGGGGCAATATTTTACCACGCTCAGTGATAAATTTACGCAATAAATCAACATCTTTATAATCTATTGGCTCTCCTGGCTTAATTGGCGACAGGCGACGACGGTAATAGCTCATCTTTACTTGATTTCCTTGTGAACAGTGTGTTTATTACAGTGGGTACAGAACTTTTTCAGTTCTAAGCGGCCAGTGGTGTTCCGACGGTTCTTGGTGCTGGTATAGCGAGAAACGCCTGGAGAACGCTTGTCTGGGTTAGTACGACACTCGGTGCATTCTAGTGTCACTATTATGCGGGCACCTTTACTCTTAGCCATAATCTTACAAAGCCATAATCTTACAAACAGTAAAGCCGGGAGAGATTTAACACAAATGACAATCTTCTCACATTTCGCCGCACTTTTTCAACTATTCGCTTAAATTTTCAATCCAGCGAATAGCCGCGCTGTGACGAAACGATCATAGTTTTAGCATAGCGGTCATGGAGAGCCTGTCGCATCTGAGTCTCTGAGAAGGCTGCACCACAGTCAATCCCTAGGGGAAGCACTAGCAGTATAGCAGTCGGATTCGCTATTATGTTCCTCAAAAAAATTGAGCCTAAGAAGCAACCAAAGCAAATAATCCCCTCACGCTGCAATAATGCCTGTACTTCAGGTATTCTGCTGACTATTTGCCCATGGTCAACTTCTATAACTTTTAAATTAAAAGCCCATCTTCCTAAACTCTGTCCCTGATTGTTATAGACGATTAAAACCCGCAAAATCATCCAAGTGAGAATAAAAACAAAGATTTGGGCAAATTGAATAGCTAGATCATTGCTTCCCAAGAGAGAACTGACCAACCAACCATGCACCAACAAAATCTATTCCCAGTGCCATGCCTCGACGGGTAATTTCTGCCTTGGGATAGTGTTTTTGGGCTGTTTGAACTATGGTCATGTAGAATAGGTATTGATGTGTAGGTGTATGAAAAGAATTGTTGCCCGTATCTTTAATATTAAATTAAAGCGATATAGCAGCGTTCAGAACTTAGTTAAAGAAGAAGCAAAAAATAGTACAAATTAGCCCATTTTATAGGAAAAAAAGCTGAAACGAAGACAGGTAGGACTTGTGTGTACACCTTAGCCTTCACGCAAGGGATGAAAGCCGCAAATCACATCACAGGATTAGGTTTAAACGGTGATAAAATTAATTATTAATTCCCAAAGTTCTGGTTAAACCAGTGACTTCATCTGACCATCCTATAAGAAACTTAATTGTGACACTTGGGTAAGACCTATAGAAGTTGCACAACACTAGATTAAAATATCCAAAACTATCATAATTAAATATGCTGTCAGTCAGAGATGCAGAAGCTACTATTTTCAATGCTATACAACCGCTGGATAACCAGCAGGATATAGAATTTGTCGATTTGTTGATGGCAAATAATCGTATTTTAGCCACTCCTGTTACCAGTTCCTTCGATTTTCCCCATTGGGATAATTCGGCAATGGATGGTTATGCTGTGCGTTATGCAGATGTGCAGCAAGCAAGGGCTAATAAACCCATTATTTTGACAGTTGTGGAAGAAATTCCCGCCGGATATCAACCCCAAGTGACTATTAAACCAGGAGAAGCGGCGCGAATTTTTACAGGTGCGGTGATGCCAACAGGTGCGGATACTGTTGTTATGCAGGAAAAGACTCACCAGGAAGAAAACCGCATTTTTATCTTTGCTGCACCTCAACTAGAAGAGTTTGTTAGACGCAAGGGTGATTTTTACCAAGCTGGAAAGCAACTGTTACCCGCAGGTATTAGTTTAAATGCTTCTGAAATTGGGGTTTTAGCTGGGGCAGGACGTGAGCAAGTCTGTGTTTTCCGTCGTCCCCGTGTGGCGATTCTTTCCAGTGGTAATGAGTTGGTGATGCCGGAAGAAATGCTCAAACCTGGGCAAATTGTTGATTCTAATCAGTATGCTTTGGCTACTTTGGTAAGGGAACTGGGTGCGGAAGTGTTACTGTTAGGAATTGTTAAAGATGATCCTACGGCTTTAAAAGAAATTATAGATTATGCGATCGCCAACGCTGATATAGTTATTTCTACTGGTGGTGTATCTGTGGGCGATTATGACTACATAGATAAGATTTTAGTGTCTCTGGGGGCAAAAGTTCACTTTAGCTCTGTGCAAATGCGTCCGGGAAAACCTCTGACTTTTGCAACTTTCCCCAATTCATTATACTTTGGTTTACCTGGAAATCCTGTTTCTGGTTTGGTTACTTGCTGGCGGTTTGTACAACCAACAATTAAAAAACTGGCGGGACTTTCTAAAGGTTGGGAAGGAAAATTTTTGAAAGTGCGATCGCATTCAGAATTACAATCAAATGGTAAGATGGAAACTTATGTTTGGGGTAAGTTACATCTGGTAAATGGTGGTTATCAATTTCACAAAGCCGAGGGTAATGATAGTTCGGGTAATTTAATTAATTTAGCGCAAACAAATGCTTTGGCTGTCTTACCTGTGGGTAAAACTTTGGTTTATTCTGGTGAGGAAGTTTTCGTTTTGCAGCTATAGCTGGTGATTGGTGATTGGTGATTGCTGATTGCTGATAGAAGTTGTTTAATTTATCTATAAATCGTTCCTAATTTATTCCCAAACATAAGAAGTGTTGTTCTTCTGTTACTAAACCCAAAGAACTTTCCATAACTTGAGTCATAAGCCCTCCTTTGATGAAAGCTGTCATTATTAATAATGACGCAAAGTATACATATATTACTCTTCTTGCCTTTGCGTCTAATTCTAGAATATCCTAAACTACCGCTTCTACTTTTTCCTTTTCTGGAATATAAGGTTTTTCTGCACCTTGGGCTAAATAAGCGGCTAATTGACTTTCAATTTCATCGCGCACAATTTGCCGATATTCCATAAAATGTTCGATGTGGGCGCAAGTAGAAACGTACTGTTCAATTACTTTGGGGTTATGCTTGAGAATGCTCAAGAAGTGATGCCAGAATTTCCAGCGGGTTTCCCGTTTAAAACCTTGTCTCCAAATTACAATTAGCAGTGCTTTGATAACTACCCATTCTGGCGTTTTAGCTGGTGCTGTCCATTCGGGAGAACCCAACATTAAGAAACAGCGATAGGTGCGATCTAAATATGCCACTGGGTCATATAAAGCACAGAAGGCTTCCACATATTCCCTAGCAAGTTCTTCTAGGGGACGGGTGGGAATAAAATTCATCAATGTGGTTTGATTGATGTTTCCGTCTTTATTTTCCCGCAGTCTGCCTTCTTTTTTTAGGCGATGCCACAATGCAGTGTTGGGTAATGCTTGTAACATAGCAAAGGTGGTAGAAGGGATGGCTGCTTGTTCTGCAAATCTGACGATGCGATCGCCTGCACCGGCTTTTTCACCATCAAAACCAATAATAAACCCAGCCATTGGCCGCAGTCCAGCTTTAATGATAGTTTCTACAGACTCAGTTAAAGAACTGCGAGTATTTTGGAATTTCTTAGTTAGTTGTAAACTATCTTCATCTGGTGTTTCAATACCCAAAAATACTGCTTTAAATCCGCAATCAACCATCAACTCCATCATCTCTGCATCTTGTGCCAAGTCAATGGAAGCTTCTGTGTCAAAATTGAAGGGATATTGATGTTCAGCCATCCAAACTTTTAACTCTTTCAGCAACAATTTCACATTGCGTTTGTTGCCAATAAAGTTATCATCTACCATGAATACACCACGTCTCCAACCCAACTCATACAGATAATCTAATTCTGCTAACAGTTGTGCGGGTGTTTTGGTTCTGGGTTTGCGTCCATATAATACAATGATGTCGCAAAATTCGCACTGGAAGGGACAACCACGCGAAAACTGCACCGACATCATATCATAGGCATCAGATTCTAATAAATCAAAGCGGGGAATGGGTGTACCTGTGACATCAGGTTTTTCTGTAGCGCGGAAAACTCCAGATTTTTCACCTTTTTGTACAGCTTCCACAAACATGGGTAAAGTGATTTCTCCTTCATCCAAGATTAGGAAATCTGCCCCTGCTGCTTCTACTTCATCGGCTGTAGATGTGGGATAGGGTCCACCCAAAGCCACTAACTTACCACGTCTTTTTGCTTCCCGAATTTGATCTAGTAAGTCTTGTTTTTGGACAATCATAGCCGAGAATATGACTATATCTGCCCATGCCCATTCTTCTTCGGTGGCAGCGCGGATGTTACGATCTACAAGTTTAAATTCCCATTCTTGGGGCAAAATCGCCGCTACTGTGACTAAACCCAATGGTGGTAACAAAACCTTTCTGTCTACCAGTGCTAGGACTTTTTCATAGGACCAAAAGGTTTTGGGAAATATTGGATAAACTAGCAAAACACGCATAGTATCACCCCTCACGATTTATTTGTAATCTAACTGTAACCAAAATTAAGACTAATTGACTTTTTTCTATATTGGTCTGCTGTATGTGAGAATGGGGAAAGAATCTTTCTAGTTAAGGAGTCCTACAGTGCTTGCTCAATTAGATCGTATTACTGTTAATCCTAACGTTTGCCTCGGATAACGAACCATCCGGGGAATGCCTATTACTGTGGGCTTTGTGCTAAAATGGCCAGTAACCTTTCCGTTCAGGAAGTTTTAGAAGCTTATCCAGAATTAGAGGATGAAGATATCCGACAGGCTCTCAACTATACTCCTTGGACAGTTTCTGACAAAACTGTAGGTATTCCTTCAGCATGAATAACCTTCGCTTGATTGCTGATGTGCATATTTCCCCTCTAACAGTTGCAGCATTAACATTGAAGGGATATGACATTTTGCGCTGTACAGATAGATTTACTCCCTAATACAGCGGCTGATGTAGATATTTTGGAACTCATTTTTCTAAGTATCACTCTTATAATCGTAATGATCCTTTTTTTAATTTAGTAGATACTCAGACGAAAACTGAAATTATCAATTACTTGAAGCTGTATCATAAGTATGGTGATAATACTATTTCAATGGAGCAATTTACCCCATATATTTCAAAAGTTTAAAAAAAATTGTGAGTAATACTGAATACTATCTCCAAAACATTGAAAAGTATGCCAGCCCGTAAGTAATACAGTGCGATCACAGCGCTCACTCTTTTTGTAGATTTATATTCTTAAGACTTACGCAAAATCTCTCTGAATTTCTCTTTCTTTCCTGTCCTATCCCTTCGGGACGCTACGCGTTAGCGGAGCTTTCGCTTTAGCGATACGCTCCTTTGTGCTTCATTCTTTCTTAACTTCTGCCTTTTTTAGTTACATGAGAGCGATAGCTGGGAAGAGCAAAGCGATCGATCGCACATACCGAAGATCATTCTTGTTGTTTTAGCCAAACTTCCAAATCTGCCATCGTTGGTAAATTAAATACAACCCACCTTCCGCACCCTAACTGTAACCTAACTGTCACAGATAGTAGTACACAACAACTAAATCTCCTGGAAGCAAGAAAAAGCTTAATGAGAACAAGGATGATTAAAATGGCAATAGAGTGAGAGAATAAAGTTTTGTAAAGAAGATAAAAGAAAAGA
>ERZ1034377.196-NODE-196-length-15338-cov-2.820916_pt1 | contig 15338 bp, 12 predicted proteins | sample MGYA00520584_ERZ1034377 | MGnify/ENA primary metagenome ERZ1034377 (study PRJEB33736, sample SAMEA104288464) | Azolla filiculoides | biome: Urban; feature: water surface; material: ditch water | place: Netherlands | collected 2014 ... | reverse complement strand
CGGCCTTGTCGGGATCGTAAGCGCGTTGTTCGATGCCTTCCGGGGCAAGCGCATAGGCGCCGTTGACCGGGTAGTCGTTGCCGATCGTGCCGTAGCCACCGAGAACACGGTCGAGGATTTCCTGGCGGTCGATCGAATACTTCAGCGCTAGCCGCAGGTCGTTGTTGTCGAACGGTGCGGTGTCGCAATGCATCAGGAAGGAATAGAAGCCCTTGCCGGCATTGCGAATGATCTCGACCTTCGGCGCGCGCTTGAGCAGCGGCACGGTCTTCGGGTCGATATTGTTGATGAAATGTACCTGGCCGGACGACAGGGCGGCGATACGGGCGGTCGCATCGTTCATCACGATGATCTCGACGCTGTCGACGTAACCGCGATCCGAGCGCCAGTCTTCAGTGTTCTTCTCGAATGTGGCGCGGACGCCGGCTTCGAAGCTCTTCAGCTTGTAGGGGCCTGTGCCAATCGCCGCTGTCGGATTGTCGACACCGCCGCCCGGCTGGATGATCAGGTGATAGTCGGTCAGCATCAGCGGCAGGTCGGCATTGCCTTCCGTCAGCGTCAACACCAGGTCGCCGCCCTTGTCCTCGATGCTCTTGATCGACGACATCAGGCCAAGTGCGCCGGACTTGGAATTGGCGTCCGAGTGGCGCTTCAGCGTCGCGATGACGTCGGCAACCGTCATCTTGCTGCCGTCATGGAAGGCGATGTCGCTGCGGATCTTGAAGGTCCAGACCGAGGCATCGGCCGAGGGTTCCCAAGACGATGCTATCGAAGGCAGGGCCGCACCGGTCTTCGGATCGGATTCGACCAGCGTGTCGCCCCAGAGATGACCGACGACGAAGAGAACGGACGCACTGTAGGTGGCGGGATCCAGCGTGTCGGTGGCAGCACCACCCTTGAGGCCCATCTTCAGATGACCGCCACGCTTGGGTTCCTGCGCTCTGGCGCCGGTCGGCAGAAGCAGGTTGCCGCCAAGGCCGGCGGCGAGGCCGAGCGCGGTCGTGCCGCCGAGAAAACCGCGGCGGTTGATGCCTGCGCCGAGCAGGCCGGAATTGCTGGTAAAGTCACGCATTTTGGTTGCCCCTTTTGTGGTTTGTTGACCGGGAGCCTAGCGGCAAGCACCGGCGATACAACTTCGCGACTTGACGCTCTTTGACGCTAGTTTACGCTGCCATCACATGGACAAAGGAACTGGTGTATGGCCGGCCGTGACGCATTTATCGAAAATCTCCGGCTGGCCTGCGCGACGCGGCGGTCGATCTCGGAAATCTGCCGCGACATCGGGCTGAACAGGCAACAGTTCAACCGCTATATTTCCGGCGAAGCGCGACCATCGGCCCACAATCTCGCGCGCATCGCGGGGTTCTTCGGCCTGACTGCACAGGATTTCGATCTTTCCGCGGATGTCTTTCGTACCCGTATGCAGCGTCCGGACCGGCGATTGGCCGATGGCGGGCACCTGCTCGATGGCTTGCCGGGCGACATGCAGGCGCTGCGCCGCCATCTCGGCTATTTCCAGACCTATCATCTGTCGCTGTCCTGGCCGGGCCTTGTCGTCTGCTCCTGTGCCAGACTGCAGGAGGAAAACGGCTCGGTGCATGTCAAATCGATCGAGCGCATTCGCGACGTCGAGAACGAGATTCGGCAATATTCGAAATATGTCGGTCTGGCCGCCTTCTGGCGCAACCGCATCTTCATCACCGAGCGCAGCATCGCTCGCCAGCCGATGATGTCGCAGACGATCCTGATGCCGTTCGATGTACACCAGCGCGTCTATCTGCGCGGCACGACGATGGGCGTGTCGTGGCGCAAGGAAAACCTGCCCTATGCGTCGCGGGTGATCTGGCGGCATATCGGCCAGGATCCCGACAAGCGGCAGATGCTGGCCCGGTGCGGGGTGCTTTCGTTCGGCGCACGGCAGCTTCCGGCCACCGTGCGCGATTTTCTCCAGACGCCGTCCGCCGAGGTGCTGACGGTGCCCGGCGGCTATTGAAAGCTCAGTTGTCGGCGCTGGCCATTTTGCGGGTGGCCAGCACCTTTTCCAGCCAGCCGATTTCCATTTCCGGAACCGATTTCAGCAGCAGGTCGGTATAGTCGTCGAACGGCGGTGCCAGCACTTTCGACTTCGGTCCGAAGCGCACGAGGTTGCCGCGATGCATGACGGCGACGGAATCGGCGATGGCGCGGACGATGCCGATGTCGTGGGTGATGAAGACATAGGAAAGTTGCTCCTCCTCCTGCAGCCGCAGCAGCAGCTTGAGGATGCCTTCGGCCACCAGCGGATCAAGGGCGGATGTCGGCTCGTCGCAAAGGATGAGCTCCGGCTTGGCAGCCAGCGCCCTGGCGATCGCGACACGCTGTTTTTGTCCGCCGGACAATTCGGCCGGATAGCGATCGACGAAGCCCGAGCCCATCTCGATCTGATCGAGCAGTTCCTTCACCCGGGCCGTCTTTGCGGCGCCACGCAGGCCGTCATAGAACGTCAGCGGCCGGCCGATGATGTCGCGCACCGTCTGGCGCGGGTTCATCGCGGTATCGGCCATCTGATAGATGAGCTGGATGCGGCGCAGGTCGTCGCGCGAGCGTTTGTTCAAGGAAGGGGTCATTTCCTTGCCGTCGAAGACAACGCGGCCTTCGGTATGCGGCAGAAGCCCGGTCACAACGCGGGCGAGCGTCGATTTGCCCGAGCCGGATTCGCCGACGATCGCGAGCGTCTGGCCCTTCGGCAGATGCAGCGATACGTCATGCAGCACCTTGAAGCCGTTGGAATACTGGGCGCTGACATGCTCGACCTTGAGCAGGGTGTTCGTCTGGTCCGGCGCCTCCTCGCGAGCGGTCTGGCGGACATTGACCAGCGCGCGGGTGTAATCCTCCCGCGGTGCCTCGATGATCTGCTGGACGGCACCATATTCGACCATCTTGCCATGGCGCAGAACCATGATGTCATCGGAGATCTGGGCGACCACCGCGAGATCGTGGGTAATGTACAGGGCGGCAGTGCCGGTTGCCTCGATGGCATGTTTGATGGCGGCGAGCACGTCGATCTGGGTGGTAACGTCGAGCGCGGTCGTCGGTTCGTCGAAGATGATCAGTTCGGGATTGGAGCAGAGCGCCATGGCGGTCATCGCGCGCTGCAGCTGGCCGCCGGAGACCTGGTGGGGGAAACGGTCGCCGAAAGTTTCCGGGTTGGGCAGGCCCAGAACCTGGAACAGGTAGAGGGCGCGTTTGCGGGCTTCCTCGCGGCTCATTAGGCCGTGCATGACGGTGGCCTCGATCACCTGATTGCCGAGCTTGTGGGCCGGGTTGAAGGCGGCGGCGGCCGATTGCGCGACATAACAGACGCGGGCGCCGCGGATCTTGCGGATACCGGACTTGCCGAGCGGCAGGATGTCGGTGCCGTCGAGCAGGACCTGGCCGCCGGTGATTTCGGCACCGCCGCGCCCGTAGGCCAGCGCAGAGAGGCCGATGGTCGACTTGCCGGCGCCGGATTCGCCGATCAGGCCGAGCACCTTGCCCTTGGCGAGATCGAAGGAGACGTTGTCGACCAGCGTCACGCGTCTGGGCGGCGCACCGGGCGGATAGCTGGTTGCCTCGATCTTGAGGTTCTTGACGGACAGAAGGTTATGCATCGCCGCGTCCTCCTTTCAGGCTCGACGTGCGCTTCAGCAGCCAGTCGACGACCAGATTGACACAGACCGCCAGGGCGGCGATCGCCCCGCCGGGGACTAGGGCGGCCGATATGCCGAAGATGATGCCGTCCTTGTTGTCCTTGACCATGCCGCCCCAGTCCGCGGCCGGCGGCTGAATGCCGAGACCGAGGAAGGAGAGAGTGGAGAGGAAGAGGATCGAGAAGGCAAAACGCAGGCCGAATTCGGCGAGCAGCGGTGACAGCGTGTTGGGCAGGATCTCGCGGAAGATGATCCAGATCTTGCCTTCGCCGCGCAGCTTGGCTGCCTCGACAAATTCCATCACTGCGACATCGAGCGCCACGGCACGACCGAGGCGGTAGACGCGGGTACTGTCGATCACCGCCATGACGGTGATCAGGATGAAGATGTTCTGCGGCAGCACCGCGAGGATGACGAGGGCGAGGATCAGGGCTGGGACCGACATCATCAGGTCGTTCAGGCGTGACAGAACCTGATCAACCACGCCGCCTGTGACGGCGGCGGTAAAACTCAGGATCATGCCGAGCGAGAAACACAAAATGCTGGCCGCCAGCGCGACGCTGATCGTGGTGCGGGCGCCGAAGATCAGACGCGACAGGAGGTCGCGGCCCAAGTTGTCGGTGCCGAGCAGGAAGTCGCCTCCCATGGGCAGCCAGATATCGCCGACGATTTCGCCTTCGCCGTAGGGCGCGATGAAATCGGCGAAGATCGCCGCAAAGATGGCGATGGCGATGCCGAGAATGCCGATCCAGGCGCTAAGAGGTATGGAACGTAATCTCATCTTGGATGCCTCAGCCGCGGGTTGGCCAGAATGGCAAGGATGTCGGCTGCCATGTTGAGCAGGATGTAGAAGGCCGCGAAGATCAGGCCGCAGGCCTGCACGACCGGCATGTCGCGCACGGTCACCGCATCGACCATGTACTGGCCCATGCCGGGATAGACGAAGACTACTTCAACGACCACGACACCGACGACGAGATAGGCGAGGTTGAGTGCCACGACGGTAATCACCGGGGCAATCGCGTTGGGAGCCGCGTGGCGGGCGATGATGCGCAGGCTCGACAGGCCCTTGAGTTCAGCGGTTTCGACATAGGCAGACGACATGACGCTGAGGATGGCAGCGCGGGTCATGCGCATCATGTGCGCGAGCACGACCAGAACCAGCGTGGTGACCGGTAGAGCGATGGCCTTCAGACGTTCAAGGAAAGTCATGCTGTCATAGACGGTGGACGGGAATGTCGCGATACCGAGATTGACGGCGAAGAACAGGATCAGCAGGTAGCCGATGAAGAATTCCGGCAGCGAGATCGCCGCCAGCGAGACGATGTTGATGATGCGGTCGGGCAGGCGGTTGCGGTACTGCACGGCGAGCATGCCGAGCCCGATGGCGAGCGGCACGGAGACGATCGCGGCAAAGAAGGCGAGGAAAAGCGAATTGCCGAGCCGCTTGCCGATCTGTTCGCTGACCGAATTGCGACTGGCCCATGACGTGCCGAAATCGCCCTGCACGGCGCCGCCGAGCCAGGTGACGTAACGTTCGGTCAGCGGCTTATCGAGGCCGAGATCCTTGCGGATGTTGTCGACCGCCTGCGGGGTTGCCGACTGGCCGAGATAGGTGGTGGCGAAATCGCCGGGAAGCGCCTCGACGCCGCCGAAGATCAATATGGAGACGGCAAACAGCAACGCCACGCTGAGGGCGAGGCGTTGCAAGATCAGCGATGCGAGAGGGCTGCGCAGGAGCCGAATGCCACCGGCGGTGGCGCCTTTTGCTCCGCTCCCTGTCAGGAGTGCCGGTCCACCCGCAATGATCGCGACCCGGGGCTCTTCAGCCCCGGGCGCATCATTCGGCGTGGCCGGACCTTGGGAAGGTCCAGTGCCCGTCATCAGGCGTCGAGCCAGACGCGGGTCGCGACATAGCCGTTCGACATGTCGTTGCCGATGTCGTGCACGTAACCCTTCACCTGCTTGGAGGCGGCGTTCACGAAGTCGTTGAACATCGGCAGGATCAGGCCGCCTTCGTCGCGGACCATCATTGCCATGTCGCGGTACATTTCCTTGCGCTTGGCCTCGTCGAGTTCGGAGCGGGCTTCGAGCAGGATCTTGTCGAAGTCGGGTCGCAGGAAGCGGGTGTCGTTCCAGTCGGCGGTCGAAAGGTAAGCCGTGGAATACATCTGGTCCTGGGTCGGTCGCCCACCCCAATAGGAGGTGGAGTAGGGCTGCACGTTCCAGACGTTGGACCAGTAGCCGTCACCCGGTTCGCGCTTGACCTCGATTTCGATGCCGGCCTTCTTGGCGCTTTCCTGGTAGAGAACGGCTGCATCGACAGCACCCGGGAAGGCGACGTCGGAGGTGCGCAGCAGGACCGGGCCGCTATGGCCGGACTTCTTGTAGTGGAAGGCGGCCTTGTCCGGATCATAGGCGCGCTGCTCGATGCCCTCGGGGAAGAGCGCATAGGTTTCGTTGATCGGGAAGTCATTGCCGACCTTGCCATAGCCACCGAGGATCTTCTCGACCATCGTTTCGCGGTCCATCGAATATTTCAATGCCATGCGCAGGTCGTTGTTGTCGAACGGCGCGGTGTTGCAATGCATAATGAAGACATAGTGCCCGCGGCCCGACGTCGAAAGGATTTCAACGGTCGGCGCGCGCTTCAGAAGCGATACCGTCTTCGGATCGACGCGGTTGATGTAGTGCACCTGGCCGGACGACAGGGCTGCGATACGGGCCGTGGCATCGTTAATGCCGATGATCTCGATCGAATCGACGAAGCCGCGGTCGGTGCGCCAGTCTTCCTTGTTGCGCTCGAAGGTGGCGCGCACGCCCGGTTCGAAGCTGGTCATCTTGTAGGGACCGGTGCCGTTTGCCGAGCTTGGATCATCATAGCCGCCATTGGGCTGAATGACGAGGTGGTAGTCGGTCAACAGCAGCGGCAGGTCGGCATTGCCTTCGGTGAGGGTCAGCACGAGATTGTCGCCGTCGGCCTTGATTTCCTTGATCGACTTCATGACGCCCAGCGCGCCGGATTCCGACTTTTCGTCGGTGTGGCGCTGCAGGGTCTTGACGACGTCATCAATCGTCAGGTCCTTGCCATCGTGGAACTTGACGCCCTTGCGGATCTTGAAGGTCCAGGTCGAGGCGTCGGCCGATGGTTCCCAGCTTTCGGCCAGTGCCGGAACCGGCTGGCCGGTCAGCGGCTCGGATTCGACCAGCATGTCGCCCCAGCAGCGGCCGATGCAGAACATGACCTGCGACAGGAATTTTGCCGGGTCGTTGCTGTCGGTGGCCGAGCCGCCTTCGAGGCCGAGCTTCAGATGGCCGCCGCGCTTCGGCTCCTGAGCCTGAGCGCTGTCGGCAAAAAGTTGGCTTGCGACCGTCAAGGAGACGCCAGCAGCAAGCGCGCGGCCCATGAATTCGCGGCGGCTGAGGCCGCCCTTGGCGAGGTGGTTCAAATAGTCAGTCATTCCCCTGTTCCTTCGTTATTATGCGTTGACAGAACTTCCCGAACATTTGGCAGGACGCGGTTTCCTCTTCCACATCAAACCGTCTTGGCCGTGATCATGTGCAAGAACGACGCGATGTCCGTCGCCGTTTTCACTTTCCTTTCCAGATCGGGTCTCGCTTTTCGGCGAAGGCCCTTGCACCTTCCTTTTGATCGTCGCTCGCGTAAAGGGCGTCGACCGTTGCCAGCTGTCGTTTGGTGACTTTGTTCATGACAGTCTGGAACGGTTCGCCCTCAGCTTCACGAACAATTTCCTTGATGGCGGCATAGACCAGCGGCGGACCGCTTTCGAGAAGCCGCGCCAGTTGCCAGGCGCGGTCCATTAGCTGGTCTGCCGCGACGATCTCGTTGACGAAGCCCCAGCGGTGGGCCTCGGTGCAATCAAGCCAGCGGCCGGTCAACAGCATGTCCATGGCGATGTGATAGGGGATGCGCTTCGGCAGCTTGATCGAGGCGGCGTCGGCCACCGTGCCCGAGCGGATTTCCGGCAAAGCGAAGGTCGCATGGGTGGCGGCAAGGATCAGATCGGCCGAGAGCGCAATTTCCAGGCCGCCGCCGCAACAGATGCCGTTGACGGCGCAGATCACCGGCTTGTTCAGGGGCCGCAGTTCCTGCAATCCGCCAAAGCCGCCGACGCCATAGTCGCCATCGACCGCATCGCCGTCGGCAGCCGCCTTCAGATCCCAGCCGGCACAGAAGAATTTCTCGCCGGTGGCAGTCAGGATCGCCACGCGCAGTTCCGGGTCGTCCCGGAAGCGCTGGAAGATCAGGCCCATCTCACGGCTGGTCGCAAGGTCAATGGCATTGGCCTTCGGGCGGTCGATCACGACCTCGAAGATGCCACCGTCGCGCCGGGTGCGGATCGGACTATTCAACCTATGCTACCTCCTTCGCCGAACGAGGGCATCTGCCGCGACGGCACCTTGCCCATTCTTGAGGATCATCAATGGATTAAGGTCGAGTTCTTCCAGGCTTGCGGCGTTCTTTACGACATAATCTGCTATTGCTGCGACGGTTTTCACTGTGGCGCCGAGATCGCCGGCGGTTGTGTTGCGATAGCCGTCGATGAGTTTTTTGATCTTCAGGGACGATATGGCTTCCAGAATGGCCGCTTCTGTCGTTGGAAGCGTAACAATCGCTGAATCCTGAAGCAATTCAACCAAAATTCCGCCTGCGCCAAGGGTAAGGACCAATCCGGCCAGGGGGTCGCGGATGGCGCCGACGATAAGTTCTGCAACTGGCCGTTCGACCATTGTCTCGATGAGAAAACGTGCTGTGATGGGGGCCATGCTATTGGCTGCCTCTTCAACCTGCTTATGATCGCAAAGGTTGAGAAATACCGCGCCGGCCTCGCTCTTGTGATCGATGCCGAGACCCTTGACGGCGACCGGGAAGCCGAGTTGGGTGGCGTGGATTGCTGCCTGTTGCGGGCTGTCGGCCACAAGACCTTGGGGGATATTTACGCCGAATTTGGCAAGCTCCGTCTTGGCTTCGAATTCGCTCAAGGTTGCCAGGTCACCGGCAATCGGCCGGACATCGAGCATCGGGGCTGCTGCCGGCTTTTGCCATGCCGCCCCGATGTCGCTTGCGACCGCGGCTGCCGTTATGGTCTCGTCGATCCCGCAAAATGCAACGATGTCGTTAGCCATCAATCGAAGCGCAATGTGTTCCGGCATGTTTTCCGGAAGGGTGGCGATGATGCCAGCTCTTGCGCCTGTTTCGCTTGCCGCAGCTGTCACCGCGTCGATCGTCGTGATCCAGTCGGCGTCATCGCAACGGTCGGCGCGCGGCAGGTCGAGCACCAGCAGGTTCAGGGCATAGTTGCCGCGAAACATCGCTGAAAAAGCCCGGTGCTGGCGATCGAAATCGCCCCAGACAAATGTGTGGTAGTCGAGTGGATTGGAGAGCGTAACCATGTCGCCGAGGCTCTGGCGCAGCTCCGGCAATTGCCCAACCTCGAGCGGTGAAAATTCCACGGCTTTGTTGCAGGCGGCGTCGGCGACAAGCGAAGCCTCGCCGCCGGAACAGCTCATCGACGACAGCCTGTTGCTGGAAAGCGGACCTGCGACATGCAGGAGTTTCAGCGTCTCGATCAGTTCAGGTAATGTTGACACGCGACCGATGCCGAGACGGGCAAAGACGGCCGTCGCGACAGCGTCGCCGCCCGCCAAAGAAGCCGTATGAGAAACGGTTGCCATTCGGGCCTGTTCGGATTTTCCGACCTTCAGCACCACGACGGGCTTTTTCAATATACGGCCGCGATCAGCCAGAGCCTGCAATGAGGCGAGACTGTCGAAGCCTTCGACATGCAGGCCGACGGCGGTAACGCGTGGATCTTCGAGTGTCGCCATGGCCAGGTCGCAGATGCCGGTCTGTGCCTGGTTGCCGGCAGTCATCAGATAGGCGATCGGAAGGCCGCGACGCTGCATCGACAGATTGATGGCGATGTTGGAGGACTGCGTCAGGATCGCCACGCCCTTTTCGACGCGGATGATGCCGTGCTGGTCGGGCCAGAGCAGGGCGCCGTCCAGGCCGTTGATCAGGCCATAACAATTCGGCCCGACGATCGGCATTGCGCCGGCCGCTTCGACCAGTGCCGCCTGCAGTGCGATGCCGTCGGCAAATTCACCGGCGGCTTCGCTGAAGCCCGAGGCATAACAGACCGCGCCGCCGGCGCCGACTGCAGCAAGCTTGCGGACGATCTCGACGGTGAGCATCCTGTTTACGCCGACAAAGGCAGCGTCCGGTGTGGCCGGCAGGTCGTCGACCGAGCGATAGCAGCGCCTGCCGAGAACGATGTCGAGACTGGGATGCACTGGCCAGATTTCACCCGGAAATCCCATGCGGTCGCATTGCTCGATGACCCGCCTTGCCTCGCGACCGCCGAAGACGGCGATGGATTGCGGGCGGATCAGGCGGTCGAGCGAGCGTTTGGCCATGCATTACGCTCCGAACGGTCTGAGCAGGTCGCGGCTGATGATATGGCGCTGGATCTCCGAGGTGCCGTCCCAAATGCGCTCGACGCGGGCGTCGCGCCAAAAACGGCCGATCGGGAGGTCGTCCATCAGACCCATGCCGCCGAAAATCTGGATGGCCTCATCCGTCACCCTTGCCAGCATTTCTGAGGCACAAAGCTTGGCGGAAGCGATTTCGCGGTTGGCGCTCAGGCCCTCCTTCAGGCGCCAGGCCGCCGAGAGCGTCAGGAGATCTGCGGCATCGATCTCGGTGATCATGTCGGCGAGCTTAAAGGAGACGCCCTGGTTGGCGCCGATCGGCTTGCCGAACTGCTTGCGTTCGGCAGCATAGGAGAGCGCCATGTCGAAGACACGGCGGGCTCGGACGCAGGTGGCGGCTACGGTCAGCCGCGTACCCGACAGCCATTCATTGGCAATGTCGAAGCCGTGGTCGACTTCCCCCAGGACCTGGGTCGCCGGAAGGCGACAATCGGTGAATGTCAGGATGCTGTTGTGGTAGCCGCGATGCGAGAGTGAGCTGTAACCCTTGCGGATCTCGAAGCCCGGCGTGCCGCGATCGACGAGGAAGGCGGTGATCTTTTTCTTCGGACCTTTCGCTGTTTGCTCCTCGCCGGTTGCGGCAAAGAGGATGACGAAATCGGCGAGATCGGCATGGGAGATGAAATGTTTGGTGCCGTTGACAATGAAATCACTGCCGTCACGGCGGGCCGAACATTTCATGCCCCGTACGTCCGAGCCGGCATCAGGCTCGGTCATGGCGAGGGCATCGACCTTTTCGCCGCGAATAGCCGGCAGCAAATATCGCTCGCGTTGCTCTCCCTCGCAGGCCATCAGGATGCCGGAAGGGCGGCCGAAAAACACGGTCAGGCCCATGGAGCCCCGGCCGAGTTCACGCTCGACCAGCGTGAAGGTCAGCGGATCGAGGCCCGCGCCGCCGAGCTCCTCGGGGAAGTTGCAGCCATAAAAACCGAGTTCGATGCATTTCCTTTTGATCTCTTCACCCAGGTCAGGCGGGACCTCGCCCGTGCGTTCGACGAGGTCCTCGTGCGGGTAGATTTCGCTTTCGACGAAATCACGTACGGTCTGGACGACCATTTCCTGTTCCTGGGTCAGACCGAAGTTCATTTTCTCTGCCCCACATGACGGCCGGCTCCATCGGGAGCAGGAAGGTTGGCATGGGCTGTCGCAATCGGCAGCAGCCGGCCCAGAATTTCGGCCGGTGCCGGTACGGTCTTGCCCGCTGCCGAATTCACATGCAGCAGCATCTGCTCGGCCGTGGCAATGACGTCACCACTCACCGTGTCGTGGATGGTGTGGAAGACATGCAGCCGCTTGTCATCCGTCGAGAGGATCTGGCAGGTCGCATAGATCGCCTGGCCAAGCTTCGCCTCTCCGAGATGGCGGATATGGGTCTCGACCGTGTAGTAGCTGTGACCGGCTTCGACATAGGCAAGATCGGCGCCGATCAGACGCAGCAGGGCGTCAGTCGTGTCGCCGAAGACCTGCAGGTAGCGATGCTCGGTCATGTGGCCGTTGTAGTCGACCCAGGCCGGGCTCACCTTGGTATCGACGAGGCGGAGAGGTTTTGCGAAATCCGGTTCGGTCTTGGAGCCGCCTTTCGCCCAGAGACCCTGCTCGAAATCCTTGAGCAGCTTGCCTGCGCCCCAGCCCTCACCGCCATTGCCACCTTTGAGCGATTGCAGGATGCCGACCAGGTTTTCGTCGCGGATGCGCTCCAATTCGCGGATCGACTGGCCGTTCGCCTGCTCGTCCGACTGCTGGCCGATCTTTTCAACCAGGGCATCGTCGAGATCGACGACGTCGGTAAACTTGGTCCATGGCCATTGCAGGCAAGGACCGAACTGGGCGAGGAAATGTCGCATGCCGGCTTCGCCGCCGGCGATGCGATAGGTCTGGAACAGGCCCATCTGGGCCCAACGTAGGCCGAAGGAATAGCGGATGACATCGTCCAGCACTTCAACGGTGCAGATATCGTCCTTGATCAGCCAGAGTGCCTCGCGCCAGAGCGCTTCCAGCAGACGGTCACCGACAAAAGCCTCGATTTCGCGGGCGATGTGCACGCCCTTCATGCCGATCGGCCCGAGCCGGTCCATGGCGGCCTTTATCGTCTCGGGCGAGGTCTTTTCCCCGCCGACGATCTCGACCAGTGGCAGGAGATAGACCGGGTTGTAGGGATGGGCGACGAACAGGCGCTCGGGGTGCTGCATGTCGCGCTGCAGGTCGGTCGGCAGCAGTCCGGAGGTGGAGGAGCCGATCAGGGCATCGGGCTTTGCAGCGGCATCGATCTTGCTCAGGACGCCGCGCTTCAGGTCGAGCCGCTCGGGCACGCTTTCCTGGATCCAGTCGGCTCCGATGACGGCCTCTTCCAGCGTTTCGCAGAAGGTGAGCGTGCCGCGCGCCGGCAGTGGTGCGCCGGTCAGCATGGCATAGGCGCGCTCAGCATTGGCCAGCACTTCTGCAACGATGCGCTTGGCTTCCGGATGTGGATCGAAGACAGCGACATCAATGCCGGCCAGTAGGAAGCGGGCGATCCATCCGCCGCCGATGACGCCACCGCCGATGCAGGCTGCCTTGTTGATGCTGGTCATATTCACCTTTTCCCGCTTGCTTGATTAAGTCCTCCTCTCCCCGTTTGGGGGGAGAGGGCTAAGGTGAGGGGCGATTATAAAAGGTCACTTCAGTTACCTCTCATCCGCCCTTCGGGCACCTTCTCCCCGCAGGCGGGGAGAAGGGAGGCCGCCGGCCTATCGCTTCGTCAATTTCAGTTTTTCACGGACTTCGGCTGGGCCGATGATGCGCGCACCCATGCCCTCGATGACGGTCGCGGCTTTTTCGACGAGCTGCGCATTGGTCGCGAGCTGGCCCTTGCCGGCATAGAGATTGTCCTCCAGCCCGACCCGGACATTGCCGCCGGCGAGCACTGCGGCTGCTGGATAGGCGAGCGCGTTGCGGCCGATCGAAAATGCCGAGAAGGTCCAGCTGGCCGGCACGTTGTTGACCATGGCCATGAAGGTGTTGAGGTCGTCGGGTGCGCCCCAGGGGATGCCCATGCAGAGCTGGATCAGCACCGGATCCTCGATCAGGCCTTCCTCGACAAGCTGCTTGGCAAACCACAGATGGCCGGTATCGAAGGCTTCGATTTCCGGGCGCACGCCAAGAGCCGTCATCTGGCGCGCCATCTCGCGCAGCATCGACGGCGTGTTGGTCATGACGTAATCGCCAAGCGAAAAGTTCATCGTGCCGCAATCGAGCGTGCAGATTTCCGGCAGGCATTCCGCGACGTGTGAGACGCGCTCAGTGGCGCCGGCCATATCCGTGGCCTTCTCGTTGAGCGGGAACGGCGCCTCGACATTGCCGAACACCAGATCGCCGCCCATGCCTGCAGTCAGGTTGAGCACGACATCGACATCGGCTGAGCGGATGCGGTCGGTCACTTCCTTGTAAAGATCGTTGCGGCGGCTGGCAGCGCCGGTTTCCGGATCGCGCACGTGGCAATGCACGACTGCCGCGCCGGCCTTTGCGGCATCAATAGCGCTATCGGCGATCTGCTTGGGGGTGATCGGCACATGGCTCGATCTCGAGACCGTGTCGCCGGCGCCGGTCACGGCACAGGTAATGAATACATCGCGGTTCATCGCAAGAGGCATTGTTGTTCTCCCTCGTTCTTGAGGGCATTACGCAACAAGAATTCAACGGATGCTTTGCGTAATCGGAAGCATATGATACTTTATCGGAAGCGCTGGAGGCCGTTTTGCTTGTCCCTTCCCTCGACCGTCTGGATATCGATCTTCTGGTTCTGCCGGATACGAACCTGATCCTGATCGCATCGGTGATCGAACCGTTGCGGGGTGCCAACCGTATCTCCGGAAGCGAGCTCTATCGCTGGCGGGTGTTCACGCCCGACGGCCAGGCCGCGATGACGACCAGCCACGTGCCGATGCCGGCTGATGGTATGTTCCAACAAAGTGCCGAGACCGCGCCGCTCTTCGTACTGGCGAGCTATAATTGGCGCGATGCAGCTACGCCGGCCCTGAAGCGGACATTGTCGCAGAGCGCACGTTATCGTTCGATCATCGCGGGGATCGAATCCGGAACGTGGCTGATGGCCGAGGCGAGCCTGCTCGACAATGTTTCAGCGACCGCGCATTGGGAGGATTTCGAAGAATTTGCGCTGGCCTATCCGCAGGTGCGCGCCGTCAAGGATCGTTTCGTCATCGACGGCAAGCGGATCACCACAGGCGGTTCGCTGCCGACCATGGACCTGATGCTGGAGATCATCCGCCGGCGCCAGGGCTATACACTGGCGCTCGAGGTCAGCCGGCTGTTCAGCTATGAGCAGGGTGGTTTCCAGGGGGAGGCTCAGCATACGCCATCGTCCGTGGGTCTGCGGATGCGAGATCCTCGGGTGGCGCACGCGGTTCGGCTGATGGAGGAGAATGTCGAGCAGCCGTTGACCCTTGTGCGGCTGGCGCGCCGGGTCGGCATCAGTGCCCGTCATCTGCAGGCGCTGTTCCAGGACGATGTGGGGGCGGCCCCGCATCTGCACTATCTGGCATTGAGGCTGAATGCCGCTCGGCGCAAGGTGATCGAGACGAAGGCATCCTTTGCCGAAATCGCCGCCGAGACAGGCTTCAATTCAGCGTCCGCCTTTTCGCGCAGCTACCGGGCGAGTTATTCCGAAAGTCCTTCGGAAACGCGGCGTCGGTTGCGCCGGCGTTCATCGGCGGGTGAACAGACCTGAGAGCTTGCGGAGAGTATCGCCGCCCCTATGCCGGACTTCGGCCGCGCATTTCCCCGGAACTCCCAAGGCGAGTTATGCATTCTGCATATGGGACGAAAGTTAGAATACCAATTTGGTAGTGATTATTGACACGCGGCCCAAATGTGACGAAACTGTGACTGTAGGTTCATGATGAACGTGACGGTTGGAAGGATCGGCAATGCCCCACAGTGTGGAAATGCTTTCCTTTGATCTTTTCGGTCTTGCACGGCGGCTAGTCGCTCCCAGCGAGAAGGCCCCCCGGGATCCGGAGAGGAAACCCTCTGTTGCGGCTCATGATGACAATACCGATGACGCCGATTGCCGGCGTCACGAGATTTTCTTCTGGGGTATGTTCCCCCTTCTCTAGACCGGAGTGGATGATGGCGTTTGCTGCTTGCCAAAATGAACATCAG
>ERZ1034377.192-NODE-192-length-15558-cov-3.456495_pt1 | contig 15558 bp, 13 predicted proteins | sample MGYA00520584_ERZ1034377 | MGnify/ENA primary metagenome ERZ1034377 (study PRJEB33736, sample SAMEA104288464) | Azolla filiculoides | biome: Urban; feature: water surface; material: ditch water | place: Netherlands | collected 2014 ... | reverse complement strand
GATATCGAAGTCGTGGTGGGCATGCTTGATGGTCGATATGCGATAGCCGCGGCGGGTGAATTCTTCCACCAGCCTCACCGCGAGCCCGGTCTTGCCGGAATTCTTCCAGCCGGAAATGCCAAAGATACGTGGCCGCTCGCTCATCATATGCCTTTCTGCAGCAGCGCCTCGGCCTGCTTAAGGTCCTCCGGCGTGTTGATGTTGAAGAATGGATCCTGTGAACCCAGGTCGGTGTCGACCATGAGGAAATCGACGATCACGCGGGGATGTCGATCAACGAAATCGAAGACACGGCGATGGTGAGGATCGTCCAGCCAGACTGCCAGATCGGACGCCAGGTTTTTCGGCCACAGGGCAATCACGGGATGGGTTCTGCCGCCCGACGCAGCGAGTATGATGGTGCCGGTGGTGGCCACAGCGCGAAGGCGCTCGACAAGATCATGGGGCAGGAAAGGCGTGTCGCCGGGGACGGTCAGGATATGGCTGTATTGCTCGTCGTGCCGCTCCAGGGCCATCAAACCCGCCAGCACGCCGGCGAGGGGACCCGGCCGATCTGGCAGCGGATCGGCATAGTTGGGAATGCCGAGATCAAGCGGATAGTCTGAGGGCGCATTGATCCAGACAGGATCGGCCTGCATTCTCAGGCGCTCCAGGATGTGGGCGATCAAAGGCCGGCCGCCCAGAAGCATCTGTGTCTTGTCGCTCCCCATGCGTCGCGACAGACCGCTGGCAAGAATGATGGCGGGAAGGTGGTCTTGTTTGCTCATCTCCAACCCATGCAGTCTTCCGAATGACAAGAGGATCGATTGGCAAGCGACATCATTTCCGCCTCATGTCTCGGTGCAGATCTCAGGTCGGCGTTACAGGCCCTGCGCTGGCAGCCACCTGGGCCTTGCGCTTGTTCTCCCGGTAGAACGTGTAAAGGCCCGATACGATGACGATGGTCGCGCCGAGCAGCGTCGCCAGTGTTGGCAGTTCGCCGAAGAACACGAAGCCGAGCAGAACCGCCCAGATCAGACTGATATAGCGGAAGGGGGCGATGAAGGAAATTTCACCTGTCCTCATCGCCATGATGATCGATTGATAGCCGACAAAGAGAAAGCCGGAGGCGATGACCAGCGTGCCGAAGGCGCCATAGGAGACAGGCTGCCAACCACCATAGACCGGTATCAGCAGCAGTCCGGCAAAAGAAATGCTGGCTGCGGTAAACAGCGTGACGGTAAAAGAGGAGACATTCGGGTCGATCTTCTTGGTGACAAGGTCGCGGCCCGCTGCGGTGATCACGCTGATGACGACATACAGAGCCGCCAGTGTAAAACCTTCGGGACCCGGCTGAATGATGATCATCACACCAATGAAGCCGACGCCAATTGCCGTCCAGCGGCGCCAACCGACCGGTTCGCGGAAAAAGAGTGCCGCCCCCAGCGTCACTGCAAGCGGCAGCGACTGCAGGATGGCCGACGCGTTGGCGAGCGGGATCTGACCCAGTGCCGTCAGGAATGTGATCGCGGCGATTGTCTCCAGCGCGATGCGACAGAGGATCAGGGGCTGAAACAGATTGCGAATGTGATCCAGTGCGCCTAGCCGGCGGGCGACAAGATAGACCATGACTGTGGTTAATGCACCGCGCACGAACATGATCTGTCCGACGGTCATTTCGTCGGTCACGGACTTGGTCAGAGCGTCGTTGAAGGTGAAACCGGCCATCGAAAGCGCCATCAAGGCTGCGCCTCGCGTATTGTCGGATAATGCCATTTTGAACGGATCCTGAAACTTGCAGGGATCCTTCTAAACGATGCGCAGGAGCGGCGGTACCGCTTTTCGAGCAAAAACTACAAAAGTTCAGGTATCCAAACGGCTTAAAAGCGCAAAAAATCTGGGCATCGATTAACGTTTGTTCAAACTTGCAGGCGGAAGCTCGATACACTTGTTCCACATGAGGTGGAAACCGCCCGTTTGACGCCGCGCAGATGTTTTCAAGCGTGGGCGCCGACCTCGTTCCGAGGGTTTCATGAGTTTCATAGATCGCCTCCTGCAGAGCCGCAGGATTGTTACGAAAGTGCTCCTTTTTGTCGTGCCTCTCGTTCTGCTGATGGCAGGTGTCGGGCTTCTGGGTTACCGAACTGCCAGCATGCTGAACGGTCATATGACCGTCACCCGCGCCACAATCGGCAATATCAGCGATCTCGAGCAGGTTCAGGGTGGCTTGCAGGAGTTCAGTCTCGACCCGACCGACAAGAGCCGCGAAGGTGTACTGGCGGCTGTAGACAAGCAGGAAAATGGTCTCGCTGTGCTGGATGGCGTGCTCGCAGGGCAGGCGCAGAAGGCGGACCTGAGCGATCTGCGCGCGCTGCCGCAGCGCATGCGCGATCAGACCAAGGCGATGTGGGACAACAAACAGGAGCGCAGCGCGCTCGATGCTGGACTGATCGAAGCCGTCGCAGCTCTGCAGGGCGATGGCAAGCAGATCGTCAAGCAGGTGGATTTCGTCCGCAAGGAACTGGCCGACAAGGAACGTTTCGCCAAGGAACTTCTGTTCGATGCATCGGCCTTCCAGTCGTTGATCGATCGTCTCGGCAAGCTCCGTGTCGCGGTACAGATGGGCTTTACCCCGGCCGAACAGCTGGACGAGGCCAAGCTTTACGCCGGTGCGATGCAGAAGGACCTGACCAAGGCCCAGGCAATCGCATCGGACAAGGGCAAGGTGCTGATCGATGAAGTGGCCGGCGCCATGGGCAGGATCGATGCGATCCTGAAGTCGAGCGATGCCGATGACGTCAAGGCGCAGGGTCTCAACAAGGTTCTGTCAGAGCTTGTGCTGATCGAGCAGAAGATCACGCTGCAGGCTTCCAAGAACAGCGATGTGGCCGCCGACCGTTTTGTCGGCCTCGACAAGCTGGTGGCTGACCAGAAGGAACTGATGAGCCTCGTTGACGACGCTGCCATGGAAATCGCAACCCTGGAACTGCGGGTGCAGAAAATGCTTGGCAGCCTGGATGAGGACTCGCGCGGGATCGTTCTGTCGAACGTCTCGGCGCTTGGCGAGATGGCAGCGCGGATTTCCGAGCTTGGATCCAAGAACAGCACGCTGCGTGATTTTCCGAAGACCATCGCGCCACGCCTGAAGGCGATCGAAGACAATTCGCAGGCCCTGCTCAAGGCCGGGGAAAACTGGCAATCGCTGCGTCTGGCATCCACCGACTATGTGTCGACGGCAATGGCCTCCCTGCGTGACTTCGTCAGCAGTGCCCAGGAGGTCGGCAAGGAAGACAGCGAGCGGTCGGCGACCATATCGATCATCACCATGGTGGCCGGAACGCTTTTGGCCATCGTCGGCGGCTTGATGCTGATCGAGACGCTGCGTGCGCCGTTGAAGCGTATCACCGGGGTGATGTCGCGGCTGGCGAGTGGCGATCTGTCGGTGCCGATCGAAGGGCGCAATCGCGGCGACGAGATCGGCGATATGGCCCGTTCGGTGACCGTCTTCCGGGATGCCGCGCTCGAAAACAAGCGGCTGGAAGAAGAGGCTGCACAATCGCGTCAATTGTCGGCGCGCGAGACGGAGCTGCGGGCGGAGGAGCGTGCCCGGGTGGAGGCCGATCAGCGGGCAGCCCTTGAGGCGCTTTCATCGGTGCTGCAGGCGCTTGCCAACGGCCATCTGAATGTCAGCATGAGGGAGGATCTGCCTGCGGACTTCGTGGCCATGGCCACGACCTACAATCATGCGGTCGAAGCATTGCGCGCGACGCTTGAAGATGTGCGCGGCGCCAGCGCCGACATAAATGCCGGTACCGAAAATCTTGCCGTGTCGGCCGACGACCTGGCGAGGCGCACCGAACAGCAGGCCGCGGCGCTGGAAGAGAGCGTGCGGGCCCTGTCGCATCTGAGCGACGTCGTGCGTTCCACCGCCGACGGTGCGGGTCGCACGGCACGCTCCGTCGCATCTGCGCGCGACCATGCACGGCAGTCGGGGGTCGTCGTGAAGAAGGATGTCGAAGCCATGGCCGAGATCAGCCGCTCCTCCGACAAGATCTCGACCATTATCGGGGTTATCGACGAGATTGCCTTCCAGACAAACCTGCTGGCCCTGAACGCGGGCGTCGAGGCGGCGCGGGCCGGCGAAGCCGGGCGCGGATTTGCCGTGGTCGCCCAGGAAGTCCGTGATCTCGCCCAGCGTTGCGCAAACGCGGCCAAGGAGATCAAGCAGCTGATTTCGGTCAGCGGCGGTCAGGTCAAGTCCGGTGTCGAGCTGGTCGAGAATACCGGTGAGGCCCTGCAGACGATCATCAACCAGGTCGAGGAAGTGCAGGGGCTGGTCGAGACGATTTCGGCTGCTACCCGCGAACAGTCCACCGGCATCAGCGAGGTGACCAGTGCCGTGCGAGACGTCGAGCTGATCACCCAGCAAAACGCCGCCATGGTCGAAGAAAACAATGCGGAAATCCATGGCCTTCGCCAGCGGGTGGAAAACTTGATGGGCAAGATCGAGCACTTCCGCACCGAGGCACCTGCCACACAGCACCAGCCAATGCGACGGATTGCCTGAGGATCTTCTGACGTCAGAGAAAGCCGGCGGCGGGGTTAGCCGCCGGTGACGCTCATGTGCCGGCCGACGGCTGGCTTGCGATGATCGCGGTCGATGATGAAATCGTGCCCCTTGGGCTTGCGGGTGATCGCTTCGTCGATCGCTGCCGACAGGTAGGCATTGTCATCCGAGGCGCGCAGCGCGGTTCGCAGGTCTGCGGCATCATCCTGGCCCAGGCACATATAGAGGGTGCCGGTGCAGGTTAGCCGGACGCGGTTGCAGCTCTCGCAGAAATTATGGGTCAGAGGTGTGATGAAACCCAGCCGACCACCCGTTTCCGCGACTTCGACGTAACGGGCCGGTCCACCCGTCTTGTAGGGGATTTCGTTCAGCGTGAACCGTTCTTCGAGCCTGCTGCGCACGAGTGACAAGGGCAGATACTGATCCGTCCGGTCTTCGCCCGTCTCACCCATGGGCATGGTTTCGATCAATGTCAGATCCATACCTTCGGCATGGGCAAATGTCATCAGATCCGGAATTTCCGCCTCGTTGAAATCCTTCAGGGCAACGGCATTCAGCTTGACATGAATGCCTGCCGCCTGTGCTGCCCTTATGCCTTCGATGACCTTGTCGAATTCCCCCCATCGGGTGATCGACTTGAACTTGGCCGGGTCGAGGGTGTCGAGCGACACATTGATGCGGCGGACCCCACAATCGGCCAGTTCGGCGGCGTGTTTGGCAAGCTGCGAGCCGTTGGTGGTGAGGGTCAGTTCATCGAGGCCGCCACCCAGATGACGGGAGAGGCTGCGGATCAGAAACATGATGTTCTTGCGGACCAGGGGTTCGCCACCCGTAAGCCTCAGCTTGCGAACGCCCTTGGCGATGAAGGCGGAACAGAGCCGGTCGAGTTCTTCCAGCGTCAGCAGGTCCTTTTTCGGCAGGAAAGTCATGTTTTCCGCCATGCAATAGGTGCAGCGGAAGTCGCAGCGATCAGTGACGGAGACACGAAGATAGGTGACGCTACGGCCAAACGGATCGACCATCGGGTCATTCCGCTCCGCAAGCGGCGCCGCAGTTTGCCATGTGACAGGGCTGTGATCCAAGGGAAGTCTCCTGATGTTTGCGACAATGTGGGCTTGCGCCACTAAAGCGTCAAGCGAAGTGCCCGGATTTGTCGGTCAAATTATCTTGCGCCGGATCCGTCGAGGACTTACCTGTGCGTCACAATTTAGCGATTTCGATCAAGTGAGAACCGGCATGAGTGACACCTGGCCAAGCGAACTGAAGGTTTCCAAGGACCGCCGTCTTCTGACCGTTCGTTTCAATGACGGCGTGGTCGTCACATTGCCGGCCGAAATGCTGCGCGTCCTTTCGCCCTCGGCCGAGGTGCAGGGGCATGGTCCGGGGCAAAAGGTGACCGTGCCGGGCAAACGCAACGTGGCGATCAAATCCATGACGCCGACCGGCAATTATGCCGTGCGAATCGGATTCGACGACGGCCACGACACAGGCATCTTCACCTGGACCTATCTGCGGGAGCTTGGCGAAACCGGCGCCGAGAAGTTTGCCGAATATGAAGGCGAGCTTGTCGCCAAGGGGCTCAGCCGCGATCCGCGCTGACGGCGTCCGCCTCTTCCTCTTCACCACCCAGATCGGTGGCCTGCATGCGCTGGATCAGTCCTTCCATACTGTCAGCCATTTTCAGGCAGTCCTCCAACGGCGTCGCAGAAAGCGTGCGCTCGATGAGGTCTGTCTGGATGAGCATGGCTTTTTCGGTGAGTACCCGTCCTTCAGCGGTCAGAAACAATCTCAGGATGCGTTTGTCGCGCGGGTCGGGGCGTCGCTCCAGCAGGCCGCGCTTTTCCATCTGCGGCAGCAGCATGCTCATGTTGGAGCGGCCGACCAGCAGCTTGCGGGCCAGTTCCTGCTGCGAGATCGCCTCGAAGCGATAGAGATTGATCAGGATATCGAGATGCGGCGGCTTGATGTCGAGGGGTGCAAGCGCGCGCGTCAGGGCCTGTTGCATCAACTGGCAGGCGCGGCCGACGGAGATCCAGCTGCGAAAACGGGGATGATCCCAAGGGAAGGCTTGATTTTTGTTCATTCTTGTACTTTATTGTTCAATATTGAACATTAACGTGGGTCTCCGATTATGACATCCTTCGCTTTCAAGGTCATCCGTTTCGGTTTCTCCCGGCTGGAGGCGCTTTCGCCAAGACTGTCCGGCAGCCTCGCGTTCAAGCTCTTCTGTCGCACACCCGGTCGCCAGCCGAAAGGGGCGAAAGCAAAGCGGGTGTTTGTCGCTGGCCAGCAGAAACTCGCCAATGCCAAGATCGTGCGCTTGCCGACCTCCGCCGGCAGCGTCGGGACCTATCATCTGGGAAGTGGCACAGATCAGCGCGCGGTGCCGAGGCTGCTGTTGGTTCATGGCTGGGGATCGCGGGCGGAATATTTGACCGATCTTGCCTTCGGGCTGAGTGCGGTAGGCGCCGAGATCGTGATGCTGGATCTGCCGGGACATGGTGCGTCCAGCGGTCGCCGCCTGGACCTCAGGCTCGCTGCCGAGGCGATCGGTGCTTGTGAGCGACATTATGGTCCGTTTGACGGTGTGGTCGGCCATTCCTTTGGCGGCGCGGCTGTGATGACCGCTGCCGGCGGTGTGTTCGGCGATCGGTCGAGCCTTGGGGCAGGGCGAATTGTGCTGATCGGCGCGCCGTCCAGTATGGGCGAGGTATTTGCCGGCTTTGCCTCTGCGATCGGCCTCGGTCGACCGAGTATGACGGCCATGCGCCAGCGGGCGGAAGACTATGTCGGCGTCAGTGTGGAGCAACTCGATACGGTGACCGCGGCTCGCCGGATCGATCGTCCGCTTCTGGTGATCCATGCCGAGGACGACAAGGAAGTGAATGTCGGGCATGCGCAGCGCTATATCGGCCTTTCGCCCAAGGTGCGGCATCTCTGGGCCAATGGTCACGGGCATCGCCGGATCGTCAGCGCACTCGAAGTGATTGACGCGGTTGCGGATTTTCTGGTCAGAGACCAGGCGATCGAGGCCAAGCTCAATCGCGCTGTGTCATAGGCGTGTCATCGGTCTTTCCTAGGAAGTTACGACATGGAATGCTGTGTATGGCCACTCATTGGGGGAGCGGCAACGCAAAACCGCCATGGAGGGACAGAATGCAGGTGATCCGGACCGTAGACGAACTGAAGCAGATTTACGGCGATGTGTCCGAGGCCTCTGTTGCCAAGGTGACGCAGGCTCTGACGGCAGAATACCGCCAGATGATCGAGCTTTCACCCTTTGTAGCGCTGGCGACCGTCGGGCCTGAGGGACTCGACTGCTCGCCTCGCGGAGATCGTGGTTCTGTTATTCGCGTCGAGGATGAAAAGACGTTGGCTATGCCGGACTGGCGCGGCAACAACCGGGTCGATTCGCTGGTCAATATCGTACGGGATCCACGTGTTGCGTTGATGTTTCTCATTCCAGGCTCGAACACGACGATGCGGGTCAATGGCAAGGCCGTTGTTTCCGTGGAGCCGGACCTTTTGCGCAGCTTCGAGATGGACCAGAAACACCCACGCAGCGTGATCCTGATTTCGATCGACGAAGTCTATTTCCAGTGTGCGCGAGCCGTCATGCGTGCGGATCTGTGGAACCCGGCCGTGCAGGTTGATGCAAAAAGCTTGCCGACACCGGGCGATCTGCTGAAAGCGGCCAAAGCGGATTTCGACAAGGTGACCTATGATCGCGAATGGCCGGCGCGCGCTGTCAAAACGATGTGGTAGCGTAATGCGGCGGCAAGTGCCGCGGCCGCCCTCGTGGTGTCAACGCTTGTAGATCAGCCAGCTCTTGGTGAAATCCTTCTTCATCCCGTCTTCATAGAGCCGCGTGCGGTTTCGACCGGTATTCTTGGCGCAATAGAGGGCGATATCGGACTTGGCATAGAGTTCGCCGGCGTCCTCGGCATCGCTTGCCATGCAATAGCCGAGCGAAATGGTCACAGGACCGTAGTTGACGCCAGTCTTGGAATTCTTGAACGGCGTCGTCTCCAGGGCAATGCGGACGCGCTCGCAGATCTGCTGCACTTCTTCGGCGGTATTGCCATCAATGATGATGGCAAATTCCTCACCTCCGGTGCGCGCGACGAAACAATCCTTGCGGACATTGGCGCGGATCACATTGGCAACGGTCGCCAAAATCTTGTCGCCGACGGGGTGGCCGTAAGCGTCGTTGACCTTCTTGAAATTGTCGATGTCAGCCAGGACCAGAGCGGAGAGCGTATGACTGTCGTTGGCGTAGACGGCCGACAGTTTCTCATCGAATGCGCGCCGGTTGGCAATGCGGGTCAGCGAGTCGGTGTTGGCTATACGTTTGTATTCATCCAGTTCCTTGCGGACCTGATCCATTTCCTGGGATTTCTGCGAAACCTGCGACACGGTGTTTTCACCATGCGCCATGGTGTGGCCGGTGGCTTCGGTCAGGATGGTGATTGCGCTGCGCAGGATGTCGGCGCTCGAACTGCTTTTCGAGTTGATGCGACTGTATGTCTCGCCGAGCAGCCTGTTGTAGCTTTCGAGGGAGCTCTGCTCCTGCTGCAGGACCTTTAGCAGGCCTTCCAGTTCGCCAATCAGTTTGGTGTGGGCGTTTTCGATCGCGCGGCCCTGATGGCTGCCGAAATACTGTTCGCCGATCGCGTCCAGCTCGTCCTGCGTCGCTTTGCTGCCAAGGGCTGCCAGCTCGCGGGTCAGGGCCGGATTGGAGCCGATATAGGCTTCATAAAAAAGCTCGTAATTGCGCGGAATGGGAGCGACTCCCATTGTGCGCATTGCGAAAGAGATCTGTGCCGCGACGTCAGTTGCCTGCGTTTTTGGCGGTGTCGCCGTCGTCATCGGCCAACTCCAGTAGATTGGTCGGACCTTCTAGTCCCAATAAATTGTTTATCGATAAAAACTTTGAAAATGTTTAATTGCATTGCACTGATAAATCTATGGTGCAATTTCGCACTGTCGCCGGATTTATGGCGCAAGTATTTGTTTTTATTTATTTTTCAGACGTGACGTGCCTCTCGCTCGTCACGTCTGATCGCGTTTTGGGCTAGCCGAGATTGAATTCCTGGAAGAAATCGTTGCCCTTGTCGTCGGTCACGATGAAGGCGGGGAAGTCTTCGACCTCGATCTTCCAGACGGCTTCCATGCCCAGTTCCGGATATTCCAGAACCTCGACCTTGCGGATGCAGTCCTGGGCGAGACGTGCGGCCGGACCGCCGATGGACCCCAGATAGAAGCCGCCATGGGTCTTGCAGGCCTCGCGCACTGCGCGCGAGCGATTGCCCTTGGCGAGCATAACCATCGATCCACCGAAGGACTGGAACTGGTCGACATAGCTGTCCATTCGGCCGGCCGTCGTCGGGCCGAAGGAACCGGAGGCAAAGCCGGTCGGGGTCTTTGCCGGGCCGGCGTAGTAGACTGGATGGTTCTTCATGTAGTCGGGCATGCCTTCGCCCTTTTCCAGCCGTTCGCGGATCTTCGAATGGGCAAGGTCGCGGGCGACGATGATGGTGCCGGTCAGCGACAGGCGGGTCTTCACTGGATGCCTGGAGAGTTCCGCGAGGATCGCACTCATCGGCTGGTTGAGGTCGATTTTGACCATCGAGGAGGAGAGGGCGGTCTCGTCGATCTCGGGCATGTATTTCGACGGGTCGGTTTCGAGCTGCTCGATATAGATGCCGTCACGGGTGATCTTGCCCTTCGCCTGGCGGTCGGCGGAACAGGAAACGCCGAGGCCGATCGGCAGCGACGCACCGTGGCGGGGCAGGCGGATGACGCGAACGTCATGGCAGAAGTACTTGCCGCCGAATTGCGCGCCGACGCCCATCTGCTGGGTCAACTTGTGGATTTCCTTCTCCATCTCGATATCCCGGAAGGCATGCCCGCTTTCGGAGCCCTCCGTGGGAAGACAGTCGAGATAACGCGCCGAAGCGAGCTTGACCGTTTTCAGCGTCATCTCGGCAGACAGGCCGCCGATGACGATCGCCAGGTGGTAGGGCGGACAGGCTGCCGTTCCCAGAGTGAGGATCTTCTCCTTGAGGAAGTCGATCATGCGGTCGTGGGTCAGAAGCGAGGGGGTGCCCTGATAGAGGAAGGTCTTGTTGGCCGAGCCACCACCCTTGGCCATGAACAGGAACTTGTAGACGTCCTCGCCCTCTTCATAGAGGTCGATCTGGGCCGGCAGATTGGTCTTGGTGTTCTTTTCCTCGAACATCCTGATCGGCGCGAGCTGCGAATAACGCAGATTGCGGCGTTCATAGGCATCGCGGATGCCTGCAGCCAGCGCCTCGTAATCGCCGCCATCAGTCCAGACGCGACGGCCCTTCTTGCCCATGACTATCGCCGTGCCGGTGTCCTGGCACATTGGTAGAACACCGCCGGCTGCAATATTGGCATTCTTCAGCAAGTCGTAGGCGACAAACCGATCGTTGTCGGTCGCTTCAGGATCCTCAAGGATCGAGGCCAACTGCTTCAGGTGACCTGGCCGCAGCAGGTGGTTGATATCGGAGAGGGCCGTTTCTGCCAGCAGTCGCAGACCTTCCGGCTCCACGGTCAGGATATCCTGGCCCTTGAAGGTGTCGATGGAGACGTAGTCGGAGGTCAGCTTTCGGTAAGGGGTCTTGTCTTCGCCAAGAGGAAATAGGTCATCAGCCATCAGTCAAGAGCCTTTCGGGCGCAGGGGGTCGGATGGCGGTGTTTACGGCGATGGGGGTTAAATTTCAATGATTCTAAAGAGGGAGATGTGGCGCCAGCTGTCGCTCATGCCAGCTCGCCCAATGTCCTCAGAAAGCTTGCAGCATTGACACTCTCGCCCCCCGTCTGGGTCATGCTGCTTTCATAGGCTTTCTTCAGTTCCAGCTCGAATTGGTGCTGGTTGAATGCCGTGAGCCAGAGCACCAATGCTTCCTGCACGATCTGGCTTGAATTTGCGAAGCGACCAGCACCAATCATCGTCTCGATCCGGGCAACGACGTCCGGATCGAGGTAGACCGTCAGTGACTGTTTGGCGACCTCCCGCATGGCTATTACTTTAGCACGTTTGCAAGTAGGGTGTAATTCACCTTGTGCAGCCGTGCACAGGTTTGTGTCGGTCGCCGAACTTGGTCAGTTTGGCGCGATCATCAGTTCTGGCCGCACATACTGGTCGAATTCCTCGTTGGTGAGGTAGCCGCCTCCGACAGTTTCTTCACGCAGGGTCGTGCCGTTCTTGTGTGCGGTCTTGGCGATCTTGGCACATGTGTCGTAGCCGAGCTTGCCGTTCAGCGCGGTCACCAGCATGAGCGAATTCTCGACGCCCTTGCGGATGTTGTCTTCGCGTGCCTCGATGCCGACAACGCAATTGTCGGTGAAGGAGACGGCAGCATCACCGAGGAGTTGAACCGACTGCAGGAAGTTGTAGGCCATCATCGGATTGAAGACATTCAGCTCAAAATGTCCCTGGCTCCCGGCGAAGGTGATCGCGGCGTTGTTGCCGAAGATATGGGCGCAGACCTGGGTGAGGGCCTCCGACTGGGTCGGATTGACTTTGCCCGGCATGATCGACGAGCCGGGCTCGTTTTCCGGCAGCGACAACTCGCCCAGACCGGCGCGCGGACCGGAACCGAGGAAGCGGATGTCGTTGGCGATTTTGAAAAGGGCGGCAGCGGCGGCATTGATTGCGCCATGGGCAAAGACCATCGCGTCGTGCGCAGCCAGCGCCTCAAACTTGTTGGGGGCGGTGACAAACGGTATCGAGGTGATCCTGGCGATTTCCTCTGCAACCTTCTCGGCAAAGCCAATCGGCGCGTTCAAGCCAGTACCGACCGCCGTGCCGCCCTGGGCCAGTTCGTAGAGACCGGGCAGGGTCAGTTCAATACGCTTGATAGACGAGGCGACCTGGGCGGCGTAGCCGGAGAATTCCTGGCCAAGTGTCAGCGGTGTTGCGTCCTGGGTATGGGTGCGGCCGATCTTGATGATATGGGCAAAGGCCTTGGCCTTGGCGTCGAGCGCTTCGTGCAGATGCTTGAGGCCGGGCAGCAGATGATGAATGACATATTCAGCCGCCGCAATATGCATTGCCGTCGGATAGGTATCGTTCGACGACTGGCTCATGTTGACATGGTCATTCGGGTGGACCGGTTTCTTCGAGCCCATGACGCCGCCGAGTATTTCAATCGCGCGATTGGAAATGACTTCGTTGGCGTTCATGTTGGACTGGGTGCCTGACCCCGTCTGCCAGACGACAAGCGGGAAATGCTCATTCAGCTTGCCGTCGATGACTTCCTGCGCGGCTTCAACGATCACATCGCCGATGGCAGGGTCGAGTTTGCCCAGTGCCATGTTGGCGCGGGCTGCCGCCTGTTTGACAATGCCAAGCGCCCGAACCACCGGAAGGGGCTGCTTCTCCCAACCGATCTTGAAATTGCCGAGAGAGCGCTCCGCCTGAGCGCCCCAATAGCGGTCAGAGGCAACGCTGATGGGGCCGAAGGTATCGGTTTCGGTACGGGTGGTCATGGTCGTCCTGCTTTCGCTCTCACGCTTTCGCGTCATCGGTGGATCGTCGAATTGCCGGTAAACAATATCTAGGTCCGATATCTCCCAGCGCAACCGCATAACAATAAGATGAGAATTTCTGTCAAGATGTCAGCTCTGGCAAATTTTCATTGTGTCCATCGTCGCGCAAGGCATGCGCCAGCTTTTTACCGTGTTGCCGGTGGTCGGTCCCCTATGGTGACCGTTGGCTCCTGCGATTGCCTTCGCCGGCACGGCGACGACACAGTCCGGCTGTTCGACGTTGTGTCATATTCGGCACGGATCACAACAATTTGTGCAAGGCAGCACCGCGTAACGCCTGTGCCACGGTTCTGCTCACATTTGGCGTCAATCAAAAATTAACGAATATTTCCATTTAGTTTGCTGTGTCTGCCGGGTGCTTCGTTCAGCCGATTCACACAAAGTTGAGACCCTCTTTTGGATCCAAGAGCGCGGGCGCAACTTTTCAAGCAAAAGCCGATCGGCTAGTGATCCGCAAACAGGCTGTCGATGCCACGAGTCCATGTGACTCGCATATTGAAATGAGAGCGAGAATGACGAGAAACAGCAAATTCGTGGTAACCGCGCTTCTGGCCGCGGCCACTGCACTTGGCGGTCTTCCTCACGAGGCCGGCGCGACGACGCTTCTCGATCTTCTTCGCGGCGGCCCGGGAAAACAGACGAAGCGGCAGGCTGCATCGGCAGCACTCGAACAGCAGGCGCAAGGCGGCCTCGAAATGGGCGACCCGGAGCCGCTGCCGAAGGTTTCCGGACCGCGCTACTATACCTACAAGCCTGAGGCCCAGCGCGCGATTCAGGTCAAGCTACCGGTTGCCTCCGAAGGAGTTGAGGCGCCGGAAGGCCAGGTTGTTGGGGCTCGTCGCTTCCTGACGGAAGCGTCCGTGCGCGCGACCGACGACGTCGCCAAGATCGTTGAGGGCTATTATGGCAATCCGAACAAGCCGCTGATCTGGGTGACAGATGCAGCGCTTACGGAACGCGCGCATCAGATGATCGATGCGCTTTCCCATGCTGCAGACGCTGGTCTTTCGCCGGAAGATTATGCGGTCGTCACTCCAGCAGATTCTGGCGATCCGGCTGACCCGGAAAAGCGCCAGCGGGAGTTGATGGCTTTCGAGCTTGCGCTGTCAGCCAAGGTTCTGACCTATGTCAACGATACCACTCGCGGTCGCGTCGATCCCAACAAGATTTCCGGCTATCACGATTTCAAGCGCAAGGGTGTCAATCTCGCGCCCGTGCTGGACATGCTGCGACTGAGCCCGGATGTCGGCGCCTATTTGCGCAACCGTGATCCGCGCAATGCCGAATATGCCGCTCTGCGGACTGAACTTCTCCGCTTGCGGGCGGAAGACAGCAAATCTGCACCCGTTATAAAGGTTGCTCCGGGGACGCTGTTGAAGCCCGGCCAGTCCAATCCCGAGCTTGCCAATGTCATCGGCCTGTTGAAACAGGTCGGCTCCGATACCCTCAAGAGCCAGCATGCGGCGGTACTGGCTGCCTATGCAGGCGCGCCTGAATATTCACCTGAATTGGTCGCTTTGGTTGAAGCGTTCCAGCAGGAAAAAGGCCTGAAAGCCGACGGTGTCGTCGGTCCTGCAACCGTCCGGGCAATGACCGGGCACAGCAATGCCGATAAAATCCAGAAGCTGATCGTTGCCATGGAGCAGATCCGTTGGCTGCCGGCCGATCTCGGTCAGCGCTATGTCTTCATCAATCAGCCGGCCTACACCGCCTATTACATCAACGATGGCCGCGAACAGCTCAACATGCGTGTCGTTGTCGGCTCGCGTTCGAACCAGACCTATTTCTTCCAGGACCAGATCGAGACGGTGGAGTTCAACCCATACTGGGGCGTGCCGAAGTCGATCATCATCAATGAGATGCTGCCGAAGCTGCGGTCGGACCCAAGCTATCTCGACCGGCTGGGCTATGAGGTGAGCTATGGCGGGCGGAAGGTCGCGTCCAGCCAGATCGATTGGTACACGACGCATTCCGTCGATGTGCGCCAGCCGCCGGGTGGCGACAACGCGCTCGGTGAACTGAAAATCCTGTTCCCGAATGACCATGCCATCTATATGCATGACACGCCATCGAAGAGCTTCTTCAAGCGCGACATGCGGGCGTTGAGCCACGGTTGCGTGCGTCTGGCCGAGCCGCGTGTCATGGCCGCCGCCGTCATGGGCACCACCGTCGAGGAAATCGGCAAGCAGATCGCGTCTGGCCAGAACCGTGCCGTGCAGGTTCCGCAGAAGATCCCGGTCTATGTGTCTTATTTCACCGCCTGGCCGAACAAGGACGGCGTCGTCCAGTTCTTTGACGATGTCTACGGCCGCGACGAAGCGGTTGGCAAAGCCTTCGCGACCACCACGGATGCCCGTACGCCTGGGGCCTGAACGAAGATCTCGCGGTAGCGGTCTACAAGTTTGAACTGGCGGGCCTTGGCCCGCCATTTT
>ERZ1034377.191-NODE-191-length-15569-cov-75.545249_pt1 | contig 15569 bp, 16 predicted proteins | sample MGYA00520584_ERZ1034377 | MGnify/ENA primary metagenome ERZ1034377 (study PRJEB33736, sample SAMEA104288464) | Azolla filiculoides | biome: Urban; feature: water surface; material: ditch water | place: Netherlands | collected 2014 ... | reverse complement strand
GCTAAACAATTAAAAGATTTAGTAGATGTTTATTACCCCCAAGCTGATGTGATACCTTTACTTGTTGATAACCTAAATATTCATACTCCAAGTGTTTTATATGAAGTTTTTTCTCCACAAGAAGCACGCCGCATTATTCAATAATTAGGGTTTCACTATACTCCTAAACACGCTTCTTGGCTGAATCAAGTAGAAATTGAATTATCAGTTTTATCTCGCCAATGCTTAGAACTAGGTATTCCTAATGTAGAAATATTATCTTCTGAAATTGCTATTTCGGAGTCACAGCGTAATCAACGAAAACCCAGTGTTTATTGGGTTTTAAAACCGAGGATGCACGTAAAAAAATGCAGCGTTTATATCCGAGTATTTAACCCAGCAAAATTGCCTTGGCAGACTACTAGGAGGGAAAACATCTCGTAATATCTCTAGCCAGTAATGAAATGTGTCCTTTGCTTCCGTTTTGGATATACCGAAATGCAAACCTAAAACCTCAAATGTTGGCATTTTCCTCCAAGAGAACAAGGATAGACATACCTGTTCTTTTATCTCTAGTTTCCCTTTCCCCCCTCCTCCTTTCTAATTTAGACCTATGTTTTTACTTTCTATCTCCCCTTGCAGTTTTCTATGCTACATTTCACCTTGGGCTAACAAGTCTTGAAACTGATGGTTAGTTATCCCCAGTATTTGTTTTCTACGATGTGGATATTCTTGAATATAGTTAATTTAGTGGATTTTTCCTTTTGGTACACCCTCAAAATTCCCTTCTACCATTTTTTTCACACCAAGTTAATTTTCCTGACAGGTCTAATTGGTAATTGGTGATTGGAAAAACCTATTCTCCGTTACCCATTAGCAATTATTTGACATAACCATTAGACACAAAGCAATCACCAGTGTCTTTTAGTGCTACATTCACAGGTGACTGAGGTAGACTAAGCTCGCGGACGGCCTTGGAAGCATCATAATACATTGGTTGCTGTGCCATGCGGACACCATCTATGGGAACTCTGGGGGTTTTTCCTATAGGTGCAAGAATTTTTTCTTCTACACAAACCACACTTAATGGTAAAAAAGCTGGAACGGATATTTGCGGTGCTTTCAATCCTGTGATCTCAGATAGTATTTCTAGAAGTTGTTTGAGGCTAAGATTTTGATGTCCGAGAATATAGCGAGGGCCTGATCTTCCTTTTTCTAAAGCCAGCAAATGTCTTCTGGCCACATCTCGCATATCAATAAAGTTTAAACCTGTATCCACATCAGCTGGCATCTGTCGCCGCAAAAACCGCAGAATAATATCCCAGGTTGCTGTGGGTTTAATATCCAAAGATCGAATCAGACTGCTAGGACTAACTACCATAATATCTTGACCTTATTTTGTAGATGTGATCGCTACTTGTTCAGCTAGAAACTAAGACTTTTTATAGTCTCCCACTAACTTTTCAACAGGACTCTGATGAGTTTCATCAACCACTTGACCAGATTTCCCCAATCCAATAGCTGCTACTGAAGTGGTATAAACCGTCCGTGAAATCCCCGCTTTTTGGGCTGCTGCTAACAGATTGCGCGTTCCTTCCACGTTATGAGGATAGAGCAAATCGCGGTCTTTTTGCCAGAGGGAATAATGGGCAGCGACATGAAACAGGTAGTTACAACCATGCATCTGTTTCCAGATATGCGGGTCATTTAAATCGCCTTTGACAATATATATCTCTAAACTCCGTAAATTTCCCAGGTTACTACTCGGACGTACCAAAGCCGTAACTTTGTATCCTGACTCTAATAGCGATCGCACCACATGAGAACCAACAAAACCTGTACCACCAGTCACAAAAGCCTGCATTTAATCACCTCTTAACTCCTCAATATTTGATTATTGCTGATTACATCCGATCAAATATGATTGTCTGGATCAGGATTTACAGGATGCCTGAAACAACCGATTCGTCTTCGGTCATTAATAATTAAAAATTATTTTTTAGGCTATTTTAAATAAATTTTTTTCAAAAGAAATCTTGTTTTTGGGATTGAGCTCGCGGCGAAGGTGGTAAAGTATTTATATCAAATCAAATTGGCTGTGAGAAAAAATTTTTTAAGCTATAATATTTCAATGATAAGAATATCAGCTTTAGAAGGAAAAATCAATGGGGTTCGACCCTAAAAAACGAATTTTTTTTAATTTTTGAAATTTCCTTGGAAACTTGAGAACGCCAAAGTCAGCATTCAGATAAGAAAATCTGACGACAAACATCGTAAAAATCCTTAAATCCTGGACATCCTTACCCGCACCCATATTTTTTGAGCCTGTTGTGCGAGACTATAAATTAGCGATTTTGCGATCACTGGGCTGACGAAAGATATGGAAGATGAAGAGATAGAGGGAGAGTCTTGAAGGGGTTCAATCTTTCATTTTTGCGAGAATGTGAGTTAGCGGAACTTATCGTGGGTATCCCTTCTAGGAGAATGAAGGACAAAGTCTAAAACTTCATCCTTCACCCTATTAATTACGCTTCATCTAAAGCTGCAATACCAGGTAAAACCTTACCTTCTAACAACTCCAAACTAGCACCACCACCGGTAGAAATGTGGCTCATTTGATCAGCCAAACCTACCTTTTCAACTGCTGCTACAGAGTCACCACCACCGATAATGGTAGTTGTGCCGATTTTGCCGATTTCTGCTAGAGTATGTGCGATCGCTTCCGTACCCGCAGCAAACTTGTCAAACTCGAACACACCCATAGGTCCATTCCAAATTACAGTCTTACAATCAGCCAAAGCCGCTTGGAAAACCTTCACAGAATCAGGACCAATATCTAAACCCATACCATCAGCAGGAATATTGTCAATACTGACTGTAGTAGCATTCGCATCAGGAGCAAACTTATCAGCCGCTACAATATCTGTAGGTAGCAACAAAGCCACACCGCGTTCCTTAGCTTTAGCTTCCAAAGCCTTAGCCAATTCCAGCTTGTCTTCTTCTACCAAAGACTTACCAACACTTAAACCACGGGCTTTATAGAAAGTGAAAATCATCCCACCGCCGATGATCAGCTTATCGCACTTTTCTAATAGGGTTTCAATTACGCCGATTTTGCTAGAAACCTTAGAACCGCCAATAATAGCCACCAAAGGACGTTTAGGTTCTTCAATTGCACTTTGTAAATATTGCAATTCCTTCTCAACCAAATAACCAGCCACAGAAGGACTGAGGAACTTAGTTACACCTTCAGTTGAGGCATGGGCGCGGTGTGCAGTACCAAAGGCATCATTTACATAGAAATCAGCATTTGCTGCCAATTTTTTCGCAAATTCAGGATCATTCTTTTCTTCTTCCTTGTAGAAGCGGACATTTTCCAATAACAGCACTTGGCCATTTTGTAACGCGCCAACTTTAGCAGCTACATCATCACCAATACAGTCATCAGTCTTGACAACTTCTTGTCCCAACAACTCAGAAAGGCGTTTAGCAACAGGAGTTAAACGCAATTTATCATCTACACCTTTGGGGCGGCCAAAATGGCTTGCTAGAATTACCTTCGCGCCCTTTTTGGTCAAATCTTGGATAGTTGGCACAGCAGCCCGAATGCGGGTATCATCAGTAATACTGCCTTGATCATCCACAGGAACGTTAAAATCAACCCGCACCAAAGCGCGTTTTCCAGATATATCAGCAGCAGATAAACTTGCTAAACTTTTTTTCGACACAGCCAAACTCTCCTGATTGCCTTTTTGTTATTGTTTTGGAATATAACTATCAAGATTTTACCGGAGTGAGGGGTGCTGAGGTGATCTATGTTTAAAACAGTTCTGTTTCCAATTGATCAAAGTCGCGCCGCGAGGGAAGCTGCTGAAGTAGTTACCAACGTCGTGCAGAAATATAACAGTCGCTTGGTTCTACTGTCTGTTGTGGAAGAAGCAGCCCCAGACGCGCCTAATGCTGATCCCATGATGTCTCCAGAGGCCGTTGCTAAACTTCTGGAAAATGCCCAAGCTCTATTTTCTCACCAGGGTATTACAGCCGAAGTCCTCGAAAGACAAGGTAAACCAGCCTTTACTATCTGTGATGTGGCTGATGAAATTGAGGCCAGTTTAATTATTATGGGCTGTCGGGGTTTAGGCTTAACTGATGAGGGTGCAACTGATAGCGTCACTAGTCGCGTCATTAACCTTTCCCCTTGTCCAGTTTTGATTGTGCCTTAGCTATCAAACAAGGAGTTACAGGAGTTACAGGAGTTACAGGAGTTACAGGAGTTACAGGAGTTACAGGAGTATGGCTTAGGCCAACCTACGCTAACAGAAGAAAAAATTAATTTTTCCCCCTACTCCCTGTTCCCTACTCCCTGTTCCCTACTGTAACGAATGGCAATTTCAATAAATTGATAAAGTTAAAATCTCTATTTTCTTGCGCTACACCTAATTTTATAGTTTGTGGAAAATTATGATAATAGGGGGATTGAAAAATTACATCCCATATAGTCGAAATACTTGCATAACTACTATTAGTAGCTTGTATTAGCTGTGAATGATGAAACCGATGGTAGTTCCGTGTCACAACTAAATAGACCTGTCAGGAAAATTAACTTGGTGTCAAAAAAATGGTAGAAGGAAATTTTGACCGTCTACCAAAATGAAAAATCCACTAAATTAACTATATTCAAGAGTATCCACATCCTACAAAGCAAATACAGGGAATAACTAACTATCAGTTTCAAGACTTGTTAGCCAGAACTGAAATGTAGCATAAAAAACTGCAAGGGGAGATAGAAAGTAAAAACATAGGTCTAAATTAGAAAGGAGGAGGGGGGAAAGGGAAACTAGAGATAAAAGAACAGATATGTCTATCCTTGTTCTATTGGAGGAAAATACCAACATTTGAGGTTTTAGGTTTGCATTTCGGTATATGGAAAACGGAAGCAAAGGACACATTTCATTACTGGCTAGAAATATTACGAGATGTTTTCCCTCCTAGTCTCCGTGAACAGGTAGAAAAACATGATAGCGATTATGCCATGGCCACTCAGAACAAAAGGCAGGAAACAAAGAGTTTTCCACCAAGGGTATTTTTGTTGAATAGGTCATTAGACTTGTAAAAACATTCCGGGTACCTTACCTAAACAAAGATTTCCCCTGAATTACCCAATTTACTTACAAGTAATTCTTACTATTTGTGGTTTAGTCACATTAAGAACTGGTTCATGAGTGTTGCCCATTTCATAAATGTTATGGATATGAGGTCAGTTATGAATTAGTCATCAATATCTTCATGGATAGGAACTATCCGTAACTATTCCCAACCCTGATTCTTTCCTTGGCTCTTTCCTCATCTTAACACTATGGAAAGCTAGACACATACTCCTTTCTAAATTTTCGAACGTGTCTAATAACTATCGGTCTACCCAACTTTTAAACAGCCAAATTAATACACCGATAATACACAAAGCAGATAAAGCCAAAGTGCTCCCAAAACTACCAAATACCTCACTGTCACGAGCAGAATCACCACCCAAATTCAAAGAAACACCAGCAGGTATCACAGCTTTAGCTTCAGCCACCACTTGATCAGTTGCATCACCCAAAGTTAAATTTGCACCCAGATTAGCACTGATATAAGCGACCCTTTGATTATTCAACCGTTCAATCTTAAAAACATTACGTTTTTGATTAGCCTCACCTGTCACAGTCACTCTGCAAAACCTGGTAATTTCTCCACTCGTGCTTTAATTTCCTTCACGGTTTTATTTAAAGCTGCCAGATCATCACCTTGCAAAGCCAACTGTAAAGCTTTCTACCCACCAGTATCAACAAGTTGAATATCTTCTACACTTGTAGTGACACCAGGTAGATTAGGCAAATCAGAATGCAGTTGATCCTGCAAAGCTGAAGTCAAGATTTGACGTTCTTTTTTCAGCTTGAGATACAACGTCCCTTTATTCCGCTCACCTTCACGAGAACCCACAGTAGTAAACACAGTTTCCACATCAGGAGACTTTCTCACCACTCCTTCCAGTTTCTTAGCAACATCCAGAGAATGATTTAAAGGATTAGGAATAGGAATTGGAGATGATAAAGCAGCGAAAGCAGCAGAAGCAGAGGAATTTATTTGTCCTCTTATGTTCGTTTCTCCTTGTCCCGTTAGCCTTCCTGGTTCTGGTAGTTGTCCTTGTCCTGCTTGCGCCAATTGTCGGGGATCAGGAACACTAGGCAAGGGAGAGGTATAGACAATATTGAATTCGCCTCGGTCAAGTTTGGGAATAAAGCCTTTACGAATTAGGGGGATCAGGGTTAAACCAGCAACTAAACTGAGAACGGCTAAACCGACAACTAGCCAACAGTGGTTTAATGACCAGGGGAGTAAGTTGCAGTAAATTTGGTCAAATCGCACCCCAAGCTTATTTTCCTGCCGAGGAGAGTTAGATTTTGAGGGTTTGAGCCAATAAATTGCCAGTACAGGGGATAAAGTCCGCACCACTAATAGAGAGGTGAGCATGGCTACGGAAATACTGATGCCAAAGGGTTTGAAGAATTGGCCAACCACTCCACCCATCAAACGAATAGGCAGAAATACCGCAACTGCTGTGAAAGTGGCTCCGGTGACAGTTAAGCTAATCTCATTAGTAGCTAGCTATCAGGGCTGCTTGGCACGGAGTTTCCCCATCAACAATGGCATCATTGACAATAGAAGCAATCACCAAAGCTAAAGCCAAAAGGGTAATTGTTTCTAAGTTAAAGCCATAGATCGCCATGACGATAAAAGAAATGGGAATTGCTAAAGCAGAAATTAGAGTAGCTTGCCAGTTCCACAAAAATGGAAATATCACCACCACAGATAAAATCATTGCTTCGATCAGTGCATCTATGGTGGAATGGGTAGCATTGCGGATATATTTAGCTTGAGTAGCAGCAAGTGTGAGGGTGAAATCTTTGAGGCTAGTCCTGAGTTCCTGCACTTCTTTCTCTACCCGACTCACCACTTCTAATGTGTTAGCATTACCTTTTATAATGACTTGAAATGCTAGGGTATCTTTGGTGTTAAGTCTGATTAATGTACCTACTGATGGGAGTCCAGCCGTAGCTGTAGGTGGAGGTGCGCTATTCCCATCTCCTAGCAGTGAAGATGTTCAGGACTCCTGGTATTTGTGTGATCGCTGGCACTATTTTATCTTTTGCCAGTTTCTGTAAATCATTTAAATTTCCTGATTTACTCTCAATCGCATAGCTAACAGCTGCTGACTCATTCAAGTTCAGAGGAATTATTTTATAATTTGCCCATTTAGGCAATTTCAACTGCTTAACTATATTTTCAGTGTTGCTAGTCGATGTTTCTAAATTCGTTCCTACAGCAAATGACAAGCTAACGGCAGTTTGAGCAGGATAATTTGAAGAACGAATATTGTCTAGTCCTGCCAGTGATTTTAGGCTTTCTTCTATTGGTTTAGTGAGTTTGTTCTCTGTATGCAGGGCTGATGTCAGGGGTGCTTGGGCGTTTACCACCACCACCGGAAAGGTAATATCTGGAAACAAAGCATATTTGAGGGAACTGAAGGCCAAAACTCCAGCTACCGTTACACCTAGCCAAAAATATACCATCAACCACGAAAAGTCAATAGCCAATTTGGAAATATTGAAACGTTCGCGTGGGGATTTTGAGCTATTAGTCTGTACCATCTTGGAAATTCCATTATGGTGCGGCTGACACAATCATTTAGTCATCCATGCTACAGTAATTGACCCAAGTTTAAAAATTTTAAGCCACACCATAATCTGTGTATGGACCTTTATAAGGTGGATGTAAACCCAATACAATATCTTCTCTGGGAACACCCATTAGACATCACCAAAATAGTAATAATCTATCTATGGTAAAAGGAAATGAGGATAGATTTTTAACACCCAAAAATGAGTGCTATACTGAACTACATTGAAGAGAATCAAAAAGAAACACAGAGGTTAAAGCGTATCCCTTCGGGACAGTGCGTGAACGCGGAGTGTGCCGTAGGCTCTAGTATCTTGGAGATTCTTCACTATCTCTTTCAGAGACGCTCCGCAAACGTTCAGAATGACACTTTTAAACCGTTTTTAGTATAGTTGCAGTTCCTAAATTGTACCAGAGTGAAAAATCCCCTGCCTGGGTAGACATGGGGACTGTAAATGGATAGCCTTACATCAAAAGTGGATTAACCAGCTAGATTTGCAGCAGCAAATTCCCAGTTAACCAATTGATCTAAGAAATTTTTGATGAATGCTGGACGAGCATTTCTGTAGTCGATGTAGTAGGCGTGTTCCCAAACGTCTAGGGTGAGAAGTGCCTTTTTACCATGGGCTAGGGGGTTCTCTGCGTTGGGTGTCTTGATCACCTTGAGTGTGCCACTATCATCAATCAGCCAAGCCCAACCGCTACCAAACTGGGTTGTAGCAGCGGTAGAAAATTCTTCTTTGAATTTGTCAAAGCTACCAAAATCTTTGTCAATCCTAGCAGCCAGTTCGCCTGTGGGTGTGCCACCACCTGCGGGTTTGAGTGAGTTCCAAAAGAAGGTGTGGTTCCAAACTTGAGCCGCGTTGTTGAAGATACCAGCTTTAGAGGAGTCTTTGAAGGAAATTTGGATTACTTCTTCGAGGGACTTATCAGCAAGTTCTGTAGCATCGGTGAGTTTGTTGAGGTTATCTACATAAGCTTTGTGATGCTTACCATAGTGATACTCAAAGGTTTCACCTTTCATGCCATAAGGCTCTAGAGCATTAAAATCAAAGGGTAGGGGAAGCTGTGTAAATGCCATGTTTTGAAGTCCTCTCTTTACTGTTTTCCAATTTAAAGCTATTGTCGAAATTCAGGAAATTACAGGTTTTGTATTCAGCAGTTTTACATCCTTAATGAATGCTGGGATATCAAACTTAACATGGTTATTTTACTACTAAATTGAACCACCTCAATCTAAAATCTCAATACCAATTAAAAATTAAAAGCAGTTTTACATCCTTAATGATTGAGAGAGTACGATTTCATTAGGGTTGGCGGTTTTTAATCTGCTGATCTCTTTTTTCCAGCTGGGATAGAATCCAAAATTGGCACGGTCAACTAGCCTTTTGCAGGATTTTATTCATAAATAATGATTTCCAGAAATGCACATATCCAGTATAATCACTTCTTCCCAAGGATAGGTTAAAAATTAATTAAAGAGCAAAAACACATTCTTGTTATTTTGGAATTTTACCAACTTTAGGAAGGAATTGAATGTTTGATAGTTAATCGCAACTTATATGATGGAGACTTATTTATAGTTGCTGATTTTGGGAATTTTCTTCATCTATCTTTGGTTAGATGAAGGATGATTCAAACTCTCTGTATTGTTGAATACAACACTTATTTATAGGCTATTGAATGTTTCTAATTCTAACCTGATATTATGTCCATTTGAATATCTACAACAGGGAGCAGGGAATAGGGAACAATTCAAAATTCCTGCTTCCTGCCTATTCAGATTTTAGACCAACAAGAAATTATTGCAATTACAACTGAGATACACACTTTTGGTAATAATTAACAATTTGCATTGCTACTTCAGAGGGGCTAAGTCCATCGGTTTCAACTTCTACCGCATCTGCTGCTTTTTGCAAGGGAGAAATTTTGCGAGTGCTATCTTTGTAGTCGCGTTCTGCAATATCCCGTTCAAGTTGCTCTAAACTCACTTCAGGTTGACCTTGTTTTGTAAAGTCTTGCTGACGACGGCGTGCACGTTCCCCAACAGAAGCAGTTAAGAAGATTTTGACTTCTGCATCAGGGAAAACATGAGTACCAATGTCCCTTCCTTCAGCTACTAAACCACCTCGTTTACCCCAGCTTTGCTGTTGTTTTACCAGTGCTTTGCGGACTGCACTTTGAGCAGCGATCGCAGATACTTGTGATGTTACCTCAATGGTGCGAATTTCTTGAGTCACATCTGTATCATTAATCCACACTCGCACAGGAATTTCCAGATTATGACTGGGAGTAAGTTCGATTTTACACTGAGTGGCTAATTGAGCGACCGCACATTCATCATCAATAGCAATGCCTTTTTGCAGCACCAGCCAGGTGATTGCACGGTACATAGCACCGGTATCTAAGTACACTAAACCTAACTGGGTTGCCACTTGGCGAGCTACCGTAGATTTACCAGCACCAGCTGGCCCATCAATAGCGATGATAGGTTGGCGTAGCCCGTCGTAGACATCGCACAAAATGGTATTATCAATTAACCGTGTAGAACCAAGACGGGCTGCGATCGCCAGCATTCCTTCCTCCTCAACTTTTGCTAAAAACATCAATGTATTTGGTTCCACCAATTCAATATATTCAACATAGATAGTGCTGATATTTGCGATTTCTTGCCACACCAATGCCATCAGCTGGCTGCTATTGCGATCGCCAGCACGGAACGCCGCTTCAGCTTGCTGCAAGCCTTTATATAACACTGTTGCCTGCTCTTTTTCTGTTGCACTCAAATATTGATTACGAGAACTCAAAGCCAAGCCAGACGCTTCCCGCACCGTTGGACAAGCAACAATCTCAACTGGCAAATTTAAATCAGCCACCAGACGCTTAATAATTGCCAGTTGCTGGCCATCTTTTTGACCAAAGTAGGCTCGGTCAGGCTGTACCAAATTGAAAAGCTTGGTGACAATTGTCGCCACACCTTGAAAATGACCCGGCCGATATCTACCACACAAGGTACTTATCATACCAGATGGAGGGATTACTTGTGTAACTTGAGTTTCTTGTATATTCTTCTGAGGAATTCCCATTTCTTCCGGAGTAGGGGCAAAAATCGCATCAACTCCAGCTTGTACACACAATTCCTGATCCTGCTCTAGAGTCCGGGGATAGCGTTGATAATCCTCCTGCGGTCCAAATTGCAGAGGATTGACAAAAATACTCACAATCACCGTAGAATTCTCTTGCCTAGCCTTTTCAATCAGACTAAGATGACCTTGATGTAACCCTCCCATAGTCGGTACTAGACCAATCTCTGCGGGATACCAAGTAGTGTTATCGTCAAATAATAACTCGTCTGAAAGCTTGAGATTGCTCTCCCAACGACGTTGATTTAAATAACAGCGTAAAGCTGCAACTGTAGTCAGCAGGCGCACAAAATACCCCTAGTTCTTGATCCTCTCACCCGTTAGTTTATATCTGAAACTGGGGTTAGGGATTAATCGACTAGGGGTATTTAAGTGAAAAGCGAAAAAAGAGCAGAGATTTTAGAAGGGTATGGGTGTAAGTTGTAGGGTATGGGGGGGAGTAGGGGATAAGAGGAAAAAAATGTATTTATTACCTTCTGTCTCTTGCCTTTTGCCTTTTGCCTTCTGATAGCCCAGGGTGGCGCAAGCCATACTCCTGAATATTATCTTCCCAACACCTCAAGCCGCACTGGCGCAATACCACTGCCAATAATCCCTAAAAGTCGTGCTGCACCAGCAGAAAGATCAATAATTCGACCACCAATGTATGGACCTCGGTCATTAATTCGCACAACTACCGAGCGACCATTACGGGTGTTAATAACACGCACCTTTGTACCCAGAGGTAGACTGCGATGGGCTGCTGTCATTGCTTCGGGATTGAATCTCTCACCACTGGCAGTTTTATTACCAGACCAATCATAGCCATACCAAGAAGCCATGCCTTTGAAGTTAATTTTTACTCCACCAATCGCAATCTGTTGGGGTAGCTTTGTTATTGATCCTGATGTACTTGCTGGTAAATTAGCAATTTCGCTGATGGGATATGCATTACCTATCAGTCTCCGCAGACGATTAGTTGCTTGCAGGGCATCTTGGGCAAGATTTCTGGTAGTATCTGCTAATCGCGTACCTTCATTGACTTCCACCAATTCTTTACCGTCAATTTTGATGGTGTAGCGATCTAATTGCTGTATAACAGAGGAGCCTTTATCTTGGGCTTTATTGTTAACTGAAGATTTTTCCTCTGTTTTCCAGCTGACGGTAATTTGGCTTGCGTCTGCGTTTTCGCGAATCAGCTGATTAATTCTAGACGCTACTACGCTGGCTCTTTGAACTGGATCATTGGCAATGGGGCTGAAAGATTTGCCCAGATCCATGATATTTCCCATGCTTGGGGCCTTTGGTGAATTACTAGCAACAAGGGCATAAGAATTTACGCCTCCAGCTTTTCCAATTGCTGCCATTTTTGTATCTGTGTTAGCAACTGGGGTAGAACTCAGAAAAGTGAGAACGGGAATATCCCGGATGTAAAGGGTTGCGGCCTGATTGCCTTCAACGCTGTGAGGATGAATCTCTGTCTTCACAGCATCCAAGGTAGGTTTCTGTTCAGGGGATTGATACTCTCCTACTTTCACTGCATCAGCCATAACAGATGCTTGGGAAACGGGAGGGTTGTCCTTAGCGGTTTGAGTACGACCCACTGAAGGTAAACCTGAAATAGCCACAGACAGGGCGACAATAGTCCACAAATGTCTTTGATTCATGCGTCCGATTTTAAAGCGACTGTAGAACTTAAGTTTTATAATGTGTGGGTTTTTCACTAGTGATAGTGATAGCCCGGAAAACTCGAACTTGTTCCGCTTTCACTTTTTGTTTATAACTGCAACAGAGTAACACGAACCTTTTGGGTTGGGGATCAGGGTTTTAGCGTAAGTCTTGAGTCAGGCTCTCAAATTTCCATTCACATTTCTAGGGTCAAAGCTTTTTCAAATCAGGTTTCTGGCTTTGTAACATTTTTTTTCGGGATATCAATAATTTTTTATGAAGGTTTAATATAAAGTCAGATTTGTTTAAGGTGAGTAATATCTTGATATTTCAGTAATGAGATCTACTTCTTCTGTAATTGATTTAACTTCGAGTTGATACTTGTTTTGGTCAAAATTAACTTTTTTTCCGATTTCAGAGAGTTGAAAAATACTTATTACAATTCCCAGAATAATCATATTTAATTGATTTATGGGCAGAATCATCCAATTTTAAAAGCATTGATTTTTGAATAAGTAGAATTTAGTTAGGTTTATGGAAGTTACGCAGAACTTTTGTATAGAAAATAGTTTTTACTGTAGTAGTTATTCTATTGCCAAATCAGTCTTTATCCCCATTAGCATTTTATCTCTTCACAAAAAAATAATTCATGAGACAATAAAAAAGACTCGCAAACTTGAAAGAGCAATTCGTCTCTGTATAAATATAACTCAGTAGTCCTTGTGCCCCCACTCATCGATCAAGTATGCTATTTATTAGCAAGTTATCAGCTTCATGGTAAACTCAGGAGACTTAGAAATAGTTTCACCACCATTTTCAGAAGTTCTCAAAGATTTGCATACCAGTACAAATCTCTGCAAGCAGGTACAGTAGCGAACTATATTCCTGAACTAGCTAAGGTAAACCCCAACTTATTTAGCATTTGTATTGTTACAGTAGATGGTCAAATTTACGAAGTTGGCGATTATGAACAACTATTTACAATTGAGTCAATTTCCAAAGTATTTGTATATAGACAAGTTTTAGAAGATCCTGGACGGGATTATGTGTTAACTAGAGTAGGGATAGAACGGACAGTAGACGCATTTAACCCCATTATCCTTAATGAACAATCAAAACGCCCATATAATCCAATGGTAAATGCTGGGGCTATAGCTATTACCAGCTTAATCGAAGCTTTGGGTCCTACTGAACGACTGAATTGGTTATTAGATATGTATCCGCGCTATATTGGTCGGGATGTGTTTGTGGATATTTCGGTATATACTTCCGAACGCAGCACAGGACACTGTAACCGTGCTACAGCCCATTTGATGCTTAATTTTGGCATGATTGACCAAAATATAGAAGAATATCTGGATTTATATTTTCAATAATGCTCTGTAATAGTTAATTGTCGAGACTTGGCAGTTATGGCAGCTACACTGGCTAATAAAAGGATTAACCCCATTACAAAGGAAAAAGCGGTGGATAATTGTTATATCAAAGATATATTGAGTGTGATGTACACCTGTGGGATGTATAACTTTGCAGGTGAATGGGTTTATAAAGTGGGAATTCCAGCCAAAAGCGGCCTTTGTGGGGGAATTATTGCTGTTGTTCCTGGCCATTAGATGTGTGGGTGGGGTAACAGTGTACGGGGGGTGAAGGTGTACGAGGAGTTGTCGCAACGCTTGGGGTTACATCTATTTAACTGTTCCAAGGGGTGAAGGGGAAATTACATCTATATAGATAGAGATGGGGATGGGAGGATGGGCAAGGAAACTAAAGATTTCCCGTGCTTCTATCTGAAAGGAGATATCTTTGACGGAAACAACCAGCCTTATTTACCATATTCTAGAGGGAGAAAGGCAGATAAGAGGTAAGTTTGTGTACAAGTAGTTAGGTAAGTAGTTAGATCAGTACATTGAGATAGAGATAAGTTTAAAAAATTATGAATCAAGCTATTCTGCAATTTATCGTTACTCAAACTTATAAAGATTTGTCTTTACCTCAGCCACCTCAGCCAGTAGAGTTAGATAAACTCAATATTTTTATAGGGTCTAATAGTTCAGGTAAAAGCAATTTTATAAGTTGCTTGAAATTTTTAAAAAACTCTTTAACTACTATTTAATCTAACTGAAATGTCAGATGGAACTGTGAGAATTTTATGTTGGGCAACTATATTACATTCTCCTTTACTAACTTCATGTTTAATTGCATAATAGACCTGTCCGTATCTTTTCCCTTGTTGACTAGGGTTGAATGTTGAGAAATCGGCTGTCCGGCGCTTGCTGACTTAGTTTTTGAGTGTTCTGGTAACGGATGTCCTTGTGCCTCCAAGAATAAACCAAACATCGCTTCTTGGTTCTGTTTTTCATAATGCGTAGGCATCAACTCAGATAGGGTGTAGACTAGCTCCTGGGTGTGGGCAAGCATTGTTCTAGCTTTTAAACGAATGATATTTCACGCCCTTTCTCTCATGTTTTGAGTCTTAACTGCAAACCCTGACATTGATTCAATGTCCTCGATCGCAAGAAGGCGCTGCGCTCCACATTTTATTTCCCTTATGTGATATTACTATTTAATTCGTTATTTTAATTACTACAGACTTCTCGATACTTACCATTTATATAGTGTTATTTCTTTGTAATCTGTATCTCCTATTTCTGGGTTTATTCGGTAGGTGCAAGATGTGAGCGCCCCTTGGGCGCGATTACACGCCCGTAATAAATGAAAGAAACACAGTTAACAAGACTTCTACGACTAATAACTTATACACTGAAAAAGTATCATGACAGTCAAAGCCGTTATTACACCGGTACAGTATTCATCCGAATGTGAGCGTGGTTCTGGGTGTTATTGGCAATGGTATTGGTGAAGTAGTTAAAGCTACTATGCCTTTTAGGAGACTAGATTTACTTGCCCACCCAGGCATGGTACACCCAATTTAAAGAGGAAAATATACGCAGTTTTGCTTGTTTTACTGGCGACCTCTATGCAATGGCAGAATGGTTAAAGCAGTACGGTGTTGAGACCGTGGCAATGGAATCTACAGGGGTTTATTGGATACCTGTATTCCAGATTTTGGAGAGTCGTGGTTTT
>ERZ1034377.188-NODE-188-length-15643-cov-77.523962_pt1 | contig 15643 bp, 16 predicted proteins | sample MGYA00520584_ERZ1034377 | MGnify/ENA primary metagenome ERZ1034377 (study PRJEB33736, sample SAMEA104288464) | Azolla filiculoides | biome: Urban; feature: water surface; material: ditch water | place: Netherlands | collected 2014 ... | reverse complement strand
CCAAGGATGCACGTAAAAAAATGCAGCGTTTATATCCGAGCATTTAACCTAGCAAAATTGCCTTGGCAGACTACTAGATTGAAAGGGCGTGCCATTGCTTCCTCATGAGTCTTTATCTTCCATGTTCTTTATTCTACAGTTCTATGTACACTCATTTAGACTTGGTATAACCTAATTAATGGTGGACTATCCTCTTGGTCACTGGCAAGGACGTTGGGATTTTTAGCTAATCCTCCTCAATACTTTAAATTCTGATTTTCTATCTTTAATAAGGAAGACCTATTGTGGCCATATCCAGCATCTATAATTACTATTCCTGATTGATAACCAAGGCTTAAGGTCAGATGTATTAATTTAATTCCTAACTCAGGTTTGTTCTCAAATAGAGGGTCTTGTTTCCCTTTGGGTAAAGAATCACTGTGGTGATATAACTCTATATGTAATGGTAAGCTTTTACTGCCATCATATCATATAGATGTGTTGTTACTACTACTATTCCATTATCCCTTTTCCCAATTTCTCCAATATATTGTCTTCCTACTCCATCCCTAAAATTCCCCCTTTTTCTATGGACAGAATCATCAATTATTAAGCTAAATCCTCTGGTGATTCTCCTCTGACTACACTTGTTCATCATCTCTAACCGACGGTCATTGACTTGGGAACTGGACCAAGGTGCTTCACTTAAAACGTGGTGTAATCGGTGGTAGGTCATCCCTAGGGCATTCTCTGCCATTTTAAATAGGTTTTTTCTCTCACTTCCACCCAATCATCCCCCTAAATAATGTCTAAACTCTCTTCTTTCCCCTTGATGAGTAAATACATCATCAAATCACACCATCTTTCAAGCCATGGTGCCATTGCTGGGGCAGTGGTTTCTTTCATCAGCTTCTTTTAACGTGAAAGCTACACCGAAATCCCATTATACTCCTCTTTACTCTTAACTTTTGTTTAAGTCCCGGTAATGGACAATATCCCCGGCAATTATTCTGCAAAAGAATCTTCATGGAAATAGAAATTTACCAGTTTAAAACAAGAATATTGTTAAAGTTAATTACATCAACTTCGACATTGTGAAGATAATTCTCTAACTTCAGCTCACCAGTTAGTACGAGATAATTACCTTGAGCTAGAGTGAGGATTACACTGTGAGTAAGTCCGAATTTTATCAATTTATCAGCACTCACAGCTTCTTGAGTTTTTATATAGTTTTCATTTAAAATATGCACATTTTGAACAAATACCGCAAATATTGCAAAGCACTCAGAACGTTCAGGTTTACCAAATTGATTCGCAAGGCTGTTAATCTCTGTGAGAATATTTGGAGTTGTGACAAGGTTCTTAACCTCTGACATCAATTTTAGCAAAAGCTCATAATCTTCTGGGATAAATTGCTGCGTTCGATGAAATTTAGTCATCCGTTCTTTATTCACACTCCCAACTAACAAAAGAAACAGGATGTTTGTATCAATTAAACTTCCCTTTTGGCTATAGCGACGGATCAGGTCATTAATGAAATCTTTCATAATTTTCTAATTTTCATTGCTTCTACCTCTCCAGTTTGTGAGTTAACTTTGAGAACTGTACCCCGTATTCTCTTGGAGAAGTTGGTATAACTAATCCAAGAGTAGTAGTGAGACTATTCTCCTGGGGTTTTATAGGCGTATCAAAACCCAAGGTAATTAACCGAAAATATCTGTCTTCTGTTAACTCAACTTCTTCAATCCTCAAATCTGGTAATGAAGAACCCATGATATATTTGAGGGATTCTATATATTTAGAAGCAGTACTTACACCAGTTTGTACATCAATCATACTCTGATTATCTTTACTGTGTAATTGTTCTAACTTATTAGACTATTATTTCTGATTTCATAAATTGTTTTTCTTCATATCTCATTAACATTGTTAACACGACTAAATGAATATATTAATTAGCAAATTCCAGAAACCCGTAAACCTTAAATCAGAAGAAACTACCCTAGAGAAAGAACAAAACCGCTAAAATAGTACCCTAAAGAAAAATGATCAAAATGGTAATATGACCACAGCCAGACCCGTAAAAACAGAATACGAAGCAATTATCGGTTTAGAAACCCATTGTCAACTCAGCACCAACACCAAAATATTCTCCAGTAGTTCCACGGCGTTTGGTGCTGACCCCAACACCAATATTGACCCGGTGTGTATGGGTTTACCTGGAGTCTTACCCGTACTCAACGCCAAAGTGCTAGAATATGCGGTCAAAGTCGGTTTAGCATTAAATTGTCAAATCGCTAGATATAGCAAATTTGACCGTAAACAGTATTTTTATCCTGACTTACCGAAAAATTACCAAATTTCTCAATATGACTTACCTATAGCTGAAGATGGTTGGATAGAAATAGAATTGGTAGACGATGCTGGCAATCCTATCCGCAAACGCATTGGTATTACCCGTCTGCACATGGAAGAGGATGCAGGAAAACTCGTACACGCAGGAAGTGAAAGACTGTCTGGTTCTAGCTATTCTCTCGTAGACTATAACCGCGCGGGTGTACCTTTGGTGGAAATTGTTTCTGAACCTGACTTGCGTTCTGGACAGGAAGCAGCGGAATATGCATCAGAATTACGCCGGATTGTGCGGTATCTTGGTGTTAGTGATGGGAATATGCAAGAAGGTTCTCTGCGTTGCGATGTAAATATTTCTGTGCGTCCTGTGGGAAGAAAGGAATTTGGAACGAAGGTAGAAATCAAAAATATGAACTCCTTTAGTGCTATCCAAAAGGCGATAGACTACGAAATTGAGCGCCAAATTGCAGCTATTGAAGCTGGAGAACGGATAATTCAAGAAACCCGTCTTTGGGAAGAAGGTTCACAACGTACTAGCAGTATGCGCGTTAAGGAAGGTTCTAGCGATTATCGTTATTTTCCAGAACCCGATTTAGCAGCTATCGAAGTTACTGATGTGGAGTTGGAAACTTGGAAAAGTGAATTACCGGAATTACCCGGGCAAAAACGCCTTCGTTATGAAGGTGAGTTGGGACTTTCAGCTTATGATACGCGAGTCCTGACAGAAGATCGCCCAGTAACTGATTATTTTGAAAGTGCGATCACTGCTGGTGCAAATCCCAAAGCTGCGGCTAACTGGATTACCCAAGATATTGCTGCTTACTTAAATAAGCAAAAACTCGCAATTTCTCAAATTGGTCTGACTGCCGCTAATCTTGCTGATGTGATCACTCGCATTGAAACTGGTAAAATTAGCAATGCTCAAGCTAAGGAAAAACTCACAGATTTATTGAGTGGTGTTTCTCCTGAAAAAGCGTTTGCAGGTCAGGAGTTAATTAGTGATCCTACTGTACTAGAACCCATTGTTGATGAAATCATAGCCGCTAATCCTCAACAAGTAGAAAAATACCGTGGTGGTAACACTAATCTCAAAGGTTTCTTTGTTGGACAAGTATTGAAAAAGACAAACAAACGTGCTGACCCCAAACTCACTAATGAGTTGGTGGAAAAGAAATTGAATGCATAGCACTCAGCAAAGGACAGAATAGATGGTTTAACAGTTATAAGAAAATGGGTGATACCCCTCATCCCTTCAGTGCTATACTTTGCTACTTAGATACACCCTGATGATTTGGAGAGCTATTCAATTGGCTCTCTTTCTTTCAGAGAATTTACTGCTTCTTCAATTGACTAATGAAAATTAGGAAATGAAGAATTAAAGTAGTAATTATACCTCTTACAAAATTGTTTCTGTGGTATGATAAATAGCTTTAGATTGTATGGATTTTTGGTGTTCTTTGCGCTCCCTAATTGAAACATAACCGTGTAACTCTAACTTTTGGCTAAAACAAAGACAAGCCCCTTTTATAACATAAAATTAATTCTGCAAGAGGTCTATTCTATTGATTGTATGAATTAGTCAAAATCGGGTTGACAAACCATTGCGTTAACGAGTATTACAACGCTGCCAAAATAACAAAAATCTTTGGAATTTCCTTTATAAAAATTCTCAAAAAGGGGCTTCACCCCCCGTACTAAAAATGTTATACTTTGCTAGTTAGATGCACCCTGATGATTTGGAGAGCTATTCAATTGGCTCTCTTTTTCAGTTTTTATTGTTAACTAAGTGCAACAAAAACCTTAAGTAAACAGCTGATACAATTACATTGTATCATTATGTATCACTAACTATACTGCTTGATCGCAGATTGGCTCAACTCAATATTAATACGATTAATACTTATAACGTCAATTACTTGATGCAAGATTGCCGTCATAAAGATAAACTCACAATAAGGATATATATGGGATAGCTGACCTAATTTTAGGAAAGCAATCTACCGACTTACACAATATATATATATATATATATATATATAGTTGTTGGGGAAAAATTATGGGAGACTGGCAGGAAATTACTGGTGGAGTGACAGCAGCTAGAGGTTATAAAGCAGCGGGAATTACAGCTGGTCTAAAACCTTCAAGATTGCCGGATTTAGCGTTAATATTATCAGATGTGGATGCGATCGCAGCTGGTGTTTTTACTACTAGCCACGTCAAAGCCGCTTGTGTAGATTATTGTCGTCAACGTTTGCAAGCCAAGCACAGCGCCAGAGTCATACTTTGCAACGCTGGACAAGCCAATGCAGCCACAGGTAGCCAAGGTGTCAAAGATGCGCTGGAGACTGTAGACTTATTAGCCAAAGAATTGCGTATTTCCCCGGAAGCGATTTTACTGGCTTCTACTGGTGTAATTGGTCAAAGAATTAAAATGGATGCTTTGCGGCGTGGTATACCCAAGCTAGTAGCCGCACTTGCTGAAGATGGCTCAGATGCAGCTGCAGGAGCAATTATGACCACAGATTTAGTCACCAAATCCATTGCTCTAGAAACAAGTATCAATGACCGACCAGTGCGAATTGGTGGAATAGCCAAAGGTTCGGGGATGATACACCCTAACATGGCCACCATGCTGGCATTTGTTACTTGTGATGCGGCGGTTTCATCAACACTTTGGCAACAAATGTTAACAAGAGCAGCGGATAGAAGTTTCAATTCTATTACCGTTGATGGTGATACCAGCACCAATGATAGCTTAATTGCTTTAGCTAACGGTGAATCTCGCACCCCAGCCATTACCGAAATGGGTGCAGAAGCCGAGAAATTAGAAGCCATGCTAACAGCAGTATGCCAGCATTTAGCCAGAGCCATCGCACGTGATGGTGAAGGTGCAACTTGCTTAGTAGAAGTAAAAGTCACCGGCGCACCTGATGAAACAGCAGCGCGACAAATTGCCAAAACCATTGCTGGGTCTTCCTTAGTTAAATCTGCAATCTTTGGCCGTGACCCCAACTGGGGACGAATCGCCGGCGCTGCTGGCCGTGCTGGAGTACCTTTTGAACAAGAAAACCTGCAAATTAAATTAGGCAATTTCTTACTGTTTGAAAATGGTCAACCTTTACCTTTTGACAAAGCATCTGTCAGTGCATATTTGAAACAAGCAGCCGCAGGTGCTTACATGAAAGAGGATACGGTATTAATTTCCGTTACCGTCGGTAATGGTAATGGAACCGGTAAAGCTTGGGGTTGTGACTTGAGTTACGACTACGTGAGAATTAACGCCGAATATACAACTTAAAATTAGCCTCCAACATGATTTATATCCTCGAATTCTTAAAGAATTCGGGGGTCTAGTGAGGCTACTTTTCTTGCTTTTTCTATTCAACTACTTAGTTTACATACAGCTATCTATTTTCCACAAAGATAAAAAAGATAAAGGTTGACTCATATTAGCAGCAAACGCCAAAATTCCTGGATCTCGATGTTCATAAACTAACTCACCTTGACTATTAAACAAAAAGGTTGCACCACGCTGAGTTAAATAAGCAGAATTAGGTACATAAGTCTGCCAATTTTTCAGCACTTCCACCATATTCCGTAGCCTTAAAGTAGCTAATTCAAAAGGACGTTGAAAACCACTTCCTCCTGCTAGTTGAAAAAATGAACCTTTAAAAGCTGGTAGAGGTTTATTTTCTATCATTTCATCATCACCAATGAGTTGAGGCGCTTGGCGATCACCTCTATATCCGCGAAAAACTTCGCCAAGTGTTCCAGGACTACCAATACCTGCACACATCAACAGTAAGTTTAGCCAAGCTTTCTGAGATCCAGAAAGTCCAGGGAGAGAAAAATTCCAACCAGAATAACGATTCAGTTGACGATGTAATTCTGCATTAGGATCAACAAATAAATTTTCCTGGGGAAATCCTGTATATTGACAGAATCTTTTTCCAGAGGACTGACTACCAATTCCCACTGCACGAATAGCGAGTTTTTCATCTGCTAACTTTTCCGCTTCGCGCTTTAACCAGCACGCATATTCAAGACTATCAAAGTCCCCAAGTTGTGGCCAAACTAAAATAAGGATATGTGAGGCAGTTTCGCGATTTTCTAGCAGGGGTTAGATTATGGCATCACTAACACGCTGATGTTTAGTATGATTAAAAATATAGTAGGGGTTCATCAGAAGCAATTAACTCGTATTTACCTATCAAATTGTAGCTGAATGACAGCAGGTTGCAGATCAATGAGGTACAGAACCTAAATTGAAACCTAGACAGCAAGAGAGTTTTACACCTGAGTCCTGACTCCTGCTGTAGTTATAATTCAATCTGCTGTTGCCCCCTAAGTTTATTAAATTCATCTTCATTTAATAACCAGCCGTTTTATCCACTACTTTGTGTAAAGCTTGTCCTTAACGATAGCGCATTAAATTATCCAAGAACAGGGCAATCGCTCGCTCTTTTACTCTGGGCAATTTCTAGAAAAATGCGTTATAATAAGCATATTTGGTAATGTCCATAAAGGACTTTCTGGCGGTAATGGTTATCCCTTTGTCTGGCAATTGTCGGAGGTACATTTCGTACTTTGCAAAAATATTTGTCGGATAAACTTGGACACAAATGTTACATTCAATGGACCGCGATTCGCTAACTAATTCAATCATATAAAAAACCAAAATTAATATTGAAGTAGGTTGGTAAAAAGCGCCACCATATACCCGAATTCTGACATCAATTCATTATTTATTTACAAGATGGAAAAAAGAAGTCGGGGATCTTAGATTTACACAGTTACGAGTTCTTTCGTTTTTGTTTCCTGTATAGGTGCAGCTTTTACCCACACTTGATCCAGCACCCCTTGCATCCAATCTCGGTTGGATAAAATCCTCCTAAAGCTTGTCTAGAAGCCATTGCAGCTTCTCTACTTTCGTTTCCGAAAGGTTAAGGATTAGAGGGATTAAAGAAGGTGTATGGAAGGCAGAGTGAACCATGGCTTTCATAGGTTGGTCAAAAAACTCAATTAGAGAAAGTGCTTGACGGCGACAAGTTTGTATAACGGTCAATCAATTGGCAGGATGTTGGAATAGCTCCAGAGAAAGAGAACCACCAGAGACTTTTCGTTGTGTCAGTGCTAAACCTAACCAAGGAGGGAATATATCTATCTCTAGTAGACCTGAGACAGAAGCCAACATTTCAAACCCTAGGACTATTGTTTGATCTATGCAGGACAAAAGCAAATAACACATTTAATTATTGGGTAGAAATTCTGAGAGAGATGTTACCTGTCTCCCAAATAGAAGAGGCAAAAAAAGATGAGTGAAAGTATCAAGAATTATGGGAAGGACTGAGTGAGTATAAATTAACAGTAGATAGTGCGGAAAAAGCTATAGAAAGACCAGGTGACTATCAAGAGCAGAAAAAATATTCTTCAGGCAAGGAGAAAATACACACTCTAAAAAATCAATTTAGAGTATTGCCAGGAGGTGAAGATATAGTTGATATTTATATTGGATAATTAAGTAAGATAAGCGATAGGACACTATTTAGAAATAAGTGCCAAAACCTAGATGCCAAACAAAGATTTTTGGGAGACAAGGCTTATATAGGAGAAGAATTTATTACCACACCTTATAAGAAGCCCAGAAAAGCTGAATTTTCAGAGATCCAAAAACAAGAAAATAAGGAAATATCTTCAAGAAGAATTGGTGTTGAGCATCTCATATGTAGAGTCAAAACTTTTCGAGTGGCTAGTAATAGATTTCCTTTAGCTGCACATGGTGATAATGGGAGTATGTGGATTAGTTAGGTTAGATCTAAATTATTCATTTATACTAAGTCATGATATTTGAATTATCAGCCTTTAGATTATCTTTTTTAGAAAGCTATATTTCTCAAAACTTTTAATAATTTTGATATTTGCATCCCCAAACCCTTATTTTTGCCTTCAGCCATAATTAGTGTTTCATCCCAGTTATAGTTCGTGTAACGCTTTCACAGTAAGTTTTTTATCTTTTGTGGACAAGTCTATTGCATATAACAGGGAACAGGGGGGATGAGGGAGTATGGCTTACGTCACACTCCTAAATTGCAGTATTTTTCCTGTTCAAGAAAAATACTTTTCCACACATCTGACAAACATCTCCACTCCCATAACTAAAGCAGTTTCATCAAAGTCAAATCGGGGATGATGATGAGGATAATTTAAGTTTTTTGCTGCATTTGCAGAACCTAATAAGAAATAACAACCCGGAACTTCTTGTAGGAAAAATGACATATCTTCACTACCCATAATTTGGCATTCTGGGACGATATTCACAGGGGTTTCTACTACGGATTCTGCTACATTTCGTACTAATTCCGCAATTCCAGGATTATTAATGACTGCAGGATAAAGATTGATATATTCCAAGTCATAATTTGCACCATGACTTTGACACACTCCGGCGATAATTTGCTCAATTCTTTGTTTAAAGAAACCTGCTAAATCGGTATTAAAATATCTGAGTGATCCAGTCATTCTAGCGGTATGAGCAATGACATTCATTTTGGTGCCGGCGTGGAGTTCTCCTATTGTCACCACGGCTGAATCTAAGGGGTTGACGTTACGGGCAACAATTGTTTGCAAGGCGTTGACGATTTGGGCAGCGACTACAATTGAATCAATGGTTTGATGGGGAAGTGCGCCATGTCCACCTTTACCTAAAATTGTACAGTTAAAGAAGTCTACAGCTGCTAACAAAGGCCCTGGACGAACTCCGACTGTTCCCACGGGTAAATCATTCCACAGATGTAAGCCGATCATGGCATCAACATCCGGGTTTTTCAAGACTCCTGCTTCTATCATTGGTTTTGCACCACCGGGGCCTTCTTCTGCTGGTTGGAAGATAATTTTCACAGTGCCGGCAAAGTCTTGGCGATGCTGTTGAAGGTAGTATGCTGTTCCCATTGCGATCGCCGTATGTCCATCATGTCCACAAGCGTGCATGACTCCATCATGCTGGGAACAATAACTCACTTCATTCTCTTCTTGTACTGGTAAGGCATCCATATCAGCACGAATTCCTAACACTTTTCCATACTGAGATTTTTCACCTTTGATAATTACAACAATGCCAGTTTCGGCTATCCCTGTTTGATGTTCAACTCCCCATGCTTGCAATTTCTGGGAAATAAATTCAGCTGTTAATTTTTCTTGAAAACCTAATTCTGGTTTTTGATGTATGCCTCTTCTCCATTCTATTAATTGTGGTTGTAAGGAACGAATTTGCAAACGCACATTAGAGAGATTTTCAGTAGAGGAACTAGGAAAAGTAGAAACCATGATTGGTGATTGGTGATTGGTGATTGGTGATTGGTGATTGGTGATTGGTGATTGGTGATTGGTGATTGGTGATTGGTGATTGGTGATTGGTTATTAGTGGACATTAGGATAATTACTTCCCCATCTTCCTCAGTCCCCAGTCCTCAGTCCCCAGTCACTTATCAAAATAATATTTCCCAATCTAAATTAGATCCAACTTGGGCTAGTTGTTCCAAGTTAGTGGATGCTTCTAAATAAGGTAAACAGCCTAAAATCGGTATGTGTGTAAATGATTCAATTAAATCCGGTGGTGTTAAATCAGTTATTTCTTCTTCAGTGCAGGGTTGGGTACAGTTGAGAATAATCCCACGCAAATCAATTTTAGTTTGTCTAGCTAATGCTACATTAGCCACGGCTTGAGCGATCGCACCTAATCTTACAGGTACAACTAAAACCGTTGGTAATCGCCATTCTCCAGCTAAATCTGCTACTGTCAATTCATACGTAATTGGTGAACCCAAGCCTCCCAGAGATTCCACCAACACAAAATCATGGCGTTTTTGCAATTTTAATAAAGTCTGCCAAACCAAAGCTAAATCTATGGTACGATTTTCCTTGGCTGCTGCGATCGGTGGGGCTAGAGGTGCTTGAAAATACAAAGGTGTAGTTTCTTCTGGTGACTGATCTAGAGCAAAAAGATGTTGATAAAGTTCTCTGTCACCTACCCCAGATTGAATGGGTTTCATAATCCCCAAGCTGCTTTGAGGATAATATTTTTGCCGATAGGCTGCTATGGCTGTAGTAACAACAGTTTTACCAGCCTCCGTATCAGTCCCTGTAATTAGTAGTGTGTTAGACAATTGCTTTGCGATACATTACTCTAAAATATAGAAATTCACCCCAGCAGTTTTCTGTCGGGGGCTATTCATAATTTAACCTTAATTTCTACCGGTGAATCCTGGTGTTGGTGTTGTTTCAGGGCGTTGATTATTTTCTTGTGGGACAGTAGTTGGTGTTTCCATTGGTGTTTCCATTGGTGTTTCCATTGGTGTTTCCATTGGTGTTTCCATTGGTGTTTCCATTGGTGTTTCCGTTGGTGTGGGTGTTTCTGTCGATATAGGTGTTTCTGTTGGTCTCAGTATCTCTGTCGGTGTAGGTGTTTCTGTTGGTCTCGGTATCTCTGTCGGTGTAGGTAGAACTGGATTTTCTAAAGCCACACTCAAACTATAGTCACTTTCTGCCACTCCCTCAGACAGACTTAATTGAATTGTGTATTGACCACTATCCAACAATAAACCCTGATAGGAAGTAACTTGAATGGAGTCAGAACCAATCGGTTGTCCATTGGCCGCTAACACCGTGACCAAAACTCCACTACCTTGGTTAACCGCTACAGTTAAATTTTGTCCAATTTCACCCGCAAAACTGTATTGAATTATTTCATTAGCCTTGAGAGTACCATCTACCTTAAGTGTATTAGATGTGCCTAATTCTAGGCGTTTTTCATAAAAAATAGGTTCTGCATTAGTCGGTGTTGGTGTGGGTGTAAATGTAAATTCGGGTGTTGGTGTGGATGTTAAACCACCAGGGATAACTGGAGAAGGAAAACTTTGAGGTGTGCTTGTGTCTTCCGGTGACGTTTTGGATTGATGGCGAATGGAATTCACCACTGCCCAAGAACCGAATCCTGCTAAGATAACCACCGCACTGCCAATAGCGCCAATCGCTAAGGGGCTATCTAACATGGAGCTACTTGGCTGGGGTGTAATTACTGGATTAGGTCTGTTGGGTCTTGGTGGTAAAGGGTCGGGACGATGACCAACAGCTATAGTTTGTAAATGGGATCGATTTGGCTGAGGAACACTGGGTTGGTCTAGGGATTGTAATACTGATAGCACTTCCTTGGCACTTTGATAGCGATCACCGGGCACATAACTTAAGAGCCGATTCAAGACTTCAGCAAACCGGGGACTGACTGTTACCCACTTCTGCCAATTCCAACTCAGCGCGGTTTCATCAAATAAATATGCTGGTTCTTTCGCTGTCAACAAAACTATTGCCGTTACTGCTAGTGCATACAAGTCACTATTAGGATAAGCCTGACCTGATTGCATTTGCTCACTGGGAGAATAGCCTAATTTACCAACAGTAGTTACTTGCTTTTGTTTTGGGGCAGATAACCGCGTCGCTAGTTCTTTCACGACACCAAAATCAATTAATACAGGCTTTTTGTCAACATCCCGTAAAATCAAATTATCTGGCGAAATATCCCGGTGAATAATTCCGCATTTATGAATATGCTCTAAAATCGGCAACAAAGAGCGCAACAACTGTAATACTTCGGACTCTGTGAAAGCTTTTCCCGCAGCTTGGTATTCAACCAGCAGAGTGTGGTAGGTTTTACCCGCTACATAATCTTGTACCAAAAACAAGCGATCTTCTTGTGCAAACTTTTCCCGAAATTTTGGTATTTGTGGATGGTCGATTTTATATAAAGTAGCTGCTTCTCGCTCAAACAACTCTTGCGCTTTTTTGCCACCATATGCTTCCGTTGTTGCGAGTATCAACTCCTTAATCGCGCAAAGTTCGTTAAAGCGTCTCTGGTCTTCTGCGAGATAGGTTCTACCAAATCCCCCCTGCCCAAGAACGTGAATGATATGGTAACGATTTTGTAAGATAGTACCAACTTTAATGGGTGGTTGCATGATTAATTGATTAAGTGTAACAGCAACTGAGTTAGAAGTTATAGCAGGTGACAGGATTGAAAGTTGTATCTCAGTTTTATCATCAGTTGATGTCCTAACTGCCAAGACAGTTGCTATAAAGCATGAAGTATATGCCACGTTAGTCTTGAAAGACCTGCTTCACTCCATTTTTACATCATGACTGTCGGAAAAATGTCTGCATTATTAATCATGCTATCATCTATAATGACTTGACTAAAATAATTTAATTAATAAATTTTACAATCAATCTTGAAGCGTAATGTAGCTAAAAATGAAGAAAATCGAACTTTTTATCGCTCGGATCCTAAGCAGCTATAATTGACTCCCTAAATATTTAATATAAAATTAACTAATCGATTAATTTGACGCTAGTATCATAGGATAACTAGCTACATCCTGGGTGCTGATATCCTGTCTGGTTCAAGACTTATTATGAAGTCCGCAGGGGTGCAGAGTGCAAAATAGGGGGTAGAAAGTTTGCAGGTTTTTGCACAGATGCAGGAATCACAACTAACCAACCAGACTTGATATTAATCATAGGTGTTCTACTAGTTCTGATGAAAAAAATTCCTATTCTCTGGCATATCTACCAACTTACAACCGTAATTTTCAGGTTGAAAGACCACTAGGACCTGAGAGACGATTTAATTAACACTTTATGTGTGAATAATTTGATCTCAGTTAGAAAATAACCAGGTAGAATAGGTAATCTACCATAGAAAATTCTCAGATATTTGGGCAATTTACCCCAAACAAACAACTATGCGCTCTCAAATTATTTGAGAAATTATAGATGTCAGTAGAATCTTCAATGGTTTTTTTCCCAGAAGAACTAGAAAATTAACAAATGTAATTCTATGGAGAAATATTGCGAATTTGTATAAAAGCTTGAACAAAACTTACAGATGTTGTGATTAGTCTATTTTGGTTAAATCTGCTAAATCTCTGATGATAATATTGCCATGAATGCACATCGAGGATCTGCTGTGCTAAGTTCTGCAACTTTAACAGTACAACCAATAGCCACAGGAGTGAATGAAAATCACCGCCTGCGGCTGTTTTCTGGTTCTGCCAATTTACAACTATCCCAAGAAGTCGCTCGTTACCTGGGCATGGACTTGGGTCCAATGATTCGCAAAAGATTTGCGGATGGAGAAATTTATGTTCAAATCCAAGAATCCATTCGGGGTTGTGATGTCTACTTAATCCAGCCAAGTTGTCAACCTGTTAACGACCACTTAATGGAATTGCTGATTATGATTGATGCCTGTCGTCGGGCTTCCGCACGACAGATCACAGCAGTTCTTCCATATTATGGTTATGCTCGTGCCGATCGCAAAACCGCCGGTAGAGAATCTATCACCGCCAAACTTGTTGCTAACCTGATCACTCAAGCAGGTGCTAACCGTGTTCTAGCAATGGATTTGCACGCAGCCCAAATTCAGGGGTATTTCGATATACCCTTTGATCACGTTTACGGTTCACCAGTGTTACTGGATTACTTAACGAGTAAAGCACTACATGACATTGTAGTTGTTTCTCCTGATGTGGGTGGTGTCGCACGAGCCAGAGCATTTGCGAAAAAACTCAATGATGCACCACTGGCAATTATTGACAAACGTCGTCAGGCTCACAATGTCGCCGAAGTTTTAAATGTCATTGGTGATGTTAAAGGCAAAACCGCAGTTTTAGTAGATGATATGATTGATACCGGCGGAACAATTACCGAAGGAGCTAAATTACTGCGTGAAGAAGGTGCAAGTCAGGTATATGCCTGTGCTACCCATGCAGTATTTTCACCACCTGCCATTGAACGCTTATCAAGTGGTTTGTTTGAGGAAGTTATAGTTACTAACACCATTCCCATTCCTGAAAGCGATCATTTTCCCCAATTAGTAACGCTTTCAGTTGCTAATTTACTGGGAGAAGCGATTTGGCGTATACACGAAGATACCTCACTTAGTAGTTTATTCCGTTGATCAAGTTAAAAACATCCTCTAAAAGGATGATGTATGAAGTATGAAAGATGGATTTTTTCATCTTCATCCTTCATTTTTTGTTTGTTGCTAAACTTTCTAATTCTGTCACTACTCTTACCAATTCTGCGACTAAGGGTGTAAGTTGCTGTGTTTGGAAAGTATCTGCTAATGCATGATAGATAATACCAAAGAGTTCCTTCTTTACCACCTTAAAAAGGTTCCTAAACTGCTTCAGCAATCATGCGCTAGTCTTTGAGAATTGATCTGGCATTATGAAGTTTATCAGATGCAGAAACTAGCAACACTGAGGAGGACGCAGTATGAATATGGGTAATATACGCTTATTCACGCTCTTTCCAAGGGGGTTTAGGTGTGGTATCTGGATCTGTACATCCATCATGGCTGTGACATTATCCCCAAATCGACGACGAATTTTTTTTCTGGTGGCTGGTCCTCCTTGGTCTTCTATGGCATCATGTAATAAGGCTGCGAGCGCTTCATCTTCGTTTGTACCATATTCTAAAGCTATGGTGGTTAATCCTAATAAATGATGGCTGATGTAGGGAACACCTGAACCTTTGCCCACTTGTTTAGCGTCGAGTTTATGTGCCTAGGTTAAAGCTTGAGTAAAACGTTCTGATAGCATTTTTAGTTAAACAGGTATTTCTGCATTATTGGCAGTATTATTAATGTTATGATCTGGTGTTTCAAGAATGGTAACGGTTAATTTGAAGCCTATAGTGTTTAGCCACATTGCTAAATTATAAATTGCTTCATTTTCCTGTTGGGATAATATTTCATCTAATTTTTCTCGATGTATTTTAGCTTGTTCAGGGGTACAATGTTTTTCTGCTAAGGCTTCTGCTACATTACATTACTTAATGCTAGTTTCAGTAATTCTGGTTCTGGATCTTGTTCTTCAAATACAGCATCAATATAACCTGCTGCATGATTTTTATCTTTGAGATGTGAGATTCAAAAGTCTTGATAGGGTAAACTTTTGAGCATGGTTTAAGTCCTTGAAATTGCTATGAGTGTAATCACTATCAATATTCCAGACGAACAATTACAACAACTGCAAGCAATGGCACAAACAAACGGTATTTCTACTGAAGAACTATTACGTACTACTATAGAAGACTGGCTCAATTATCCAAAAAGTGATTTTGAGCAAGCAGCAAAATATGTACTGAAGAAAAACAGGACTTACGCAACTGGCACAAATAGGGGGCGGGATGTAGCCCTGGCACGCAACAATTGAACTCAAACCAAGCACATAGGAAGACTTGGGCGTTTTAGTTGCTG
>ERZ1034377.186-NODE-186-length-15825-cov-72.272479_pt1 | contig 15825 bp, 26 predicted proteins | sample MGYA00520584_ERZ1034377 | MGnify/ENA primary metagenome ERZ1034377 (study PRJEB33736, sample SAMEA104288464) | Azolla filiculoides | biome: Urban; feature: water surface; material: ditch water | place: Netherlands | collected 2014 ... | reverse complement strand
TATCCATTCGCAGAATCGATCCCATATGTTGGCGCCTTGCCGCTGTTGAATGGTTGTTGTCATGTGTTTATAATTGCTTTATTTTGTCTATCGTATGATGTTGATAGGTTTTTTTGCCTACCTGACTACAACATTAGAGGCTAAGTTTAGTTTTGTAAAGCTCATCAATATCACTAAAGCTGATAACAATTATATCTTTTAATAATGTAATCAGATTAACAGGAATTTGTTAACCGGAAATAGAACCTCTTTGGGGCATTCCCAGTCAGAGACTGGGAACGAGGGAGAAAGCTCTATGTAGATTATTTAGAGGTGAAAATCAACCAGGAGGCCAGGATAGATACCGTCCGCCCAAGATGTGTATATGTAGGTGATAAACTGTTTGACCGCCATCAGCACCAGTGTTCATGACTACGCGATAGCCATTTTCTAGTCTTGCTTGTGCTGCGACTTTTTGGACGGTTAACAATAGATGTCCTAATAATGCTTGATCTTCTGGTTCGGCTGTAGCTATGTTAACTATGGGTTTTTTGGGAATGATGAGGATGTGAACTGGTGCTTGGGGGTTAACATCTGTAAATGCTAAAGCCAAGTCATCCTCATAAACTATGTTTGCAGGAATTTCCCGACGAATGATTTTACTGAAAATGGTGTCTGTGGTTTCACTCATGTAGATTTACTTACTCATCTGTTAGAGATTTTAAGCTATGCCTAGCGAGCGCGCGCAACAGGTATGCAATGCAATCATGTGATCGCTTTTTTGGCGATAAACTGTCGGTAAGTTAAGCTGTTGTGTAGTCAGTGCATCTATAGCTTTATGTCGAAACCTGCTGATGTCAGTACCAAACTCTTAATTAGCCTAGCACCCAATAATTGGGTAAAATGGGTAAGGCAAATCCCTGATGTGGTTACTCGAGAAATTCTTAATTCTCAGTTTCAGTGGATTAGTCGAGAAAGTGATGTACGTATCCGTGTAGAAAGTCAAGAGTACAAAAAATTTCTGGTTCTCAATGAATTGCAATTCATCGAGAACCAGAAATGCCACGTTGCATGGGTGCATACTCAGAATTAGCTGAGGAAAAGTATAAGTTACCAACATATCCTGTACTCATTAAAGTTCTAAAAACAGGTGAAGCAGAAATACCAACACGATATGACTCAAATCTTGCTGGTTTAGAAGTTCGTCAAGATTAGCGAGTGATTAACCTTTGGGTATTAGATGTTAAAATTGCCTTAGAACACCTTTACCGGCTTTACTGCCTTTTGTGCCAATTCTCAAAGGTGGTGAAGATGAATCTATGATTCGGGAAGCATTGGATTTATTGTAAGCAGATGAAAAATTAAGCCAATTAGAAACGGTTCTCGCTTTTTTTGCTACCTTTGTATTAGATAGTTCCTTAGTTCAAGAAATTATGAGGTGGGATATGACAGTTTTACGCGAATCACATTGGTATCAGGAAATATTGCAAAAGGGATAGAGAGAAGATAGACTGTCAAGTATTGAGTTATCCTTAGAACTGAAATTTGCTAATAAAGGATTAAATTTAATGCCAAAAATTTTAGAAATATCTGACCTTGAGACATTAAAAACAATTCAACACTCGGTTCTCACAGCTAAAAGTTTAGAGGAATTGAGACTGGTGATGGAAAATTTGTAATTATTAATTACTCAAAGAGTGGATTGAGAATCAAGTGATATATAAAGATAAATACTTATCAGCTATTGCCAGCTTGAAGAATTTGTTGAGCAGTCAAATTTAAATCTGGAAAAGTTTGTGATATTATCTTTTCATCATCTATTCACTACGTTAAATGATACTCACCTTCAATGAATAAGTAAATAGATATAGTAGGCTGTTTAGGACTGTCAACCTTTAGAAGATAGTTATGTCAGTATTTCTCGTACTCGTAAATCTGTTGTTTTGACTGCACAATTTACTTTACTAGCCAGTACAAATCCCTGTCATTATGGTTATTATTGCGATACAACTCAAGGATGTACTTGTTCACCTAGACAAAGAGAATAATACTGGGTAAAATTATCGGGTCGTTTGATGGATAGAATTGATTGACAGGTAGCAGGAAATCGCTTAAAATCAGAAGAAATTCCCCAAGCATCAACGGGAGAGACGTCGAAATCTGTGAGGGAAATAGTGCAAAAAGCGTGGGATAGATATTCCTACAAATCGTTTTCAATCAGCGGTAAATCTGCGTTGTAATGCTCAAATGGAAAGTCGTCAACTTCACAAATGGTGTAAGTTAGATGATACTAGTCGGAATTTATTAGAAGCAGCAATTAGGAAGTTAGGTTGATCTGCAAGAGCGAGCCCTCGCATTTTCAAAGTATCACGCACAATAGCAGATTTAGCAGGCGAGGAAAATCTCAAACCCCAATATGTAGCCGAAGCAATTCAATATCGAACAATTGATAGAATACAATAACTGGTAATTTGTAATAGAGCCTATGGCTTCCGTAAGGGATACGTGCTTGGTGATTTTCCCCTCTACTTTCCAATGCCCAATGCTCAATACCTATTATCAATTAAATGTTATAGATTTCAAAATATGTTCATAAGCTCTGCGGTATACAGCATCATTTTTACTAGAACTAATTTGAGATAATGTGACAACAATAATTTGATAATTATTAGGATTAACTACAGCTATGTGTTTATGTTCATACAACCCACTAGATCCAAACTGGATCGCACTTTTCCCTGGAACTTTGACTGTATTAAATTTTCTAGCTCCTAATACATCCATCACTAGTAATAGGACTTTTCCAAGTAAAAGGAGGTTAATGACAATATATATCTTTTGATAGATATATTAAATATTAAGAATATCCTAGAAGGATTTTACCAGAAATTTTCTCTAATATTATTTGTTGTGAATGGGTGGAAGAAAAGGTAAAAGCAAATTTTACCCTTGACTCTTCACCCAAACAACTTCACTAATTCCAGGTTCTTAAATGAGAACTATTGAGATATTATTTTACCTGTAAACTCCTGAATGAAATTCAGAGACTAATTTACAAAGCTTGTAATAGTTACCGAGCATTAGGATCACCAAATTTAGGTTTAGGTGCATTCTGTATTCTTAATAATGTATTATAAACTTCCTTTTTCAGCGCATTGTTATTTTGGATTTCCAGAGTGATTTGATTGAACCTGTCAATACTCAAACCATGGTCTTCCACTATTTTTTGAGAATGGTTACAATATTCAACTGCTATATCCTTAGCTTTATTTGGTAGTGAACTCATACTTTTGGGGTCATTACAAACAATTTTAGGAATTTCTTTCCCACCAATCAGTTTTTTAATTTCCTCAAAAGCTTGCTGCCGTTTTGGTTCCATTGCTAAGACAGATTGAGCATAGTTAGTAACTTCTGTATTATTAACTGTCAAGGTTTGAGCATCAGCTTTGAAACTCAACGACAAAGTCGTGAAAATTAAACTCGCAGTAGTGAGAGTTGCAAATGCTAAGGACTGAGACAGTATTGGCTCAATTCGGTTTCGGAAAATGACAAAGAAATTTTCCCACATAGGATAGATGACACAGAACAATACGAGAGGTATGATAATAAATTTGAATTATTTTAGGAGTAAGAAGTTCCACTAAAATCGAAATCAACGAAATTTTCATCAAGGGTATTGGCCATTGGGCAAGAACAAAGATTTACGAATCTACCTTCTCTGATATAGTTCACAGAGTTCGATGACCTTTATTTGAAGTATTGATGTTTCTGAGGCTCCTTGTTTAAGGCTAACTTCTAATTCCAGCAATAGAGGTAAAGAAGAAATTAGCTGCTGTACAGAAAGAGATTTGACTTCTTGCTGCAAAAAGTAGATGCGCTTAGGGTTACTGACTTCTGCACCTTGAGTGATAGCTTGGGGATTGCACTCTCCTGCTTCCATCATGATCTTTACCCATAACCAGGTGCGAAACTGACCAATTAAAGTGGCAACAATCCGTAACCCCGGTTCAGCAGCATTAATTAGATTCCTTAAAATACCTAAAGCTTTGGCTGTGTCTCCAGTTCTAATAGCTGCTGCTAATTGTAAAGTATTTTGAGTAGTATTTTTGACTAATTGCGTTACTATTTTTACATCTAAAGGTTCATTACTACCTCGTATGTAAAGCCGTAATTTCTCCATTTCATTGTAGAGAAGCCGTGTATCGTTACCAATAGATTCTGCCAAAAGTTCCGCAGTCGGAGCAGTTAATTTTACACCGACAGTTTGAGCAGCTTGATTTACAGCTTGTACCAATAACTCCGTTTTCCATGGTGGAACAAGTGGAAACTCACGGAACTGGGCAAATTGTTTCAGAAATTTTGTGGCTTTGAGGCGTTCATTCGGTTTATTACGACTAGTAAGCAATAAATACGAGTCTTCAGGAATTACGGGTAGAGTGCGTTGTAGTTCTGATAACACATTTTCTGGACACTGCTGGCACAGGGTAGAATTGACTAACCATGCTAAACGTCCACCAGCACCGAAAGCGGGTGTCATGGCTTGATTTAAAGCCTGAATCACAGCATCAGCTTGATCTGGGGGGAAAGCAGTATAATTAAAACTTGTCCATAGAGGATCGAGAATGCGATCGCGCAAAACTACCACAGCTTTTTCAATAGCAAAATCATCCTCACCCCAATAAACATAGATTGGCATAAAAATTAAAAAGCTGTAACCGAGAACAGGGAATAGGGAATATTTAACTATGGTTTTGCAAATATTCTGAAATAGCGCAGGTAATCTCTGGAAACGTAATTGGTTTTTTAATAAAATCATTCATTACTGCATCAAAGCAAGTTTGACGATCTTCATCCAAAGCATTAGCTGTTAAAGCTATAATCCAAGGCTGAGATTTGTTAGATCGACGAATAATTTTTGTGGCTGTTACACCATCGATTACTGGCATCTGCATATCCATTAAAATTACATCATAATCTTATTATTCTAACATTTCTAATGCTTCCAAGCCCTTATTAGCAATATCGCCAACATAGCAAAGTTTTTTAAGTATCAAAATTACCACTTTTTGATTAATTTTATTATCTTCGGCAAGGAGAATTTTTAACTGAACTGGAGTAGCAAGAGGTTCTTGTTTAGTTTTCAGTAAAGTATTTAACAAAAAGCATCAGCGTTAATACGATTAATTAAAACAGGGGCAGATAAATTGTGATCTAAATACTGAACTACATTATTTGTCGTTTGGATGCGAATTTCTGTACTTAATTTAGTATTCGCTAAACCTAAATCAGTTTTTGCTTGTTCATTTTCATGTAAAACTGCGTTGAAAATTAAAGTTGTCATGCCAATACAGGCAATAAAAGACTGAAATTCTCTATTAGAAATTCTAATAGAGTCCTGAACAAAAAACTATTACCGTCGACTATGCTAATAGATACAAGTTTCGGGGCAAGTAGTGAAACTATGGGAAAGTCAGGCTGTGATATAGTAAGCGAGCGCCACTACAACTTTTTTCCAGCAAGCAACTCGACGAAAGTTAAATAAATCTAGTTGGGGACGGGTATCCACTGACCTGATCTCTGGAATGGATTTTAATAGAGGTTGCAAAAGAGAGGTCCGAAAATGTAGAAAGGAGTATGTGTCTGGCTTTCCATAGTGTTAAGATTAGGAAAGAGCCAAGGAAAGAATCAGGGTTGGGAATAGTTACGGATAGTTCCTATCCATGAAGATGTTGATAACTAATTTATAACTGACCTCATATCCATAACATGTATGAAATGGGCAAAACTCATTAACCAATTCCTAATGTGACTAAACCACAAATAGTAAGAATTACTTGTGAGTAAATTGGGCAATTCAGGGGAAATCTTTGTTGAGGTACCCGAAATATTTTTACAAGTCTAATGACCTGTTAAACAAAAACACCCTTGGTGGAAAACTCTTTGTTCCCTGCCTTTTGTTCTGAGTCGCCATGGCATAATCGCTATCATGTTTTTCTACCTGTTCAAGGAGACGAGGAGGGAAAACATCTCGCAATATCTCTAGCCAGTAATGAAATGTGTCCTTTACTTCCGGGATATACGGAAATTTAAAGCTAGATATACCGAAATGTAAACCTAAAACCTCAAATGTTGGCATTTTCCTCAAATAGAACAAGCATAGACATACCTGTTCTTTTATTTCTAGTTTCCCTTTCCCCCCTCCTCCTTTCTAATTTATACCTATCTTTTTACTTTCTATGTCACCTTGAAGTTTTCTATGCTGCATTTCAGCTTGGGCTAACAAGTCTTGACACTGATGGTTAGTTATTCCCTGTATTTGTTGTGTATGATGTGGATATTCTTGAATATAGTTAACTTAGTGGATTTTTCCTTTTGGTACACCCTCAAAATTCCCTTCTACCATTTTTTTCACACCAAGTTAATTTTCCTGACAGCTCTATTTCAGCCAACCAGAAGCATTAGAGCAGATTTTTACTGCTGATGCTAGTCATTTTGAGGTGGGTAGAGGGGAATAGGAGTTTAAGATTTTTTTTGGGCGATACCTACAGCAAGCGTAGCTAACGCTCTTTAATGTTAATGGATGGAGAACCCCACCAACGTCAAAGGCAATTATTAGCTCCTCCCTTTCATGGTGAGCGAATGCGGGCTTATGGTCAAGATATCCAGGATATTACGGAAGAAGTAAGTAATCAGTGGCAGATGGGTAAGCTCTTCAATATCCGAGAATCAATGCAAGAAATCACCTTGTGGGTAATATTACGGGTAATATTCGGTTTAGATGAAGGAGAGATGTTTGAAGAATTGAGGCGATCACTCACATCTTTGCTAGACTTCTTAACATCACTAATTATGTCCAGCGCCTTCTTCTTTCGGTTCATGCAAAAAGACTTGGAGGATTGGAGTCCTTGGGGCTGGATTTGGCGCCAACAGCAATACATTGACTAACTAATTTATACTTTGATTCAACAAGGACGGGCAGAATCTGACCAAAATGGCCTAGATATCCTCAGTTTAATGAGGGCGGCTCGTGACCAAGAAAATCAAGGAATGTCAGATCAAGAATTACACGATGAGTGAATGACTGTTTTGGTAGGGGGACATGAAACCACCGCTTCTGCGTTAACCTGGTCTTTTTACTCGTTGGATAGATTAGACCTCTTGCAGAATTAATTTTATATTATAAAAATGGGTGTTGTCTTTAGTTCTAGCCAAAAGTTAGAGTTACACGGTTATGTTTGAATTAGGGAGGGCAAAGAACACCAAAAATACATAAAAAAAATCCAAAATTCTCTATCATACCACAGAAACAATTTTGCAATAGGTCTATTACCAGAAGTACGAGAAAATATTGCTAGTACAGGAATTAAACACCTTGGGAGTCAACCCAGAACCGAGTCAAAATGCCAAAGTGCCCTATTTAATAGCAGTTTGTCAGGAAACCCTGAGAATTTACTCAATTGCAATGGCGGGTTTCGTGCGAGTTGTGAAAAATCCCATTGAGATTATGGGTTATAAATTGCCAGAGAAAAAAATCATTATTCCCAGTATTTACCCTGCTTGCACATTATCGAGAGGAAGTTTATCCCGAACCTAAAAAATTTAAACCAGAACGCTTTTTAGAAAGACAATTTTCACCTTATGAATATTTACCATTTGTTGCGGGAAATCGTCGTTGTAGTTGTATTGGTTTAGCATTTGCTCAATATGAATTGTCTTGGCAACAATGCTTGCAAATTTTCAACTTTCTTTATTAAATAAACGTCCTGTTAATCCTGTGCGTCGTGGTTTAACTTTAGCTGTACCTGCGGGAATGAAAATGATTGCAACTAAGCAGACAAAATTAAGACAACAGTCAAACTCTAAACATCTAGGAACCTTGATATATATAAATCTTCTCCAATAAATCCTCAACGTGACTCTGCGTTAAAAAATAATCTGCTCAATTATCCTCTCTTCCAAAGATTCTAACAAACTATCCACATCCTTACCAACTTGCTCAAAACAAACCTGTGGTGATGGTTCAGGTGCAAATTGAATTAACTTAATTTCCCCTTTCCCAATACCAATCATTAAAACTTCCGTTTCTGGTTTATTATTCTCTATAATTCCCAGAAGTTCTTGTAGACGATTTCCAACTCGCTCATTTAGGTTTTTTACTGCTTCTTTGGGACAATAAACAAAATGCGGCTGGGGTTGTAAATCAATGCCAATAGTTCCCTGAGTATCACCATTTTCTAACCATAATCCCCAAAATAAAGCGGCTAATTCTGGTTGATTTGCTTTGACAAACTTATCTAAAAGCCGTCTCCACTGATTATCACCTGTTTCTGGTTGGATACCACTAAACATAATATAAATTCAAATTTCAAAAAGTTGGTTTTGGCTATTTTAGGTCTTTTTCATCGCTATCTAGGCATGAAACTTACTTTAACCCTGATTGGGCACGCCAGAGACTAGCGTAAAGGCTATCTTTCTCCAGGAGTTGTTCATGAGTTCCTGATTCTACTAATTATCCATGTTCCATGACATAAATGCAATCAGCGTTGCGAATTGTAGAAAGACGATGAGCGATCGCAATTGTAGTTCGATTCACTGTAATCCTATCTAGAGAACGCTGAATAGCGGCTTCTGTTTCATTATCCACGGCTTAGGTAGCTTCATCTAAGATCAAAATGGGTGCATATTTCAACACAGCGCGTGCGAGCGCAATTCTTTGTCTTTCTCCACCAGATAACTTTTACCCCCTTTCTCCTACAATTGTTTCATAACCTGGGGCAAGCGCATAATAAAATCATCACCTTCAGCGACTTTTGCACCCATGATTATATCTTCATTTTTGGCATCAAAAGTCCCATAAGCAATATTTAAAAGTCCCATATATAAGCAATATTTTCAGCTACCGTACCATGAAGTAAAAACACATCCTAACTTACCCAACCAATAGAACGACGTAAATCTCGCAAATTTAAACTTTGTAAATTCACCCCATCTACAGTTATTTTTCCATGCTGCGCTTCATATCACCGCAACAAAACTTTCACCAGCGTGCCTTTATCAGAACCGATAGAACCAACAATAGCGATCTTATTTCCTGCGGGTATTTCCATAGATTTTTAATTACTGCTCGTCTATCTTTATACGCAAAAGTCACATTTTGAAATTCCACAGTCCCCCGCACTAAATCCACTGGAAGATTAATACTTACTGTATGAATATCAATTGGAGTATCTAATAAATCCATCACTCGATTACTAAAAGCAATTGTCCTTTCATATAAATCAAAAGTATCTCCTAATCTAGTTAAAGGCAAAAGTAAAAGTTGAACTGAAAACACCAATGAACTATAAGCACCTACAGGTAATTGCCCCGCAAATCCTTCCATTCCACCCAAAATTAATAATACCATTAAAGCATCTAAAATTAACATCTCGATTAAGGAAATAAGAGCTACAGAAAGAGCAATTACCTTAGTATTATTTCGGTAACTAGCATCACCTTTAGTTCCTGCGTGCGCCGTTCCATAATCCTCAGATATAAAACTTTTAATAGTAGTAATACCGCTCAGATTATTCGATGCTGTACCATTCAGGAAACCTACTTTTGTCGAACATCAGCATAACGGGGTGCAGTTAATTTCTGAAAAGCTATTCAATCTCCTAGAATAAAAGGCATAGGAAACATTGTCATCCATGCCGCACTAGGAGCATCATAAAAAATGAACTGCTAATAATGACAATAGTTTTCACTACTTGAATAATATCTTTGGCACCCACATCTAAAAAACGCTCTAATTGGTTAACCTCATCACTGAGGACTGACATTAAAACACCTTTACTCTGTTCTTCAAAATAAGCTAATTCCAAATTTTGTAGGTGTTTATATGCATCCAGTCGTAAATTATGCTGAACATTCTGTCCAAAATAGTGATACTCAAAAAAATATTCTAATATCCAAGTAATAACTGAGAGAAATGATAAAATTACAAATTGCTAAGTAATATCTTTAACACCTAACTGAGCAATGATAGAATCAATCCTGTTATTTGACAACCACATCCACCGCAATACCGATTAATGCTGGTGGTACTAGATCAAAAACTTTACTGAGGATAGAAGCACCAGTTGGAAGCCAAATTTGCTGATTATACTGATATCCATAGTCAAATAGGTGCTCCAGGGGATGTGTAGAATGTCTACGCCTTCTTAATAACCGATAAGATTTTAATTCTGTAGTCACAACGGTATACAGTGACTGTAAAATAATATTGTCACATAATTTAGGTTATTAATGATCATTCTTTATTGTATGTTATGTGTTATTTGATTCAAGAATTACCAATAGTAATTTACTAGGACATCGAAAGTTGAATACTAAACACATAGGGCATTTCTCAACTACTATTTTCGGGATTTTATTAGCATTGGTAGTATTATTCGGGATAAATTCTTTTGTAATTATCAACCCTGGACAAGCTGGGGTAATCAGTATTTTAGGTAAAGCTAAAGATGCAGCATTGCTGGAAGGTATTCACTTAAAACCACCATTTATCACCGTAACGGATGTGTATGATTTGACAGTACAAAAGTTTGAAATTCCCGCAGAAAGTTCCACAAAAGATTTGCAAAATTTAACTGCGAGATTTACAATCAACTTTCGGATAGATCCGATGAAAGTAGTTGAAATCAGAAGAAAAAAAGGTAGTTTAGCAAATATTGTATCAAAAATCATCGGGACCCAGACCCAGGAAGCATTTAAAATAGCAGCAGCAAGAAGGACAGTAGAAGAAGTAATTACCAAACGAAGTGAATTAAAAGAAGACTTTGATACAGCATTAGGTGATCGCTTAGATAAATATGGGATAATCGTATTAGATACGAGCGTAGTTGACCTCACCTTCTCACCAGAATTTGCGCGAGCAGTTGAAGAAAAACAAATTGCGGAACAGCGAGCGCAAAGAGCCGTCTATATAGCAAGAGAAGCCGAACAAGAAGCCCAAGCAGAAATTAATCGTGCTAAAGGTAAAGCCGAAGCTGAAAGACTCTTAGCAGAAACCCTCAAAGCTCAAGGAGGACAATTGGTTCTACAGGAAGAAGCAATTGAAGCTTGGAAAACAGGCGGCGCAAAAATGCCAAATGTACTAGTTATGGGTGAAAATTCCCAAGGTAGCATACCCTTCATTTTCAACTGAGGGAAGATGGAAAACCAGTCTTGATTTTAGTTAAAAATACTAGTAAGGTGAGTCCAGTCTCATCTTACTCACCGTAAACCATACCAAAAGCATAATAAATAAATATATGCCTACTCCTCAAGATCCCAAGCTCACAGTCCAAGAAGCCAAAAAAATTCTCAACAAATTCAACTGTTTGGATATTGCTCCTATTCTCAAACCATCAGAAAAAGTTTTAACTCGTCAAGCATTAATTTTTATGGCCAGCCTTTCAGATTACCAAATTTTGGGAATCTGTGCAGAGACAGCAGAAGAAGGAATTATGGCCATGAAAACCTATTCTCGTGCTTTTCATTATGAAGCTCCCGACAATTTACCAACCCCTGAAGGAGCAGTTTATATCAAACTAAATGGTAAAAATGGACTGTGTTATCTCGACTCTTATTATGGTCATCATCGCGGAGTTTTAGTTTCGTGTCAATCTAATTACGAAACTGGAATTAACGAAATGTATGGACATTTACCTATTGATTTGTTCGTTTGACAAGAAATAGGAGAGAATAACTAAAATTATAAATGAACAGTGGGTAAATATTTATGAGTATTATTACACTACAATCAGTTAAAAAAGACTTGGGTATCAAAGAGATCCTAAAAGATGCCAGTTTTAGCCTTGATGTCACCGATAAAGTTGGTTTAATTGGTGCTAACGGTTCTGGGAAATCAACATTACTAAAAATAATAGCAGGGTTAGAAACAATTGACAGTGGTCAAATTTTAGTTAACTCCGGTTCTAAAATTATCTACTTACCCCAACAGCCAGATGTAGATGAAAATCGCACAGTTTTAGAACAAGTCTTTGCTGACAGTGGAGAGCAGATGGCTTTGGTGCGAGAATATGAAGGACTTTCTGATAAATTAGCTCATTATCCAGAAGATAGTCAGTTAATGTCTCATCTTTCTGTAGTAATGCAGCGCATGGACTCTACAGGTGCATGGGAACTAGAAACCAATGCCAAAATCATTTTAACAAAATTAGGAATTGCTGACTTTGATGTGAAAGTCGGAACATTATCTGGAGGCTATCGCAAACGCATTGTACTAGCAACAGCCCTATTAGCAGAACCAGATGTATTACTGATGGACGAACCAACAAACCATCTTGATGCGTTGTCTGTGGAATGGTTACAAAGTTATTTAAGTCGTTATCGTGGCGCACTTTTTGTTATTACCCACGACCGCTATTTTCTCGATAAAGTTACTAATAGAATTATCGAAATTGATAGAGGTGATATTTACACCTATACAGGTAACTATTCCTATTACTTGGAAAAGAAAGCATTAGCCCAAGAATATGCGGTCAGTAGTCAACGTAAGCATCAAGGTGCATTAAGAAGAGAATTAGAATGGCTCAAACGGGGACCAAAAGCTAGAAGTACCAAACAAAAAGCGAGAACTGACCGTGTTCACGCCATGCGTGACACTGAACTTAAACAAGCGCAGGGTAAAGTAGATATTTCCACAGTTAGCCGTCGCATTGGTAAAAAAGTTATTGAACTAAATAACATTAGTAAAGCCTATGATGGCAGTACTTTAATTAATAACTTCACCTACGAATTTAGTCCAGAAGACCGTATTGGAATTATTGGTGCTAATGGTGCGGGTAAATCTACCTTAATGAAGGTTATCACCAGACAAATTCAGCCTGATTCTGGAAATGTCGAAATTGGTAGTACCATTCACATTGGTTATTTTGATCAACATTCTGAAGACTTACTCACCGCTTTAAATGAAAATCAACGAGTAATTGACTACATTAAAGAAGAAGGCGAATTTTTACAAATAGCTGATGGAACAAAAATTACAGCTTCCCAAATGTTAGAGAGATTTTTGTTTCTAGGAAGTCAGCAATATGCACCAATCTGTAAGCTTTCAGGTGGAGAAAAACGGCGTTTATTTCTCTTACGGCTACTTATCAGTGCGCCTAATGTCTTAATATTAGATGAACCAACCAATGATTTAGATGTACAGACATTGGCGATATTAGAAGAATATTTAGAGGATTTTACCGGATGTGTAATTGTAGTGTCCCATGACCGCTACTTTTTAGATCGTACCATAGATACTATATTTGCTTTAGAAGAAGGTGGTTATATTAAACAATATCCTGGTAATTATTCAGTTTATTTAGATTACAAAAAGGCTGAAGAAGCACAACAAGAAATACTGAATACAAAAGAAAAGAGTAAAACTGTCACTTATGAAAAGGTTACATCTCCAGAAATAGAAGCTAAAAAACGACGGAGATTATCTAATTGGGAAAAGCGGGAATTTGAGCAGCTAGAAGGTAAAATTGCTAAATTAGAAGAGGAAAAAGCCTCTGTTGAAAAAGCATTAGTAACTGCTACTCCTGGGAATTACAGCCAAGTACAAAAACTGTATGGACAGGTGGAATTACTAAAGCAAGTAATTGATGTAGCCACAGAACGCTGGTTAGAATTAGCGGAAATGGACTCTTAATAATCAGTGTGCTCCAATACCGCTAAATCAGCTAATTGTTGATAATTATTTACGTATTAGGTAAATCATCTCCATTCCAAGCTTTATCTATGCTAATTACCCAAGGGACACCGTTATTAACTGGTGAACTAATACTGATTTTAGCTTTGTTAGCAAACCGTTTTAACGTTTCGGATAAGTAGGGAACAGTCGTCATGATGTTTTGATAACTTTCGATATCATGACAAACCATAATTAACATCAAAATACCGCTATTAACCTTAAAGTACCAGTGAAATTTAGATAAATAAATGCGTATCATGCTATGGCAAGCTAGGAAAAAGCGCTTTTTAGTTACTTCTTCCAGTTGACTGAGCAATATTTCACTGATTTGAGTAGTTTTATAGGAAGGTAAATCATCTGGAGATAGGTGTGGCTTAGTCATGGTTTTTCGTCCTTATTCACAAGAACAATCAACTGACATAAGTGAAGTCAGTTTTTAAGATAGTCCCAGGTCATAACCGTTCACTCCCTTATGAATGTTTATATAGTTTATATTTATGCTTCTCTAATTTTCCACATATTTTCTTTAGTAAGTTAGATACAAAAATACATGAAGTTTTCTGATAGATTATGTCTGTTTTAGGTAAAAATAACCCGTATCTTTGTTTCTATTTTTTCATGACTTCAAGTTTATTCAAGGACTTAGCTTGTGTGTGGAAACTAGGAATATTGCATAAAAAATCAATTCCATCATCTTATACCTCAACTGATCTTGATGTAGCTTTCTTAAGCCTTCTGTGTATGTAGTTTTTCTTGAGAATATTTTTATTGTATAATCGCAACAATTAATATTATCTATAACTAGCCATTGAAAAATACTGATAGAATCGAACTTAGCTTTTGGGAAGCTGGATGTTTAATTTTACACCGCTTTGAGTGCTGGCAACAGAAGCATAAATACTTGCTCCATTTAAGTAAGAGGTAGAATTGTTAAAGTCAAAGTTAAAGTCAAAATAATTAAACCAGTTTACTGTCGGTCCTAATGTTAATTTAACTGCATCTGTGAGAGGCAATGAGTAGAATAAATCTTGAATTAGGACATCTCCAGATGTTTGATCTGTATAAACATTACCATAGGTATTAAGAAAACCAGGAGAAATGAATTGATTAATGGGTGAAGCGCCATTTCCTGCTGCTAATTGTACAGTTAATAAATCTTTGCCAGTAAAAGAGGAATTTAATGTCACCCAGACTAAACTACTTAAAATCACTTGAATATCACTAATAGTATTAATTAATGGTTTTCCTGTAGTGCTATGTCTCCTACCTGCAAAACGAGCATCTAAAGAGGTATTTGGTAAAGCTTCAAATTTGACATTATCCCCTGTACATACTCCAGTTAAGTTTATCCAAGCTGAACCGTTTAGTTTTGTGGTTGTAGAAAATTGTTGTTCTTCTAAGGGAAGGACATGCTGTTCAAGACTATCTAATCTTGTTCTTAATGCGGTTAATTATGAAAAAAATTGAGTTTGTAATTGTTTTATTTTATGTAAATCATCTTCTTCAATTTTCCCTCCATAATTAATTAATGGGGTTATGTTTTTTAAACAAGTGTTTAACCCCATAGGAAATTAATAGCGAGTAATAGTTATATCACCTAAATAAAAGCCGTTCATGTTACCTTCTATGCATTGATACTTTTTTGCTAAATTTTGTAACGCTTCCTAAGCCCAGTTTTGAGGCTCTACATCACGCAGTTCAGATACAGAATTAATTTGTGTAAATACATTTGCACTGCTAGTTCTAATTTCGATATGTTCTGATATGATTCTCATTATTTTTATTAATTTTTTTGTGAATTTTAGATAACTTCATAGAAGTTAAACGAGCATATTTATTCAGGCATAAAATAATAATAATATATATTCTTAACCGAAAAAAACTTCGATAAATTAACCGAAGGTTTATTAATAAAAATTTGAAAATTCAGTTAGAGATTATTTATAAGGTAAATGTTTAGGAGACAAGAGGAAGTAGCATAATCCTAGTCATAAGAGCATATATAGCCCCCTCCCTCATTTGTGTTAAACGCTCATAATCCTTGCTTAGACGATGATATTGCTTAAACCACCCAAATGTTCTTTCTACTACCCAGGGTTGTGGTAAAACTTTAAATT